>Ga0180433_10011758_pt1 | contig 10336 bp, 6 predicted proteins | sample SS_ome_8_FD_132980 | JGI IMG/M metagenome (GOLD analysis project Ga0180433, IMG submission 132980) | Hypersaline lake sediment archaeal communities from the Salton Sea, California, USA - SS_1_D_1 metaG | ecosystem: Environmental > Aquatic > Non-marine Saline and Alkaline > Hypersaline > Sediment...
GATATTTCCTTCCAGACATTTGGATGTGCAGCTGCAATTGCTACATCTTCGATGATTACAGAATTAGCTAAAGGGAAAACTTTAGATGACGCTAGAAAAATCACTAGGGATGATATTGCTACTTCTTTAGGTGGATTACCGCCTCAAAAACTCCATTGCAGTAATTTAGCTGCCGATGCTCTCCATGATGCCATTCAAAAATATTATTCAAAAAAAAAACCCTCAATGAAATGGTTCCTTCAATAAAATTAATATTTTATATATTATAGAAGCAAATATTAAACCTTATATTCGTAAACTTCTCACTATCATTTCAAATTATAATCATTAGCTATTTTTATGTCATTATCTATGAATATATTAGGATTATTTTGTGATAGGTGAATCAATGTGGAATCATTAGAGGAAAAAATAAAAATTAAGCTTGGAGGCATGACATGTGCGTCATGTGCATTAAAAATCGAGACAAAACTAAAAGATATGCCAGGTGTTTCCAGTTCTGTGGTAAACTTCGCGAATGAAGAAGCTACAGTAGAATATAATTCGGGTTTAACTAATTATGATGAGTTTAATAAAGCCATCAAAGATTTGGGATATAAATCTACTTTAGCAAAAGTGGATATTAAAATCAATGATCCACTGACAGAGGATAATTTTAATTCATTAATCGGAGAGGTGAAGACTATTGATGGAATATATAATGTTCGAGGAAATCTCATAGCCTCCAAATTATTTATCGAATTTAATGAACTAAAAATCGATGAGAATAAAATTTATACGACGATTAAGAAATTAGGGTATAATATTGAAAAAGCAGCTGGAGCTATTGATAAGGAAATCGAGAAACATAAAAAGGAAATGAATTATCGCCTTCGAATCTTATTGACTTCATTAGCATTTACTCTTGTTATTACTCCAATTAGCTGGTGGGTACCTGAATCTTTTGCAAGGAATTTACTCCTTTTTTTCTTAGGTATTGGGAACTATAGCGTTGCGGGTTCTTTCTTTCTTATAGGCGCATATAAGTCGTTAAGAAATAAATCTACCAATATGGATGTTTTAGTCGCATTGGGTACGACAACTGCGTTAGTTTATTCAATATTGACTACGTTCGTTATTGATGGAAAAACTTTCTACGAAGCGATGTCTATGATTTTGTCATTCTTATTAATCGGGAAGTATTTTGAACATAAAACGAAAGGACAAACCTCTGAAGCGATAAAGAAACTTATTGGTCTTCAGCCAAAGACAGCAACACTCCTAAAAGATGGAAAAGAAATAGAAATTCCTATTGAAGAGATCGAAGTTGGGGATGTTCTCGTAGTGAGACCTGGAGAGAAAATACCTGTAGATGGCAGGGTTATTAAAGGAAAAACGAAAGTTGACGAGTCAATGATTACCGGTGAGAGTAAATATGTTAAAAAGGAAATTGATAGTGAAGTAATTGGTGCAACAGTTAATCAAACTGGATTATTGCATATAAAATCAGAGCGAGTCGGAAAGGATACCTTACTATTTCAGATCATTGACTTTGTCAAGGAGGCACAAAGTAAAAAAGCTGCCAAACAAAAGCTCGCAGATAAAGTGAGTAATTATTTCGTCCCTATTGTGGTATTAATTGCTATTGGTGCCTTTTTTTATTGGTTTTTCATTGCAAATATTGGATTAGAATTATCTTTATTAGTATTTACCTCCATTGTAGTTATTTCATGTCCCTGTGCTTTAGGTCTAGCAATTCCCACTGCTGTAATGGTGGGAACTGGGAAAGGAGCGGAAAACGGTATCTTACTTAAAGGAGGAGATTCATTAGAAGCCATTAATTCGGTTAACACGATTGTTTTCGATAAAACTGGAACTTTAACTGTCGGAAAACCAAGAGTCTCAAAAATCTTTACTGAAAAAGAGTTAAATGGGGATGGATTTGACGAACTAAAAGTGTTATTCGCTGCGGGTAGTGCTGAAATGGGTTCTGAACATCCTTTAGCTCGTGCAATAATCGAGGAGGCGAATCAAAGAGGATTGACCTTAGAAAGTCCCAATGAATTTGAAGCGAAACCGGGAAAAGGAATCATCGCAGAAGTTAATAATGAACAGATAATTATCGGTAATGAAAAATTAATGCTTGAAAATAACATTACCTTAGATAAATACCATTCAAAATTACATGAATTCCAAGAAGAAGGAGTCACTTCAATTCTAATCAGTGTTGACAATAAATTAAGGGGAATCATTGGTATTTCAGATAAAATCAAAGATCAGGCATTTTATACTCTTGAAAAGTTAAAAGAAAAGGGACTTAAGATTTACATGATAACTGGGGATAATAAAAAAACTGGCTTAAGCATTGGAAAGCAATTAGGAATAGAAGAAATTAATATCTTAGCAGAAGTTCTTCCTAATGAAAAAGCCAATACTATTAGAAAATTGCAAGATAATAAAAATGCTACAGTTGCAATGGTTGGGGATGGAATTAACGATGCTCCCGCATTAGCTCAAGCTGATGTTGGAATTGCGATTGGTTCTGGTACTGACATTGCCATAGAAACAGCAGATATCGTATTAATGCGCGGTGATCTTCGAAATGTAGTTGCTGCAATTAATTTATCTAAGAAAACTTATAGAAAAATGTTGACCAATTTATTCTGGGCATTTATTTATAATCTCATAGGTATACCAATAGCAGCGGGAGTTTTATACTATGTCACTGGATTCTTTTTACCACCTTATTTAGCAGCAGTATTTATGGCTTCCAGTTCTGTTTCCGTAGTAGCCAATGCGCTGTTCTTGAAAAGATATGAACCAAAGACACCGCTTCAAGTAGAAGAGGAAAGAATCCTCTTATCTCAAGAAAAAGTGATAGATCCAGTTTGTGGGATGGAAATCGATCCTAGAAGGGCAATTGAATATGTGTATGAAGATAAATTATATCATTTCTGTAACCCAAATTGTGAAGCCCATTTTAAACGAAATCCTGAAAAATTTAAAAACTATGACAATATGAATCCGAACTTAATGATGAAAAGTGAAGAATCAGCGGAAGTTATTGATCCAGTATGTAATATGAAAGGTAAAGCTGAAGATTGGATTTCTTATGAATTTAAAGGCGATGATTACTATTTTTGTAGTGAATCTTGTAGAGAAGAATTCAAAAACGATCCTGAAAAATTTATTAAAAAAAATGAAAAAAGTGAGAGTGATAAACATATGGGAAAATTAAAATGCCAAGAATGTGATTATGAACAACAAATTCCTTCACATTGTGGAAAACCAATGCATCGAGAAGGCAATCAACTAGTTTGCTGGATGGGAGCTTCGTGTGGTGCTCAACCTGTCCCTGAACATCATGGAAAGCCTATGAAAGTTATTGAATAGTGTTAAAGAGGTGAACATTAATGAAAGAATTAGTTTGTAAGAAATGTGGCAAGGTTAGTGAGACTTTACCCATGCATTGCGGATATAATATGAATTATAATGAAGGAACTAATCAATGGGAGTGTTATATGGGTAAAGGTTGCGGATATATTGCTTTAGATGAATATATATGTGAGAATTGTTGTAATAGTAAATAATTTTTTATTCTTTTTTTTTCTAAAAAATTCAATATCAGGAAATGATTTTATCCTTTTTTTTTATATAGAGAAATAGTGTTAGAAATACAAAAATCAAAAATCCAATAGAAGATATAAACGCCCCAACGATAATGACAGTTTTATAGGCAAAAACTTGAGAAAATCCTTCACCGACTAGAATATCAAAAAGAGGACCAGAGATTAATGTTGCCGGGAGTCCCCAAGAAAGAAAAAAAGTTGTGTTATAAACTCCAAATAGTTTTGCTCGATTTCTTGGGGGAATTAAATTAGAAGCAATAGTATAGGAAGAGGCAGATATAATAACATCTGTTGTTCCAATCAGGAAACTGCCGATAAATATATATAACAAATCATCAGTTAATCCTGTTATAAGAAGTGCGACAATAGCAAATATTACTCCAATAATAAATATTTTGGAATCTCCAAACTTTTTACTCATTCTACCGGTAATAATGCCAGTAATTAACACAGCAATCGATCGAAAATTAGTAATATAACTCAATAAGATACTATCAACATTGAATCCTTCATCTAAAATCAAATAGGGGCTATAAATTGTCGAAATAGAATTACGGCCAAAATTTACAAAAACTAAAGCTATTATAAAGATTATAAACACTGTTCTCCAATTAGTTTGATTGATCTTCGCATTTTCTGGTTTTATAATTGTCTCTTGAACAATTTTAATACCTCCTTCTGGAGAAAAGAACATCGGGATAGTCGACAAGAACATAACTAAAGATGCAATAAAAAAAAGAGGCCCATTTCGGAACCCAAATCCGTTATCATATAAATATCCTCCAATTGTTATACCAATTATACGACCTATTCCTCCTATGCTTGTTAAGTCTCCCATTATCCTGCTTCTATCCTGCAATGGGTAAAGATCACTTATTAGAGCACTCCAACCAATATTTGACATGCTCCAAAATATTTCTATACATGATAAACCGATAATAATAACATATCCCGCGACCAATAAAACAGAAAAGAATGAATGTATTAGCCAAACTAAAATAGTACCAATCCCCGCTAATATTTCTCCTAAAATAATTAACGATCTACGTTTTTGCCATCGATCACTCAGTGGTCCCCAAACGAAATTCTGAAAAATAACACTAAAGATCATTGGAAGAGTTGCATATAAAGTAGTTTCTGTCATCGATAATTTCAAAAAATCTCGTAAATAAATGGATAAATAGGTATAAAATAAACCTCTCCTAAACATTGCTAAGAATTGAAATGAAGATATCCCAGTAAATATTTTGAGGAGTTGCTTTTGAACCAAATATCCCACTTTTTATATCGGTATAATTGTTGCAGATAAATTCTTTTTCTTACTTGAATTTTGCTAAAAACGCAATTATAAGCTAGAAAAACTAGGATTCGATGTTAAAAACATCTACATCTTTCAAAGGAAATTTTTTTAAAATCTTTGAAATATCGCCACCTTTTCTATCCTTTTCAATGTATTCCTCATAACTGGGGAAATATTCGAATAAAATCCGATACAGTGTATTCCATTGTTTTTGCTGTTCATTTTCATTAGGGATTCTTTTCTTTACTTTGGAAAGGGTAGCTTTAACTCGTTTACGTTGTAGATATTTAGTAAAACGATTCATAATTTCTATTTTAATTTTGGAATAGTGGATGGGTCTAAAACTTGACAATACATAATTTAAATCATCATCAGCGATGGGTAAAAAGCTGATTATTTTGTCCTCTGGTTCATTGGGATTTTCCAAGAGTCTTAATTCTATATCCGTTTTATTTAAAGTTTCCAAGATGGGATAAAGTTCTCCTGGATTAATTTTAGTTTCTAATTGAACTTCAGAGGCAATCTCAGAAATTGGAAAAGTGAATTCAGGATATTTTTCTTCGTTCTCAATACGATAGATATACTTCCTTTTAAGAATATTTAATATACTCTGTTTTAAAGAACTTGGAACTTCTCTTTTAGCAAACGAAATAGTTGTACTATTTTGTTTTAATTTGATCTTTTGCTCATCCCTGTGTTTTTTAGTAAGCTCTGCAGATAAGGAATTTAAAAATTGATCAGAAGCTTTATCAGACTTTGCATTATTAGTCAGATTTAAAATTCTAGGTTTTTTACTCGAAGTCATTTTATATAATCTTTGAGAGAGAAAACTCTTCGCTTTTCTTTCCGCAATCGCTTTACTATCAAATTTTTCCGTGATCGACATAAAATCAATCACTTTCTGAGTTATACCGTATTCATTTTTTTTTTCGGTGAGCAAGACATCCATGTTTGTATCTGAAAGTTTGTGAAGCAATGAATATACCTCATTTTTCGGAAGTTTTGTGGCTTTTATTAATTCACGTTCAAGAATTTCAACCGGGTACGCATCTCCACGCCGTATATATTCACTTTTAATTAATTTATAAACAATTTCCATAGACTCTGCTTCTTTATCGACAGTTTCTTTTTGTAATCGTATAAACATAGAAGTCTCGTGCGGTTTTAAATAATATATTAGTAATGTTAATCCAAGGAAGATAATCATGATTATTGATATAACGTACTTATCTGCCATAAAAAAGTTACCTACGAAGGTGATTGATTGATTTGGGATCTCATTTTGGAGAGAAAATCGGCTAAGCGTTTGAGCAAAAACGCATCCTAAAATCAAAATAACTAATCCATCTCTTTTGAAGAATAAAAGTTGCCATCCAATTGATCTTCCAAACTTTTTAATAATACGATAAAGAAAATACATAGAAATTAAAAATTCAAAAATGAAAATATAGCTCGCAGGTGAACCTGTTGTACCTAAAGATGCCTTAAGAGCTGATACAGTTTCAGGGCTTAAAAATAAGAATATAGTTACTTGGAGCATCTGAAAGAAAAATATAAATAATACAATAAGACAAAAAGTAAAGTTATCATAGAGTGCTACTCGTCGAGTTTCTGCTTTCTTTCGAGTGAATACAAATTCAAAGATGATAAATAATAATGTTAAAATTAGACTAAAGTAAATTAAAGGCATAATCAATCGCATCTCGATATTGTACACATTTACAGCACTTTCGGGATCAGATAAAGCAAATAAGTCTAAGGAGATAAAAACTAATATTCCTCGATAGATTAATGCTAATACCACTAAAACGCCCAAAATGAAATAGGGGGTTATAAACGCACCCATGCGACGGAATAATGAATATTTCTCTATAGCTCGAGCTTCAATTTTAGTGGCAAATTTTCGTGAATACATAAAAAACCTAATACTTAATAATATAAGCCAGAAAGTTGCTAGTGCAAGCAAATAGCTCATTAAATTCACGCTGGAGAGACCTAAGAATATGAAATAAAAGAGCGTAATAAGTCCAATATATAAAATCACTTGCTTTAATATAGTGTGGTCTTGGAAAATAAAAAGACGTATTTTATCATTACTATAAAGTACTGAAAGAGACAGAAAGAGTGCTATAATCGCATTGCCAAACACAAAGGGATTTCCAAAGGAAACTATATATATAAATATATTATCGGGAAAATTAATAGCGAATAATAGGATGAAAGAATAGAATAAAAATATGAAATATATGCCTAAGAAATTTTTTTTAAAGGCAAATGATTTAGGAGGCTCCTTTCCCTCAACATAAATTTCTCTAAAAATGATTTTTCTTATAATTGGTTTCAATGAACTCTTAATTTTAGATAGGAAGTTAAGCTTTTTCATACATTAATCTATCTGAACTAATTTTAATCAACGTGATAACTTAGTAAAATAAAATTTTATTCTTAAATAAATCTTAATATCATGGTATTTACGCGTTGAAACTTTTAAAAAGTTTCAAATATATTATTATATGAATATGGTTGCAAATCAAGATAGAGAGAAAATTATTTCTTTGGTTAAACAAGCTATTGAGATGCTTTGTGAGAAAAACATCTCCAATGTAGTAATCCTCTCTTCTTATAAGATAAATTCGGTTTTAAAAGAGAATTTTGGCATTAACATTAGAGTGGATAAAATCGGACGGATTTTGAGTAATGTAGCGAAAAGAAATCATTTAAAAAGACTTAAAACTAATATCCCTAAATATAAACTGCATATTTCTATGGTTTCAAATCTCGAATTTTTCTAAAATCCAGGTATTGTTATTTTATCTGCCTTAAGTCAGAAATTACTTTTTGTAAACGTTCTATTAATTCTTCAATTTCCCCATATATTTCTTTATTCGGACTCATATTACTTGAAAATTCCTCTAATTCATTGAATAATTTAGATTCAAATCCCTTGCTTGAATTTTCTATATGTTGGATAATGGTCTCTGATAATGTATCTGTCTCTTCATATACGGTATGTAACATTTCATTATTTTGATTCAATGATTTTAAAATAGATGTGTTAGTTTGAGCAATCGTTTCCAAATCGTTTTTGATATTAGTTATATTTTCTTCTAAAATATTGGTAATATCTCGTATTTCCTTTTCTAAACGTTTAAAAAGGTTATTCAATTGCTCCTCAGTGATAGTTTCGATGCTCTTTTTCAAATCAATTTGATTATTTAACCTTGTATCAACACTTGTATGTATATTTTTCATAAAAAGACTCGATATTTCAGAAAAAATTCTATCAAAAATACGTTGCGCATCATCTAATCCTGAACTTAATGTAGTTTTTATATTATTTATAGAACTCCTTATATATTCAGAACCGTTTAAAACATCATCAGAAATGTCTTTCATCCATGAAGTTAATTGCTGTTCATAAGTTTTTAAAAATGAATCTGATAATTTTTCCATACCATCATTTACTCCATATAACAAGGAGAACTTTTCCTTATCTTCGATTTCCTCCTCATCTTTTCCAGAGCTAGGAATTTCTTGAAGAATTTCAGGGGAAGGTTTTGTTAGTTCATCAAATTCATAGATAATCTCAGAATTTTTATTTTGAATGGATTCCACTAATTCTTGTACCCACTTAAAGAATTGCATTGAATTTGGCGGGTCGATCTTAGATTCTATTTTCATATACTCGCTCTCAGCTCCCTTACTATAATCTTTTAGTCGGTATGCTTCAACTCCAAAATTCGGATCCTCATTGAGTAATGTTTGTTCAATCACAATTCCAAAGCCATATGGGTTCTCAGAATTTTGAAAATAGAGATTATTAACTTTATCTGAATTAGAAAAATATAAACCATATCCTAAATGGGAGTGGTACCAACCAATTATGACATTACTGACATCTTTATATTCGGATTTAACAGCATCTATAGATTCATGGATTTCTTGAGACCACCCAAGCTCTATTGCATCACCATGACCAATCGGAATCGCATCTTTAACGATATAACTTTTTTTATCTTCTAAATACTCACCAATACATACTCCAAATACTTGTTGATTCTCTTCTTTTGATTCATTAGCAAATCGGAGTGCATGACTCAGCATCTTCCGGAAAGATTCATATTGAATCAAAATACTCCCTTCGGTTGCAATTTCAATTTCTTTGTTCTTATTATTCGTTTCTGTAGTTTCTTTGCTATTTTTTGGCATGAATTTCTATCCCCCTTTCTTTAACTCTTTAATTTGATTCATTAATTCTTGTTTTTCCGATTTTAATTCTTTGATTGAGGAATGTAGATTTTTCTTTTCATTTTCCAATTTATCAATCTTATTGAGTATGGGCTCCTTTGATCCTTCGAGAACTAAAATGGCTGCTTTGAGATTAGACATAATTTTCTTTGTTTCTTTATTAAAACTGGTAATAGGATTTTGCAGATTAGCAATTTTTTTCTTATAATTATCGATGATTTTAGTTTTGTCTTCTTCTAACTTGCTTGCAATCCTTTTCTCTGAAGGCATGATTATTTTAGACAAATTTTCGGTTATTTGTGTCCCTTTTTTAAGACTTGTGATACATTCTTGATGTATTTCCTCCATGTCAGCAATAAGTTTTTTGGAATTTTCAAATATAAAGCCAATTTGCTCCACAGAAAAATTTAACTTTTCATCGAAAAGGGTTAATAGATGCTGATTAATTTTGTTCTTGAATTCTTCAAATATTTGCTTAATATTGTCTTGTTCTTCTTCGAATATATCAAAAGTATCTGAAATATAATCATCTAGTTTTTTTAAATTATCTTGAAGATTGAAATTAAAAGACTTTTGGATCTCCTTTAAACTTATTGAGAGATTGTTCTTTAATTCGACTAAATCATTTCGAATTTGGGTGTTATTATAATAGGTTTTACTGGTTATATTTTGGCTCCATTCATTTAATGAAGTAATTAAAGGAATCATCGATAAATCTAAAAGCGAGTTTATCCCTGATTTTAATGAGGATAATAATTCTTGAAGATGCAATTCCGGCTTACGAATTGCTAAGTCTTCTTTATTTGGAATAAAAACTTCACTAAATAAATCTGTTGTTTCATTTAGTTCATATAAAGGGGGTTGATTCGATTGAATATTTGAAATTAAACGAATGATATTCGAATAAAACGACTTTTCCTTGGGAGGTTCAACCTTAGCTTTTATTTCATGATAATCGGAATTGAGGTTTTTTGAAGGATCATCTAATCTAAACGCACGGAAACCTAAATCACCTTCGTTTTCTAAGTAGGTATGATCAAAAACGAGTCCTACTCCACTGGGATTTTTATCTTGCCAAAAAAGTTGATTAAATACATCAGTTGAGGAAAAGAATATATTTAAACCGGGATGGGAATGATACCACCCTACAGTAAACCAGTTTTTGGAGCCATGCTCTTCA
>Ga0180433_10011759_pt1 | contig 10336 bp, 13 predicted proteins | sample SS_ome_8_FD_132980 | JGI IMG/M metagenome (GOLD analysis project Ga0180433, IMG submission 132980) | Hypersaline lake sediment archaeal communities from the Salton Sea, California, USA - SS_1_D_1 metaG | ecosystem: Environmental > Aquatic > Non-marine Saline and Alkaline > Hypersaline >...
AAAGTGGTACTCCTTCTTATGGTGTGATTGCACAAGAACTTGAGCAAGTTCTTCCTGAACTGGTTCACGGTAATGATCCAAAAACTGTGAACTATAATGGTATTATTGGTGTTCTGATTGAGGCGATTAAAGAACTTAAGTCTGAAATAGAAGAACTTAAATCTAATAAATAATAAAAACTACCTAGTGTATACGAGGACGGTAGATGGCTATTAAGATTTCAGGAACTACTGTTATTAATGACAGTAGGAACATAGAAAATATTGGAGTTGCTACTGCTACTACATTTAGTGGTTCTGGATCTGGACTCACTGGAGTAAGTACTAATTTTGTATCAGCAATTGGTATTCAGTCTGCAGGAACTGTAATCGGTGCTGGTATCACTCAACTTAATTTCGTAGGAACAGGAAATACTTTTGCTGTAAATGGAACTACCGTTGATATCAGTATTCAGGGTAGTGGTGGATCTGGTGGAATTACTTCACTAGATATCACTTCATCATTATTCATTTAATAAATACCTAAAAAGATAAGAAGATGGCACTCCAGAAGACTAAAGTATTAAATATCACATCGGTCACAGGTATTAACACTGTTGGCATTTTTACTGCTGGTGTGACTTCTACTGATGCAGGAACTGCTTCTACAACTTATGTTAGAAGTGTTGTAATGCATAACACTGGATTGGGAACTGCTAGGGTTTCACTCTACATTAACCCAGATACTAATCCAGTTTCCGTTGCTGTAACTGCAAATAGAATTTTGAGAGTTGACCTTGCTCCAAGTGAAACAACTTTCTTTGAAACCAACTATCCGATTGTTCTAACTCCAACTGATGCAATTTCAGTAGAGGTAAATGCTCCAGATGTTGGTGGTGCTGGTATTGGTTCAGCAGTTAATTTTCTAGTAAACGGCGATGTTGAGGTCTGATTATGGGCATTAAATCATTTGGAAATAATGCTGAAGACTTTGTTAGTAAGTTTTTAAGAGCTCGTCCTTTTGATTCTACTGGTCTTGATGCTGTAAATCCACCACCACTATTACAAGGTCTTACAGCAACTGGTGGAGTTATTAGTGATTATACTACTTCTCCAGGTGCAATTTATAGAGCACACATCTTTACTTCATCAGGAACTTTTGATGTAAGTGCTATTGGAGATTATCCTGCTGATGTTGAGTATCTTGTGGTTGCTGGTGGTGGTGGAGGAGGAAATGATAGTAGAGGTGGTGGTGGCGGTGCCGGAGGTCTTCGTTCCAATTTTCCAACAGTACCAGCTCCATTTAAAACTCCAAGTTATACAGTAGAAATTGCGACATATCCAGTTACTGTAGGTGCTGGTGGAGCAGGTGGTGCCGATAATAGCGTTCCTGCAGCGCCAAATGGAGGATTTTCTAGATTTGGAGCACCAGGAACTAATCCAGTTTGGGTTTATGCATCTGGTGGTGGCGGAGGAGGAACAAGAAATGATCCCAGAGCTGGTGCTGCTGGTGGATCTGGTGGTGGTGCTGGATCTGGTGGAACTGGACCAGCACCAAACGGAGGATCAGGTGGAGCAACAGTAACATCTCCCGACCCACTGAGCCCAGCAGTACAAGGTTTTGCTGGAGGTAATAGTGAACCTTCTTTAAACCCACAATATGGCGCGGGCGGCGGCGGTGGTGCCGGTGGTGTTGGTGAAAATGGTACTCCATCATACGGTGGAGATGGTGGTGCAGGTTTACAAGTATTGATTGCTGGACCAGCACCTTCTGGTGCTGCTGGTGTTCCTGGACCAGGTGGACAGGGTGGATGGTTTGCTGGTGGTGGTGGCGGTGGTGCTTATGAGGGTCCCAATGTTGCTGGTAAGGGCGGTGGTCCTGGTGGTCCATATGCTGGTGGTGGAAATGGAGGAGATCCAGGAGTAAGTGATAGTCACGGAACATATGCCACAGGTGGAGGTGGCGGTGGTGAAGGAGCGTTTGGTGAAGGAACTATTGGGTCAAACGGTGGTTCCGGAATCGTAGTAGTCCGTTACCAAATCGGACAACTCACAGCAACCGCAAAAGCAACTGGTGGTGCTATTAGTTATTATAATGGTAAGACGATTCATACCTTTACGAGTTCTGGTACTTTTACCAACACTTCTGATTCACCTCTAACTGTTGACCATATTATTGTCGCAGGTGGTGGCGGAGGAGGATCTAGAGGAGCTGGTGGAGGTGCTGGTGGAGTAAGAACTAGTATTCCTGGTTTAATGCCAGCAACTGCAGACTCTCAAGTTACGATATCCCCTGGCGCACCAAATGCAATTTCGGTTCAGATTGGAGGTGGTGGTAGTAATGGTATTATTACTGGTGCTGCTGGTGATAGTAGAGGATTTACGGGAACACCATCATACTTTGGAACACCATTAACTGCTCCTGGAGGTGGTGGAGGTGGTGGACATGATCCTCTTCCAGTAGCAGTTGGTAGGTCAGGTGGATCTGGTGGTGGAGGAGGAGATAGACTTGAATCACCACCTACTATTGGATTGGCATCTCCAAATTCGGACCCAAGCAGATTTGGATATCCTGGTGGATCTGGTAGTGATGCTGGAGATATCACCGATGAATCTGGTGGTGGTGGTGGTGCCGGTGGTGCTGGCGGAAACGGCACAAACAATGGTGGACCTACAGCATTTGGTGGTGTAGGTGTTCAATTACCGTCAATATTCCAAGATCCTAAATCAACAGTAGGTGCTCCTGGTCCTGGTGGAGGTGGATATTGGATTGCTGGTGGTGGCGGCGGCGGTCTTGGAAGTTCGCATCCAGGTACAACCGTTCCTGGTGGTGGACCGGGTGGACCTTATGCTGGTGGTGGAGAAGGATATAAAAATGGAACTCCACAACCTGATAATAATAATGCGACCGAAAACACTGGAGGTGGTGGAGGAGGCGTTGGTGGACCATCATATCTCGTATCTGGTAGAGGTGGTTCCGGAATCGTCCTCATCGCATATCCTTCATAAATAACTAAAAACTAATAAGATGAGTCAGTCAAAGGTACAATTAGTCAGTAATATTGTAGGAAATGTATCTGGCGGTGCTAGTTTTACTGGCATCGTAACAGCATCATCATTTTCTGGTGATGGTTCTGGTTTGACTGGAGCTGGATCTTCACTCGAAGCAGCATCAGGTTCTCAACGACTTGTTGTGACCAGTTTAACTTCTGGTACGATGACATCTGCTGCAACTGATGCAGATTTAACTTGGAATTCTACCACTAATACTTTAAGTGCAACGAATGTAAGTATTGCTGGTACATTAACTTATGAAGATGTTACAAATGTTGATTCGATTGGTGTGATTACTGCGAGATCTGGTATTGATGTTCTTGCTGGTGGTATTAATGCCGTTGGTGTTGTGACTGCAAATGCTTTTGTTGATGATGGAACTAATTTACTTACGGAAATAAACACAAAAGCAAGCACAGGAAAAGCAATTGCCATGGCAATGGTTTTTGGTTGATTATTGCTAAATAACTATCAAGGAGACTTAAAAACATGGCCGCACCAAATATTGTAAACGTAACAAGCATCTTTGGGAAAATAGTGGGTGCTGCTTTAACAAGCACCACTACTACTGATATTCTTACTTGTGGGGCAGATAAATTATTAAAAATTAACAGCATTATTGTTTCAAATGATGATGGAACTTCCTCTGATGAAGTTACTGTATATTTTTATGACTCTAGTGCTGCGACAAGATATGATATTGCATCCACTATTACAGTTCCTGCTGATTCTACATTAGTTGTAATAGGCAAAGATTCGCCAATTTATCTAGAAGAATCTGACCAGATTGAAGCTGGATGTGCTAATAGTAGGTGTGATATTATTATTTCATATGAAGAACTTGATGATGCTTGATAAAGGGAGTTAATTATAATGCCACGGGAACTAGGTAATTTTAAAGGACCATCTCCAACAGCTTTTGGACCAAATAAAATAGCTGTTTGGAATTTATTTGACCAATATTATTTTGCGACCAAAACTCCTTCAGAATGGCCTTCTGAGTTTTTTTATGAGATACTTTTAGTTGCTGGAGGAGGTGGAGCTCCTGGTGGATATCCAAATGGTCCTGGTGGTAATGGTAGTCCAGGTGGCGGCGCGGGTGGTGTTGTTTATATGTCAAGCGTTCCAAATGCATCTTTAACTCCAGGTTCTTATACAATTGTTGTTGGCGCCGGAGGTGGCAATGGAAGTCCTCCTGGAGGATTTGGAAGTCAGGGCAATAACAGCACTCTTGCAAACCCTGGAGGAACTTTGGTGACTGCAGTTGGTGGAGGTGCTGGATTAACAGGACCTATGCCAACAGATTCTCAGAAAGGTGGGTCTTCTGGTGGAGGTTATGGATCTACAGCCCCACCAGGTAATGTTGCTTTACAACCAACACAACCACAAAATCCTGCGTTTTCTCCATTTATTCAGGGTGGCGGTGGGGGATATGGTAATGTTTCTTCAAATTCTTCTCCTGCTAACGGTGCCCAACCTGGTGGCGGTGGTGCCGGTGGTGATGGTAGCAATGGTGTGGGATCCCCTGGTAGCGGAACAGGAGGTCCTGGTGGTATTGGAATAAGAGTTCCTTTTGTGATTCCTGTTTCATTAGGAACACCAGGTCCAGCTGGATCTAATGGTTATTTTGGTGGAGGAGGTGGTGGTGGTCATTGGAGATCTCCTGGAAATGGTGGAGTTGGTGGGTATGGTGGCGGTGGTTTAGGAGCTGGAGCACCAGGCAATCCATCGACTACAAATGGTCAACCAGCAACAACAAATACTGGTGGTGGAGGAGGAGGAGCTGGATTTGTACCTCCTTCCAGTGGTGGATCTGGAGGTAGTGGCGGTCCTGGAATTGTTGCAATTAAATATCCAACTGTTGTAACTTTTACTGCTCCAACAGCAACAATATCTGCAGATCCTTCTGAACCAGGATTTAATATTGCTAGATGGACTAGCACTGGTCCTCACTCATTAACAATTTCCTAATAAGAAAATGGAAAGAAACATTCTAGGATTTGATAATGATTTTTTCTCTCATCAAGAGTGTGAATGTATAGTAACCTATCATAAACAACTTGAAAATCCCAATTTTGATAGATTTTTTAGAATGTTTAGTGATACTTCCTTTTTTAAAAGGTTAGAAGCAAGTAATGACGATAATATTATTAGATTGGTTGGTAAGTGGAATTCATTGATTGAGGTTGAAAATTTAAAATATGCAGATATAATCCCAAATTTTTCTATTTTATTCTTTGCATTAGAAGCAACAGAAATAGAAAAGAATGAAATACAATTCTGTTTAGATACTTGTGACATGGATGCTATTTGTAAAATACCTTCACTAGAATATTTGTCTACCTATCATTATGATTCTGAAAATGATTACATTGCTATAAATGATATTCCCCAAGCACCTTATTCTTCTTGGTCTTATGACATTCATACTAGTAGATGGTATCCACCAACACCAAAACCAGAATTGACTGAAGAAGAAAAAATTGATCGTCTTGATTATAAATGGGATGAAGATTCTTTATCCTGGAATTTAGTAAGCATTTAATAAATAAAAAAAAGAAAAAATCATGCCAAAATATATTGGAAACTTTATAGGACCTCCCTCAGCTTCTGATTTACCTGGTGGACGTAAAGGAATTTGGTATCTGCAAGACCAATATACATTTGAATTGCAACAAGAATGGATTACTACTCTTACAGTAACTGGTGGAAACGTTACTGATGGAATAACTCCTGGGAATGGGTATGTTTATTTTGTTTTTACTTCTCCAGGAACTTTAAATGTTACTGGTAGTGGCACTCTTGATTTTCTCCTTGTAGGTGGTGGAGGAGGAGGAGGTCAAGGAATTCCTGGTCCAAATGGTAATGGTTCAGGTGGTGGCGGCGGTGGTGGTGTTGCTTATGGAGTTAATTTTCCTGTGGGATCCGGAGCTTTTACTGTAACAGTTGGAAATGGAGGTCCTCAAAGTGGTGGTGATGGTGGAGACAGCACAATCGCATTTCCTACAACAGTAACTGCAAAAGGTGGTGGTGCTGGTGGAGGAAGAGGAGGCCCTGCCCCAACCTATGGAAATGCAGGTGGTTCTGGTGGTGGTGGTGCTGGACCACTTCCTGGTTCTCAGGGTGGAGGACCAGGAATACAACCAGTACAAAACCCAGGAATTCCTCAAATTACAAATTATGGAAATGATGGTGGAAATGGATCTGCTGGATATGGACATTGGGGTAATGGTGGTGGCTCCGGTGGTGCTGGCGATCCTGGACCAGGAGGATCTGCTGGTCCAGGACAACCATTTCCAGCCTTTGGATTTCCATTGATTGCTCCTGGTATTCCTGCACCAGTTACACCAACTTTTCAACCAGCAGTAACGAGTGATGGTCGATATGGTGGTGGTGGAGCATCTGGTGGATTTCTTCCTTCAGCTGCTGGTGGAACTGCCGGACCTGGTGGTGGAGGACCTACTAATAATCCAGGAATTACAAACACTGGAGGTGGTGGTGGCGGCGGCTCTAATACATCTCCAACAGGAGGTTCTGGTGGTCCTGGAATAGTTATTGTAAGAGTTGCGGTATAATTTACTTTATGATAGGATAGATAATATTTTATTGTTTTAATGATATACCATTCAAATTCTCTATCAATTAAAAGACAAAATGATATTGAAAATATAATATTGAGAAATAATAGTTTTTCTTGGCAACTTGATAGAACTTTATATCAACATGAAATTGATAGATCTTTAAATCAAAGACAATATTTTGATTGTCACCAAATGATTCATCATTTTGTAGTTAACGGTCAATTTTGTTCTAACTATACAAAAACTATTCTTGATTACTTACATTGGCCACTTTTGTGCCAAGAATTAAATATTCCAAATAATATTTGGAGAATGAAAACTAATTTGATGTTTAAAAATAAATCTCATAAAACAAATACTCCGCATACTGATTCGTCAAAAAAACATATTTCAATGATTTATTATGTGAATGATAGTGATGGTGAGACAACAATATACAATAAAACAACTGGAGAAGATTTGAAAAATATAAGACCAGTAAAAAAAATTAAACCAAAAAAAGGATCTCTTCTAATTTTTGATGGAAGCAAATATCATTCATCCAAACCACCACAAACTAATGAAATGAGGTGTGTTATAAACTTTAATTTACTTTTAGATACTCCATCTACATTCGTAAATTGACACTATCTCAAACATCATATATAATATTACTGAATACATTATTCAAATATGGCATTTCAATCAATTTGGTATTTTTCGGATCTACCAGAAGACGTAGTAGATATTCTGGAACGAGACCTCACAGAAAAGTTCGAAGAACAAATGGCAGACAGTCGTTTACACGGCGATGCCCTCAATAAAGATAAAAGAAACTCACAAAACGCATGGATTCCTACCACACACTGGGTTGGCGGATTCGTGTGGCATTATATCCAAAGAGCAAACCGTGAGAACTTCCTGTATGATCTTCACTGTATTGATGGAGAATCGATGCAGTTCACGAAGTATAGTGAAGGACAGTTCTATGGTTGGCATAATGACGCAGGACTTGCAACACAATATAAACCTGTAAGTGTTGGTAATCGCCAGGATGGTCTTGCACAAGATTTCTTGAATGAGAATATTGAACTTGTGCGTAAACTTTCATTCGTGGTTCAACTTTCGTCCGAGGATGATTATTCTGGCGGAAACCTTCAACTTTTAGCAGAAGATGGTTCCTCATATATCGCACCCAGAAAAAGAGGAACTGTAATCTTATTTGATTCTCGCACTCAACACCGAGTCCTTAAAGTTACAAAAGGTGTAAGAAAAAGTTTGGTCGGATGGACAGTGGGCCCGCGTTGGAAATAGTTAAGAAAAACTTATGAAAAAAGACAGTAACAAAAAGTATCATTATACATATTATTCCTATCAAGAATGGGGAATGGGATATTTTGGTAGTAGAAGTTGCGACTGTCTTCCAGAAGAAGATGTAAATTATTTTGGAAGTTTTAGAGATAAAAACTTTAAACCAACTTATAAAATTATTTTAAAAAGTGACTACCTTACAAGAAATGAAGCAATTATTGACGAAATAATTCTTCACGATTTTTATGAGGTTGATAAAAATCCACACTTTGCAAATAGATCGAAACAAACTTCCAAAAAGTTTACTACTGTTCATATGGTTGGGGAAAAAAATCATTTTTATGGTAAAACTCACAGCGAAGAAACTAGAAAAAAGATTAGTTTAATTCATAAAGGGAAAACCATTAGTGAAAAAGCAAAACTTGCAGTTAGTAAAAGACATAAAGGAATTCCGTTGAGTGAGGATCATAAAGAAAAAATAAGAAAATCTCTAACAGGACTCAAAAGAACAGAAGAGCAAAGAAAAAGGATTAGTGAAGCAAAGAAGGGAAAACCAAATACGGAGAAACAAAAAAGAGAACACAGCATAAGAATGTCTGGAAGTGGTAATCCAAATTATGGTATAAAAACTAGTCCAGAAAAGGCAGAAAAAATTCGTAAGTCCAATTCAAAATATACTTATAAATGTATCAGTCCTTCTGGCGAAGAATACATTACTTATAGTATGAAACAATTCTGTGATGAACATAATATCGTTTCAAAATCTATGATGCTTGCTGTTGCTCATAATAAAAAAGAACATTTTAGGGGATGGAAAGTTGAAATTTTATCTACAAAGGAGGCATAAACTATGGCAGAACAAATGACAGAACTGCAACTGATGATGCAGGAAAGAATGAATACAGGAACAACTTGGACTCGTAATGAAGAGTTTGATAAAAACGGATATTTGGTCTTAAAAAATCTATGGGATCCTGAAGAACTTTATCGTCCTATGCCAGAGGAAAGAGGGCAGATTAACTATTGGGGTACAAAGTTAGATCAATTTACACATCAACCAGTAGAAATGCAAGTAGAGGGTTCTCTTGCAGTATATTCTCATCCACAATATCGTTCTATTCATAGTGGAATTAGAATGAAATTGGAAGAAGTATTGGGTCGGAAACTTTATAATACTTATTATTACGATCGTGCATATTTTGACTCGCAGGCATTACATCCCCATGCAGATAGAGATGCCTGCGAAATTTCCGTAAGTGTTCATATTAGTAGCAATATTGATACTGAATGGGGGTTCTGGATTAAAACACCAGATACTTATGCAGATAAAAAGAAAACCCAGATATTAGTTCCAGGAGAGAATCGTCAGGTATTTCTACAACCTGGTGACGGCATTCTTTATCGTGGAACAGATCGTCCTCACTGGAGAGAACCGATGCCTGGTAGAGTAAGAAAAGAGTGCAGGACGTTTGGAAAGAAAACTCCAAAGTTTTATCATCAAGTTTTTTTTCATTATGTGTTGGCTAATGGAACGAGGGCACACTGCTATATGGATAGAGCACGATGAGGACATCACTTTTTGAATACCCTTCTTATCAATATCAGATTGATGATTGGTCGTTCAAAAAGAAGGGCATATTAAATCGTATCAACTCTCAAAAATTCATTCGTACCACACTACAAACATTTGAAACTGATCGTCAAACAAACCGCAAAAGTTACTTACATTACTTCCAAGACCTTATCAAACCTCAACTGTTTGAGTTTTGTCAGGAGGCACAAGTCACTTGTAGTATGACTGATTGTTGGTCTGTGAGATATCAGAAAGGAGATCATCAAACAGTCCATAATCACAAGAGTTTTGGTTTCTCGGGTGTTCTCTATGTGGAGTATGATCCAAAACTTCATACTCCCACTTGTTTTGTCGCCCCTTGGCAAGATCCAAGAACTGATACAACAACATTAGCATACCCACAGAATGTTCAAGAGGGAACATTAGTGATTGTTCCTTCTTATACCCTGCATTTTGTTCATCCCAATCAAGTACGAAAGCAAAGAACAATTATTGCTTTTGATTTACTTCCAAAACTTCCAGATCACCAGTTAGTAAACTAGGTGGTCTTTTTTTATGTAATAAATAACTAGAAAGTATCTAGAATAATGTCAAGAGTTAGGGCAGATCAATTAGTTAATAGAGCTGCGACAGGTGCTCCTTCATTTCCAAATGGTGCAGTCGTTACTGGTGTAATCACTGCAACAACTTTTAGTGGTAGTGCAACTGGTTTAACTGGTACTCCTAACATTACTGTTGGGGTGATTACTGCTGCATCTGGTTCATTCACTGGTAATATTTCTGTTGGTGGTACACTAACTTATGAAGATGTCACGAATGTAGATTCTGTTGGTATCATTACAGCTCAAAGTGGAATTGAA
>Ga0180433_10011760_pt1 | contig 10335 bp, 11 predicted proteins | sample SS_ome_8_FD_132980 | JGI IMG/M metagenome (GOLD analysis project Ga0180433, IMG submission 132980) | Hypersaline lake sediment archaeal communities from the Salton Sea, California, USA - SS_1_D_1 metaG | ecosystem: Environmental > Aquatic > Non-marine Saline and Alkaline > Hypersaline >...
GCACAATTCGTTACCTCCTTATACGCTTAGTTCAGTTCTGTGCCGGCGGTTAACCGTTACACAGGCTGGATTGTCCAGCTTGTTTATATTAGCTTTGCTTGGCACACTTATCTTTTGTCTTTATTTTTTCCTTTTTCCTTTTTCCTTGCATCCTTGCATCCTTGCAATATTCCACTTACACTTTTCCCTTCAAACCTGCCCACTCTTCCACATTTATTCTATAAGCAGCCCTTTGGCTTTCATAACCATGGGATTAAAACAGGCAAAATCTGCTTGATGAATAAAAATTGTTTCAATCACCTGGGGCCTGTCTTCGCCTTCTTTGGAATGGCAGGCAATAATATTCAAAATAAACTCCGGTATACCGCAATCAGCCGCAAGGATAGCACCGCTGATAGGGTGTCTGGCATATTTCCCGGAGAGACTTTTTCGATACCCTCCCTTACCGTCAGATTCAGTCTCAATCAATTTTCCTACATCATGTAAGAGACCTCCTGCATATATTCGGTCAAAATCTATTTTATAAGGTAATGAGTTATAATGATCCTTATGCGACCGGGCTAAACCTGCTGCACCTTCCGTAACAGCTATTGTATGTTCAATAAAATTTATTCCCTGAGTTTCAACCAGAAGGGTAAACGGTATCTTCTTTAACTCTTCAATACTGTTCCAATTCCCCTTGGTGCATCCTTTAATCCAGGTTTTCACCACATTTTCTCGTAACACATTATCATTTATTTCTGCAAGCTGTTCTTTAAAAATATTTTCAATATCATCGCTATTTATCATGCAAACTCCTTTCTGAATCACTAAAGGTAACCATTATGCATAAACATTCATAGCAAAGTTAACATCATTATTCCAATATATCAAAATTTTCCAGATATCCGCATTCATTTTTTAAGTAATTTAAAGTTATAAAAAGAACATTACCCTGTTTCTGCTGAAGAATTTCACTGACCAGTTCATCTCTGACTTCTTCAAGTGGACTTTCTTCTTTTTTTCTTTCAATCACTTTGATTATATGATAACCATATCTTGTTTCCACTATATCACTTATTTCACCAACCGGTAAATTAAATGCAACCTGTTCAAACGGTCTGACCATATCACCAACTTCAATATTTTCATATAATCCGCCTTTGGTATTTGATCCCGGATCCTCCGAATATTTTTCAGCCAGTTCAGCAAAATCATATCCGGACCTTGCCATTCCAAGAACCCGCTGAGCCTTTTCTAAAATTGTCTTTTTTTCCGATTCTGATTTCTCCTGAGTTAAAAATAAAATATGGCGCACTGTAGCAGTTTTATCCCTAGAGTAATATTGTCTTAATTCCTGATCCAACACTAATCCTTCTGTCAGAATATACTGATCAATAAAGGATTGCATCAGTAATCCGTCACGAATATTCTGCATCACATATTCCTCAGATAACCCTAATGAATCAATTAAAGAAAGATATGATTCTTTATTGCCATAGTCTTTATAAAGGGCTTCTTTACGGGCAATAACACTGTCTTCAGGAACTGTAATATCTTTTTCTTTTGCTTTCTGCAATAAAATTCTGTTTTCTGCTTTTTGTTCAGCAAAGGCTTTAATAACATTGGTTATATAATCTTTTCTTTCTTTTAATGCACCCATACTGTTTAAAAAATTATTAAACTGCTGATACAAATCAGGCATAATATCACCATTATACACTGAAAAAGAATTTGTAGTAATCAACTTCACCGGATTATCAGGATCCAGAATGTTAATATCAAGTGAGTCGGACATTTTTTTGAAAAATGAATAGATTTGTCCTTCCTTATTAAAAGGAGGAGAATAAGAACCGCTGCAGTAACAAAACACCACAGAGATTAATAAAATAACTACAACTTTTTTCAACATAATTGCTCCTTATATATTAATTTATAGGTTAACTTTTTTAGTTCAGCTTTTATTCTGACAATGTACAACCGGTATTTCTGCCCAGCAGGTTGTATAATCAGGAGATTTCATCTCTCTCCTCATGGCCCAGGAATTATTAAAACCTGCTGATGCTATTCTGATTTTATTTTTCCCCCACAATCCATTGATACTGTCAACGACCTGCATAAGTTTCTTCTGTTTTCTAGATAATTGCTCATCACTAAATAAATTCTGCTGAATATGCTCAGATGGAATCAACTGGGTTAATAAAACTCCGCATTTTTTATATTTATATCCTGTTTTAAAAATTTGATCACCTAAACTGCACGCGGTCTTTACAATTTCCAGAGTATTATTTGTAGGAGTAGGAAGACGCATCTGCTTGTAATTTGCATACTGCGGTCCTTTCTTAAACGGATTCGTGGTCATAAAAACCATCACTATACAAGCCGCAGATCCTTGTTTTCTTACCTTCTCGGCAGAACGGGTAGCATACTCAGTAAGGGCGGCATGCATTTCTTCCATTTTCTCAACCGGTCGTCCAAAAGATTTTGAAGTACAGATGGCCTTTTTAGGCGGAGGAGCCTGCTCCAGAGTGATGACAGGCTTTCCTCCCAGTTCCAGTAAAAGTCTCTCTCCCACAACTGTCATATTCTTTTTAACCCATTTCCTGTCTGTATATTTAAACTGTTTAGCATTGTTAATACCTTTTCTCCTCAGCATTCTGGCATATTGACGTCCTACCCCCCATACTTTTCCAATCTCAACAGACTCCAGAATCCCATCAATATCAGGATGGTGAAATATATTCATTACTCCTTTCTGATCGTTTCTCTTTTTTGCTACTCTATTGGCAATCTTAGCCAGTGTCTTGGTTTCTGCGACTCCTATGGAAACAGGTATCCCTGTCCACTGAAAGACAGTATGTTTGATCTTTTCTGCATATTTCTGATAATCAGTTATCGGTAGATTATCCAGACGAATAAACGCTTCATCAATAGAGTAAATCTCAATTTGATCAGTAAACTGCTCCAGAGTCTGCATAACACGACGGGACATATCTCCGTACAAAGCATAGTTGGATGAAAGTACTGCAATACCATGCTTTTTTATCATATCTGCACACTTGAATAAGGGTGTACCCATAGGGATCCCTAATTTTTTCACTTCCTCAGAACGGGCAACCACACATCCATCATTATTGGAAAGCACCACAGCAGGACGATTTACCAGAGAAGGATTAAATACACGTTCGCAGGAAACATAAAAATTATTACAGTCAATCAGAGCAAATATTGGAGATTTTTTTTCCATAATGATTTAATCATACTTTATGAATAACATAGCTGACTACTCCCCAGATCATAAGTTCCATCTCACCGGATATTTCAATAGGTTCAAAATCCGGGTTTTCTGGCAGTAGATAAAATTTTCCGCCGATCTTCCCGATCTTCTTTACAGTAAGCTCACCATCCAGAGCTGCAACCACTACCTTATTATTCGTCGGCATTTCTCCCCTGTCCACAATTAAAATATCTCCGTCATGTATCCCTGCATCGAGCATAGAATCACCTTCTACTTCTACAAAAAATGTAGCGGCAGGTCGTTTAATAAGTAAATCATTTAAATCAAGTTTTCTGGTAATGTAATCCTCTGCCGGAGAAGGGAAGCCTGCTGAAACCCGGGAAGAATAGAGAGGAATGTCCTGTCTGGTATCAGTAGAAGCATAAAATATTTTTTTTATTCTCAATTGGTTTTTCTTTGCCATAATTATACATCCATTATTTATAACTGTTCAACTATATATCCCTTTTTCTCTAATAGAGAAAGCACCCCCTCTTCTCCTAAAAGATGCGCTGTGCCTGAAATTATCAGACTGTTCTTATCACCTTTTAATAACGTCTCGATTTTATCCATCCACTTCTTATTTCTCTCTATAAGGAATGTATGGTAAATACGCGGATGGTTTTTAAAACTTTTAAGAACCATCTGCTTCAACTGCTCAGCATCTCCTTTACCCCAGAGATTGATCATTTTCTGCAGTTCTTCTTCCAGCAGATCTATCTCATCCAGAGTTTGTTTAACAATAGCTTCCTGATCTTCAGTATTTAACTCATCCAAAAGATCAATTTGAAAGTCAATAGTTTCCAGACTCAATATCTGTTTACCATCTTTTTTAGCTTTATTGAAAAAATGATAATCAATCCCATAGGACGGATCAAACCCTAATTGTTGAACCTTCATGGCCATAAGACTGATAGAAAAAAACCAGGGTTCAAACATTTCAAATTGTGAAATGTTTGCGCCTGCTTCCTTGAGTATCTGAGCAGCTCGCTGATAGGTATCTGTGCCCAGTTTATCTTTTAAGGATGTATTGTCTTTAGATATTGCTTTTACCATTATTTTCTGCTGAACCTGGGAAGACTGACTGCTGTCAATATTAACTTCAAACACCACTATCTGAGCATCATTATAGGCATCCTGAATAGCAGGATCCAGAGGATAACATTCCTTCTTGAGCATATGAATTGATCCTAAAAAATAAACTGTATTGTTGTCTGTCTTTATTTTCCAGAGACAATTTTTATCTTCTGCTGATACAGACCCCTGCAACAAAAATATCAGTACTAAAACTGCAGCACATATCTGGAATACAGATAATTTTTTGAGTTTCATTATTTCTCCTTTATAGATTCTTTAACGAATATTGTAATCTGTCTATTGCTTTTTCCAGTAACGAACGGGAACAGCCGAAATTCAAACGAATAAAATTCTTCTCTCCAAAGTCATCTCCATCTGAAAAACCCAGCCCATACTGTTCAAAAAAGGCGGCCGGATTCTTCTTTTCAATTTCAGCAGCATTAATCCAGGCTAAATAGGTTCCCTGAGCAGGATACATATGTAAAAGGTCCATGCTTTTTATGCTGGAATACACATAATCATGATTTTTCTTCAGATAATTCAATGCCTCGGCCAGCCAGGTATGACCGTATTTATATGCTGCCAATGCTGCTGTATATCCCATAAGATTTACGTGAGGGACGATTCCTTCCATTGCCTTTCTGAACGACTGCCGCAGAGAAAGATTTGAAATTACTGCAAAAGAACACCCCAGACCGGCAATATTATAGGTTTTACTGGGAGCCATCAGGGTGATAGACCTGTCCGCAGCTGCGGAACTGAAAGCCGCAGTCGGTATATGATCTTTAGTCGTGTCAAGAATAATATCACAGTGAATTTCATCAGAACATATTATGATATCATTCTCCAGACAGAACTCAATAACATCCGATAATTCTTTTTCAGAAAACACCCGTCCGGTTGGATTGTGAGGATTGCAGAAAAGAAATAATTTTGTCCGGGGAGTAACTTTTGAGCGGAGATGATCAATATCCATTATCCATCTGTCCTGCTCACTGATCATAGGAGAGGTTACCAAAGTACGGTTCATATTACCGGGAGCAGCAAAAAAAGGGGGGTATGCCGGAGTAACGGTCATTACTTCATCTCCCCTGCTGCCCACCGCCCGGCAGGTTATATGTATACCGCTCACCAGGCCCGGCAGCCATACCAGCCATTCTTTTTCAATTTTCCATCCGTATCTCTCCTGTAACCTGGATATGACCACCTCATATAATTCTTCAGGCGGAAGTGTATACCCATAGATTCCGTGGCTGCTTCTCCGGGTAAGAGCTTCTATAACAGAATCCGGTGATGTAAAATCCATATCTGCTACCCAGAGCGGGATAATATCTGTTCCTTTATATTTTTCCCATTTTAAACTGGCGGTCTGACTCCTGTCAACTATGGTATCAAAATCATACTTTTTCATAATGCAAACAGCAACTCATGCAAATGTACACTTTAACGCCATAATTCAAAAATATTTTTGATACTCTTTTTAATGCATTCAACTAAAAACTCCAATGCATCCTTAATTCATGAATCTCAATTTATAAATCACAATTCTCTTATCATTGGCAAAAAACTGACTACCAGAATCCTCACCGGTCAAGCCCATGATTAACCACCATAAGCTTTAATTCTGTCATCTCCTCAATAGTATACTTTACTCCTTCCCGTCCGAATCCGGAATCTTTAACTCCTCCATAAGGCATGGAATCAACTCTAAAGGTAGGCACGTCATTGATAATCACACCACCTACTTCAATAGTATTAAAAGCACGGAATGCTTTGTCAATATCTCTGGTAAACACCCCTGCCTGCAGACCAAAAACGGAATCATTCACCTTTCGTACAGCACCCTCAAAAAAATCATACTTCTCCATAACCACCACCGGGGCAAACACCTCAGCACTGCAAACCCGGGCATCCGACGGTACATTGGTTAATACTGTAGGTTCAATCATATTACCATCCCGCCCTCCACCTGTCAAAATTTTGCCTCCCTTTTCAGTTGCTTCTTTAATCCACTCTTCTGTCCGTATAGCTGCCCCTTCATCGATCATTGGGCCTATATCCGTTTTTTCGGAAAGAGGATCACCCAGAGTAAGCTTCTTTACTGCGTGAAGAAAAGATTCAGTAAACTCATCAAAAATTTTCTCATGTACAAACATTCTCTGAACCGAGATGCACACTTGCCCGGAATAGGCAAAACCTCCCAGAATCGAACGCTGCACAGCTGTATCGATATCACAATCCGGCTCTATTACCACTGCTGCATTTCCTCCTAGTTCAAGACAGACTTTCTTTTTCCCTGCTCTTGATTTAAGTTTCCATCCCACATCTGCGCTGCCGGTAAAGGTGATCATTTTGATTCGTGTATCTGTAACCAGTTTATCAGCTGTCCGGGAAGAACAGGGAATAACATTCAGTAAACCCGGAAGTATATTATTCTCTCTGAAAATCTCACCCAGAATCAGGGCTGATAACGGTGTTGCTGTAGCTGGTTTAACAGATATGGTGTTACCTGCTGCCAGTGCAGGGGCAACCTTGTGACATACCAGATTAAGAGGAAAATTAAAGGGTGTGATTCCGGCGATCGGTCCTATCGGAAAACGGCGAACTATGCCCAGACGGTTTCCTGCCTTTTCCGTGATATCCAGAGGAATGGTTTCTCCCCCGATTCGATTCGCTTCTTCTGCAGCAATGCTGAGAGTACTGACCGCTCTGGTTACCTCTCCTGTTGCATATTTAACAGGTTTCCCTGATTCGAGGCAGAGCAGTTTTGCCAGTTCCTCTTTTCTCTTGTTTATGGCCGATGCTGCAGATGCAAGAAGTTCTGATCGTTTATACGCTGGAAGTTTTTTACTCTTCTCAAAACCGCGGACCGAGGATCCAATAGCTTGTTCCACTTCTGAATCTCCGGGACGGAAGACTTCACCTATAACCTCTCCTGTGTGAGGGTTTTTCACCTCGAACACCTCATCTGAAGTGCAATGCTCCCCGTTAATAATAAATGAATACTTATCTGACATCATACCCCCTTGAATATTTTATTAAAGAAAATAATAAAAAACTCCTGATATTTTGGGTCCGCTGAAATCAGCTACTCCGGCCAAATCTTTCTTAAACACAACATATAAATATGTACAGGATATTCCCATGCCGAATTTCCCGGTAAATGCAATATCAAATCCGGCACCCAGATCACATCCCCAGCCTGCTCTTGCCTTGGTAATTCTGGGACCCAGAGGATTAGTTTCATTTTCAACCCCCCAGTAGATACCTCCGCCATAAATAACATAGGCCGATATAAAAGAATCTGGTACCAGCCAGTACTTCATATCTACTCTTATAGGATGAATAACCAAAGAATGTACTTGTTCAACCTCTTCTACATCCCTGAGAGACCAGTAAGCAGCTGAAAATTCAAGACCCAAATTTCTAAAAACCGGCATATAAAAAGATAATCCAATATATGGTGTTGCTCCCGCTTTACCAAATGTATCAAAACTTGGTTCGTTATTAATTGTATTAGGCTGCCAGTTTCCGATTTCCAGAGACAGTGAATTTTTCTCCGGCAATGCATTATTCTGGGCACTTACATTATTAATTAATAATATAATTATCGTAATGATAAAAATCCAAATATCATATTTATGTAAATTTCTATTTACATAGCAAATGATTGATCTCATATACATTACTGCCTCATTCTATTTCTGATTATTCGCAGGGTTAAAACCAATATTTTTCCCCTGATGACCTGCAGCTTTAATTTCACCATATTGTTTTTCGAATTTCTCAATATTATCATGCAATGCTTTTGAAAATGATTTTATATGCTGAGGGGTCATTATTATCCGAGAGTAAACCTTGGCCTTTGGCACACCGGGAACCATTCTGGTAAAATCCATAACAAATTCTGCAGGTGAATGGCTTATGAGCACTAAATTGGAATAAATTCCCTCTGCTTCTTTATCTCCAAGTTCAACATTTACTTGCTGCTTACCTTTATTGTGATCCATGCTGTTTCCTTTCTTCCCTTAATTATTTTTCATGTTCATTTATTATAACCAATCAAATTATCAAAGTCAAGTAGCGGTTATACTGCTGTCTGTAAACCTCAGAGTTTAGATGATAAAGAACAAACTCCGGGGTTTTGACTTGAATATTAAAATCGGTTAAAGAGTTCTATTGTATGGATACTGTATTAACCTGTCAGGAAATTAAAGTGATAAGATAAAACCACAAAGCGCACAGAAAACATAAAGATTTTTTACATATTAATTTTTACAGGCTATGAAGTCCAAACTTTATGCGCTCTGAATTAAGAAATCCAGAACGATCACCGTTGACATGCTTACACCAACTTTTAAGAATTGCGCTTAATTCTATTTGCAGAAATCCTACTCCCTGATGCAGAGCACTGCTGGTTATTTTTTTGTGATATAATCCAGGCTTCAGTAGTGGCAAGCACATCTTCTGATTTACTGGTGAATCTTTCATTCAGGTGCAAACCACCATTTCTCAGAAGATCTCTTGACTCCCGGTCTTTACGGGATTGAACTTCGATTATTTGATGTCCGAGTGATTTAAAAAGATTTAAGAAATCATCATGTCTCAGTCTGTTCATATACATATATCTGTTCCCAGCAATCTTTTTCCACTTCTTATCAGAATACTGGAGAAAATTTATTGCAGAAATGCTCCTGTCTAAATGTGAAAAATGATCACTGTAGTCTATTTTGTGAATGAATAATCCGTCATTTTTAACTATTCTGTTTCCCTCCGTAAGGATTCTGGTTAACTCAGCCAGGGGTATATGCTCAAGCACTTTGTATGATATATGAAAATCAACATACTGTTCCGGAAAACTGGTATCAGCAGCATTTGCGGGTGCGATATATTCTATGTGACACAGTCTGAAGAATTCAGAAAGCAGGTTATCGGAATCCCTGTCCAGTGTAAGCAGATCACTAAACCTTTCTCTGTCTATCAGTGAACCAAAAAGGAGTAAGATTTCCTCTTTATTTTCAAATATATATTGAAGACTCCTCGCAATCAGCTCAGCCTTTACATATTGATGCAAATCAACAGTGATAATCTTCTTTGCACCCATTAACCAGAATGCCAGGGGCATGAGGGGTACTCTGCCTGTTCCAACCTCAAAAAATACTTTTCCCAACGGTGTGTACCCCTGTTGTTGAATCCGTTTCCACATCTCAATCCCGGGAATTAATTTCTTAACAGGATTGAATCTTTTCATCCAGCCAAAATTTTTCTGAAGCCAGTAATATAGTGTATATGATGCAGAAGATGGAAGAATCGAAACAGCATGTTGCAGTTTCGATTTCAGCTTCCAGTTCATACCAAGTAATTTCCGGACTGTATCATAAACAGTAAACATACAATTACCTGAAAAATCTGAATAATTAATTACTTATTTTTTCACCCTCAAGCCGGAATTTTTTATATAACCAATCCATAACACGTGGAAATACATTATTTAATGCTCCCAGCAGATACAGCATCTGTGGTACTACAATAAGCGGTTTATTCTTCAGTATCCCCTTTACCACAGCATTAACGACTTTTTCAACTGACATTTTGGGTGAAAAACAGGATACATGTATATGCTGTATCATGGGAGTATCAACACGGCTGGGAAAGACAGTTAATACTTTGATTCCTGTTTCTTTAATTTCCTGCCGTAGAACATCAGCAAAACCATTCAAAGCGGATTTTGCAGCTACATAAGATCCATCCCCGACTATCCCCTTCTTTGCATCCAGGGTATTGATAAAAACTATATGACCAGCTTTTTGATTATCCATTATTGGTACAATATGTTTCACTGCATAGAGGGAACCATAAAAATTTACTTCAAACGATCTTCGGAATGCTTCAGCATTGCAGTAAGTCTTGCTTTATTTCTGGCAGCAAGTACAACTTTAGCCCCTAGATAAGAAAACCTCAGAGCCAGATTTTCTCCAATACCACTCGTGGCACCAGTAACA
>Ga0180433_10011761_pt1 | contig 10334 bp, 10 predicted proteins | sample SS_ome_8_FD_132980 | JGI IMG/M metagenome (GOLD analysis project Ga0180433, IMG submission 132980) | Hypersaline lake sediment archaeal communities from the Salton Sea, California, USA - SS_1_D_1 metaG | ecosystem: Environmental > Aquatic > Non-marine Saline and Alkaline > Hypersaline >...
ATAATAAATACATTATTTATAACTAATAATGGGTTTTCTTTTTCTTTGGCAATGATCATACGAATAACAATAATGATCTCTGCATTTTCGATCTTTTTTCTAACTGTTGATCCTAACGATTTAGCACTCTCTTTAATTTCAATGAAAGTACCATACGAGTTTGCTTTCTCATTTTCTCTGGCTTTTCGATTTGTTCCTACAATCGCAATTGAAGCTCAAAATATTATTGATTCCCAACAAAGTCGAGGATATGAAATGCAAAAAAAAGGCATTATTAGTCAAATAAAGAATTTATTTCCACTCTTGGTACCACTTATAATAGGTTCGATAAAGAGAGCGTTCAATGTAGCGGAAGCACTTGAATCTAGAGCTTTTGGCAGTAAAAAAGAACGTACATTTTATTATACCATCCGTTATTCTATTAATGACTGGATTTTTACATTTCTATTACTATTTATTTTAATAGGTTTAATTCTTATTCGTCTTCAAATAATTATAATGCCCGAATGGTTTAATTGGGGTTTACCTATATGATTGTCCAAGAATTTTCTTTTCCTAAAGATCAATTACATTATTTTATTGGATTGGGATCCTTAATTACTGCTAATTTAGAATTCGAAGGTATATTTGATTTAATAGAACTCATTCAGAATAAATTTGAAAATACCACTCTTCAATTTTTTAATAGAGAACTAATACTTAACTACAACCATATATTCTATGCGGCTTATCATACTTTAAAGACGTTCCACTTGAAAAGAAATATTTCAGATAAGTTGGGAATAGAATTTCTGTTATATTTGGCAGCAAATCGTCAAATTAAGAAAGCTATAGAATATTTTGGACTAACAAAACGCCAAATTAATCAAGGCACCATAGATTTTTGTATTATTTCTATGAATAGTAATCTACAAATAATTCTAAGTGAAATGTTGAAAAAAATTACAGCAAAAGAAAAAGAATTAGATTTAGATGGGCAGTCTTACACTAAGTATGAGAATATAAAGAAATATTTTAGTATAGATAAAAATCAAATAGAAACTGTGCTAAAGTCATATAGACTGACTGCTGATGATAAAATCTCTAAAAAAAATAGTATTGAAAACTTATATTTAGCACTTGAGGATCTAATTTGTGAAAAGATGGTTTTACTCAGTTTAGAGAAAAGCACTTAAAACTAATAGACTTCATTATTAATTAACTCTAATAATGTCAGAAGATTTAATAAATGAAATTCCACACCTATTTCCTAACACTTCGATCCAAATAATCTTATCTGGAGTAGAAAGATCCACTTTATTGTTGATTCCATTAGCAACTTTTTGTATGAATGATTCTCTCTCTATAATTTTGCTGTTTCTTCGTTTTAGATTAATCATAAAGCTCTCATCAGGACTAATATAATCCTTATAATATTTTTTCACTATTTCATTTATCATATTAATATCTGTATCACAAACAAAATCAATAGGGATAATTTTTAAAATATATTGAAAAAAAGTAGGATCATCATCCAGTATCCTTTTTATTTTCGCTATTATTATCCGTATATCTTCATTAATGAATGCACTTAATAAGCCTGAATAATTTAAATTTGAGATGATTGGATATTTAATCCCACACATCAAAAGGATGAACCAAAGTTCAGCTTTAGCATTCTCCTCATTAAATCGCGAGGTTGAGATTAAAAGATTAAAATTATTAATATTGAACACCTTCCCGTATTTAATCACCTCGATTCAAAACTTCAAGGATCTCCTCTTCCTTTATCGTTCCAACTCGTAATATTTTATATTTATTAGAACTGCAATCTACAATAGTAGTTGGTATTTTCGATTGAGATTTCCCACCATCAATGATTAGATCAATAGGACTTAAAAATTTTTTAGCAATTTCATCTCCGCTAATTGAAGGAGGTTCTCCAGAATAATTTGCTGATGTACCAATTAATCCACCAAAATTTTTGTCTTTTTTTAAAATCTTGAGAATCTCTAAAATTATCTCATTATTAGGAACTCTTATCCCTACAGTGTTTTTAAAACCTGTTAATTCAGGTGGAAGAATATTTGGTTCCTTTCTGTTCAATATTAAAGTCAATTGACCAGGCCAAAAATGATCAGCCAATATTGTCGCTAATGGATTAAATTCAGCAATTTTTTTTGCCTCGTTAATATCACTCACGAGTAATAAGAGTCCTTTGGAGCGGTCTCGGAATTTGATATTATAAATTTTATTTATAACATCAAGATTTTGAGGATCTCCACCAAGTCCATAAACACTATCGGTTGGAAAACCAATAATTTTTCCCTCAATTATATTTTCAGCTGCAAATTCTAAATAGTATCTGATTTCCTCTATCTTTTTTCCTTTTATCTTAATTAGAAGTCCCATTATTATACGGTAAACTTGTTTTCTCTAATAAGAAAATTATTTTGGATAATTATCTTGGCAGCTTAAATCAGCTTCTATTCGTTTCCAAGTATGATCCAAATATTCTTGCAGTTCAATTAGATCTTTCTCCGAAATATTTGCAAATCTCTTTTGCTTTGAAAGATATTCAATGAGAGGAATTCTCTTCGATGGATCTAATAGAGGTTTACTAGCTCGTGATAAAGTCATAATACCACTTTCAATTTCATACAGAATCCATGAACCGGACTTTACTGCTAATCGAGCAACTTCTATAGTCTCATCTGAACCAAACCCCCACCCAGGAGCACAAGGTGCTAAAATGTGAATATACTTACACCCCTCAATTGATTTGGCTTTTTTAAACTTGTCGTATAAATCAAGCGGTTCACTAATAGAACAAGTTGCGACATATGGAATATCATGGGCAGCCATTATTGCAGGTAGATTTTTTTTAAACCGATCTTTACCCTTTGTTGTAGTACTGGTCCATGCCCCATGAGGAGTGCTTGAGGATCTCTGAATTCCCGTATTCATATACGCTTCATTATCATAACACACATAAATTTGATCTGAATTCCGTTCTGCGGCACCACTTAATCCTTGGATACCAATATCAGCTGTACCTCCATCACCAGCAAAAGTGATTGCTGTCATCTTATCCCAACCTTTTCTTGGGAATCTATATGCTTTTGCTTTAAAAGCGGCTGACATACCGGTGGCTGCCGCAGCTCCGGCGGCAAAAGCCATGTTTGTAAAAGGAAAATTAGGTGCAGTCTTTGGCCATAACCCTACTACTACGTTTAGACACGATGCGGGAGTAACTAAAGCAGTATTCGGACCTAAAGCCTTCATGGCCCATCTAAGGGCAATCTCTAAACCGCATCCCGCACAACATGAATTTCCAGGAAGAAAAAACTCCTCTTGGCAACTTTCTAAAGCTTCTTTTAATTTTGTCATTTTTATTTCACCTCTAATAATCCGTCCCAGTAAGTTCCATGAATGATATGTTCTGGAGCTTCTCCAGTTTCATTCAATTTAACCAATGTTCTTAATTGTTCCTTTTGCTGTTCTAAAGTTACTTCTCTCCCTCCCAGACCATTAATTATAGGCAAGATGCTAGCTGTTCCTTCAACATTATGAAGTACTGATTTTACTTCACAGCTCACAGGTCCACCTGTTAATGATCCGAAGGCAGTAGCTCGGTCTACAACTCCCAAAAGGCTTACTTTTTTTGAAATATTTATTATGTCTTCAGTTGGAAAAGGCCGAAAGTGTCTTAACTTGACCATTCCAACTTTATAACCTTCATCCCTCACTTGATCCACTGCATCTTCCATTTGTAGTGCTAAATCGCCATATATTATCATTCCGACATCTGCTCCATCCATTTTATACTCATGAACCAAACCATTTCCATAGTCTCTACCAAATGTTTTTTTAAATTCCTTAGCTGCTTGAATAATTTTCAATTTCGCTTTCATATGAGCATCATGAATTTTCAAACGAAATTCTTGGTAAAAACCTGAGGGCATAATGAGATTCCCAAACATCATAGGTCTTTTAGGATCTGCCCAGATATGAGGCCAACCTTCTTCATCGGGTAATGGGGGTAGGTAACTATCCACTTTATTTTGAGCCTCTACTATAACGGGCTTTGAAGTATGAGACAATATAAAACCTCCATATGCGACGAATTTAGGCAATAAAACTTCTGGATCCTCACACACTTTGTATGACATAAGAATCTCATCATATATTTCTTGATGGGAAGAAGCAAATGCCGTCATCCATCCCGTATCTCTCTGACTTATGACATCGGTAAAGTCAGCCCATATATTCCAAGGAGGGGCAGGACCTCTTGATGCTATTGCCATTACAATTGGTAATCGTGTACCCGCAGCCCAGTGGACCATTTCATGCATATAAAAAAGGCCTTGTCCAGAAGTTGCGGTAAATGTACGCGTTCCCGCCTGACTCGCCCCAATTATTGACGCTAAAACGCTATGTTCTGACTCAACTTTAATATATTGTGTGCCAGGCATTAAACCATTATCAACAAACTCCGAAAGCTTCTCAACAACTGTGGTTTGTGGTGTGATTGGATATGCACTTATAACCTGCACTCTTGCTGATTTAGCTGCATAAGCTGCAGCAACATTGCCTTTAATAATTATATTTTCTTCATTTTGTATAAAATCTTTAGAAATTTCAGTCATTTTCTATATCACTCTCTCTTGCCATTTCGATATTATTTGTGGGACACTCTTTTGCACAGATTCCACATCCTTTACAGTACTTTAAATCAATTTCAAAAGAACCATCTTCTTTTCTTTCTATAACTCCTTCAGGGCAATACAACCAACATATTCCACATTTTGTACACCCTTCTTTTATTACGGGTCGAAAAGTTCGCCAATCTCCTGTTTCTCCCATACTTCCTTTGATAGGTAAGGATATTGGAATTGGAGATAATTCTTCCCAATTTTTATATTCCTGCACTTTAGGTCGCTCTTCTTTAGATTTATTGATTTTTTTCCATTTATTTGATTCAGATTCTGTCAATATCATACCTCCTTAACTAATTCATAAGCACTTTTAGCAACAGTCATATTCTTTTCCAATCTTCTTTCTCCAAATTCCTTTCTAATAACCTTTTCCATAATTATAAGGTCATAATAACCCGTAATTTTTCCGAAAGCTCCCAACATAGGAATGTTTAAGATTGGACCACTTGAGTGCATGAACTGATTTTCTATACAAATCCCCGTGGCATCCACGATAAATAATTTGATATTATTACCAAATTTTTGGGTATCAAATGCTTCTTTACTATTTGCAAGAATAGTGACTCCATCATGAATCGCATCTTGAATTCGAGGTATTTCTAAAAGAGATCTATCAAAAACTATTATATAGTGAGGGTTAACTACACTATCATAAGTTTTTATAGGTTTATTTTTAGAAAATTTAGTAAAAGCTTGAATGGGAGCGCCCCTCCTCTCAGCACCAATAATAGGAATCGCAATTGCATCTTTAAAACCCTTTTCATAAACTAATTCGGCTAATAATTGACTAGCAGTTATAGCTGTTTGACCTCCACGTCCATGCATGGTCACTTCAATTATTTCACTTTCAGACAAATTAATACAACTTTTTTAAATTACTTTTTCGTTAAATTCAAAATCACTTATGATAAAAGCAATAATGCGCTATTTATATTAAATCCATTGCATATTTAATTAAGCTTAACCATTTAAAAGGAGTATAGATGCTTAAACATAACAACATATTTCAAAATTTTTATAAACAAGCTGTTTAATAAGCAATAAACTATTTTTTTTATAAAAAGAAGCATTAAAAAACCAGATCAAAATAATGGGTACTAATGTCAGAAAAAGCAAAAAGGAGTGAAGAACAATTTCATTTTCAATGTCCCGCGTGTAAAAAGGGTAAAATATCAATCAAAAAGACAGTTTACGATCTTCCTGATAAGGATAAAATGCTAATTATCAAATTTGAATGCAATAATTGTAATTATTCAAATAATGATATCATCCCATTAACGACAAATTTTAAACCTGGTATTAGTTATTTAAAGATTACCAATGAAACTGATCTTAAATCTAAAGTTTATCGCTCTCCCATAGGTAAATTAGAAATTCCCGAATTAGAATTAGTTGTTGAACCCGGACCAAGTGCAACTTTTTACTATACTAATGTTGAAGGTATTTTATTGAGATTTGAAAATGCAGTTTCAATCTATAAAAAGAATTTGGAAAAAAATGATCCTCATAGCGATGAAATTGAGGAGCTTTTAAATAATATTCAAAAAGCATTAAAAGGGAAATTCAAATTTACTCTTAAATTAGAAGATACCGGAGGAGGAAGCTACATTATTCCACAAAATAAATCAAATTATTCTTTTAAAACAATAAATAATCAAGAAAATCAATAAAATATATAATAATTTTTATCAAAATTTTTTAATATTAAAGGAAGTTATAATTAATTCAATTATTAATTCAGTTGATGGTAAATGGAAATAAAAAAAGTAGGAATTTTAACTGGTGGTGGAGATTGTCCTGGTTTAAATTCAGTGATCTATGGAATTATGCTAAAAGCATACGAAGCTGGAGTTTCATGTAAAGGAATTCTAAAAGGATGGAAAGGTTTTATTGAAAATCTTACGATTCCCTTAGATATAGCTGAACACGATGACTTGCATACCATTGGAGGTACTATTCTCTATACTAGTCGAACAAATCCATTCAAAGGAGTCAATTCTATAGAAGAAAAAGCTAAAGAAATCGCAAAAAAAATACAAGAGTTAGATATCGATGCTCTTATTGCCATCGGTGGAGATGATACATTGAGTGTTGCTGATGCATTATATAAATATGCTAACGTGAAGGTAGTAGGTTGTCCAAAGACAATTGATAATGACTTAGCTGGAACTCATTACACATTTGGATTTTGGAGCGCAGTACAATTAGCTTCAAACACTCTCGATAATCTTACTACAACTGCGCGCTCCCATCAGCGTGTATTTGTAGTCGAAATTATGGGTAGAGATGCGGGATTTCTTACCATGTACAGTGGAATCTCTGCGGGAGCTGATATTATATTAATTCCAGAAACTCCATTTGATTTAGAAAAGGATATAGTTCAAGTTCTAAAGAATAGAGTAAATTCTGGTTATAAATATCATATTATAGCTACATCTGAAGGCGCTTATCCTCATAATGAATCATTAGAGCGTGATTTTAAAACTATTTCAAAGGAGACCATTGATAAATTACCAAAAGACACTTTCGGTAATCCATTATTAGCTAAATTAAACATGTCACAAATTATTGTCGATGAATTAAATCTAAGAAATGATTTAAAAGAAGAATTTTTAAAAAATGGTGTTGAATTTGAGTGTAGAAGCGTAGTTCTGGGACACACTATGCGTGCTGGAACCCCGAATTCATTTGATAGAATACTAGGATTACGTTTCGGTTTAGCCGCGATGAAGTTAGTTCTAGAAGGTAATTTTGGAAAGATGGTTTCTCTTCAAGGAAATCAAATTAAAACAGTGGGGCTTTCTGAGGGAGTAAAAAAGAAATATATTACCCCTGAAAATGATAAGATGGAATTGAGGGACCTATTAGTAAAGATTAGATACCTATCCAAACAAAAATAACAATCAAATTTTTACTTAATCTTTTTAAGAGAGATGTTCTTTGACTTCATTTATTTTTTGTCTCAGTTGGTTTTCGTTATCTCTTGTTTGGAAACCAATATTAGCACTATCTATGTAAAAATATAGATTAACTATTGATTTTAAGTATTGAAAATTATTTTAATGTTAAATAAGTCCAAGGTAAATATAAATAAATAAAAAAATTAAGATTTTTCTTAAATGAGATTCATCCGAAGTGTTTTTCCTCTTCGGCATCGCTGTCGATTGCGTCCTTTTCCACGTCTCTTGCAAGCCATTTTTCGCTTAAAATTTCTTTAAAATATTCATGTTGTATTATAAGATTCATGATTTCCGTAGTCCCCGTCCAAATTTCTCCGATTCTACTGTCTCGAAGTATTCTTTCGATAGGATAAACTGTGGTATATCCGATACCTCCCATAACTTGCATTGCGTTATTAATAACTTTCCAGCATGCTTTAGTGGAAAACTTTTTTGATTCGGATACTAACCTTCTTTGAAGTGCTGGTGGTGCTCCTGCATCAATATTTTTTGCTGTGTTTAATACTATTGATCGAGCTGCATCCAATAAAGTGATACTATCAGCGATATTGAAGTTTACCGCTTGGAAGTTTTTAATTGTTTGTCCAAAAGCCTTCCTTTTAGTAGTATATTTTGTGGCAATTCTTAAACAAGCTCTTGCTGATCCTAGTGATCCTGCAGCCGTTGTTAAACGTTCAGGAACCATCATTTGATAGAATATTTTACCGCCCGCACCTTCTCCGAGAATTATATTTTCTTTTGGTACTTTTACATCTGTAAATTTTAATCGTCCAGCTCCCCCTCCCCGAGTTCCCATTAACCCATAGATGTATTCCGTGCTTACGCCTTCTGTCCTGTCAACAATAAATAAACTTAAAGCGGTATGAGAATCAGCTTTTGGGTCGATATTTGTTCTGGCATAGACTAAAAAAAAGTCAGCTCCTTCCGCACCTACAATAAAACGTTTTTCTCCGTTTAATAAGTAGTAATCACCTTGATTAACTGCAGTACAAGTCGCTCCAAAAAAGTCAGATCCCCCTCTTGGTTCTGTAAGAGCTTCTGCGGTATATTTTTTTCCTTCACACATGGGTTTCAGATATTTTAATTTTTGCTCTTCTGTGCCATAAAAATTCAAAGCTTCCCCACAAATTATTGGTAAGGAAAATAAACAAGGTAGAGAGCTCCCCAATACACCGATTTCTTCAAGTGCAACCACTTCACATTCCCAGTTTAATCCTCGACCACCAAATTTTTTTGGAGTCCTTATTGCAATTAGATTATGTTTTCCAAGTTTCTGTAAAAACTCAATTGGATAATTTACTTCTTCTTTATCCATTTTTTTCAATAAATCGTGAGGAACCTCATCTCGCACGAAATCTCTTACATCTTCCTTTATCTTTTTTGCTTCATCAGAGATAATATAATCAAACATTTTCAATTCCATTTATCGTATTTAGACTGTATAAATATAATCATAGCTTCAATAAAAAATATAATTAGAATTCAATCTAGTTTGATTCGATAATGAATTACTTTATTTACTTACTTCAGATAAACTTCATTATAAGAATCTATATTAAGCACTAATCTTTATATTAAAAAATCATTAACTTCTTAATCTGATTGATTGATGTTTAAAAAATATTTTGAATATCCTAAGCCATTCAAGGTCTTGGTGTTTGCTACATTTATCGATCGGCTAGGTAGTTTTCTTCTTTTCCCATTTTTTGCGTTATATATTACTCGACGTTTTAATGTAGGAATGACTGAAGTAGGATTTCTATTTACAATGTTTTCGGCAGGGAGTATAATCGGAAGCGGCACAGGAGGTGCATTAGCGGATAAATATGGTCGCCGATCAATGCTGTTATTTGGATTAATTGCTAGTGGAACAGGCAGTATAATTTTAGGAATTATTGATAACCTAACCTTGTTTTATATTGTTGCTGTCTTCTTAGGCATATTGGGAGATTTTGGAGGTCCAGCTCGACAGGCTATGGTGACTGATTTATTGGGAAAAGAAAAGCAAATTGAGGGATTTGGTATTCTTCGAGTAGCAGTTAATCTTTCAGCAACCATTGGTCCAGTTATCGGGGGAATTATTGTAACCCAATCGTATTTATTTCTATTTATTGCAGATGCTGCTAGTAGTCTCATAACTGCTATTATCGTTATTTTAGTTATACCTGAAACTAAACCGCAATTAGAAGAAGGAAAAACGCATGATTCCTTTGTTAAGACGGTAAAGGGGTACAAAGAAGTATTAAAAGATTGGCAATATGTACTTTTTCTGACAATATCTGCCCTGACTGTTCTTGTTTATATGCAAATGAATAGTACTCTTTCAGTGTTTTTATTCAATTCATATGGATTTTCAGAACTCAAGTTTGGATTGCTATTAAGTATGAATGCATTAATGGTGGTTGTCTTACAGTTTTGGATCACGAAAAAGATGTCTAAGTATGCACCTATGAAGGTCATAGCTGTAGGAACGTTATTATATATGATTGGGTTTGGAATGTATGGTTTTGTTACCGAAGAATATCTGTTTTACATTGCGATGATAATAATAACCATCGGAGAAATGATAGAAATGCCTTTAGGTCAGTCAGTAGCAGGAATCTTTGCTCCAGAAGATAAAAGAGGACGATATATGGCGATCTTTGGATTTCACTGGGCAATTCCTAATCTTTTTGGA
>Ga0180433_10011763_pt1 | contig 10333 bp, 9 predicted proteins | sample SS_ome_8_FD_132980 | JGI IMG/M metagenome (GOLD analysis project Ga0180433, IMG submission 132980) | Hypersaline lake sediment archaeal communities from the Salton Sea, California, USA - SS_1_D_1 metaG | ecosystem: Environmental > Aquatic > Non-marine Saline and Alkaline > Hypersaline > Sediment...
ACCCTCGGTTCCCACGTTTAACATTCAGGCTTATGGATTCTGTCTTTAGCTATTGAATCTTTGAACCTTTATCCGCCGTTTTTGTGGCGGGCAGAACGCTGAACCCGTGAACCGTTACTAAATTTTATATCGTTTACTCATTATCTATCGTCAGTAATTATTCTTCATTCAATGTTCCCCAAACTATCTAGTCTTGTTACCTTTACAGGAAAACGAACAGAAATTGGTGCAATTTGACTTTTCGGCTTCTTAGCGCATTCCGCTATAATATCCGATAAAATAGGCCCGCAGGTTCTACCCTGACAATTTCCCATCCCACAACGGGTCGTCATTTTTATTGAATCAATCGACATAAATCCATTAGATATCTGCCGACGTATCTCCCCCATATTGATATCTTCACAGCGGCAGATTATTGTATCGTCTGAAATCGTTTCAAAGATTCCGGAGGGTGGTTGAGAAAGCCTGTTTAAGAATTTGCCGAATAGAAGCTCATATTGTCGCTGCTTACTCAATATATTCACTCTTTGCTCAAAAATAGCGTCCCTAATAATTCCAACGTTATGCAGAATAGTTAAACCTGCGATTTGCCCCTCTATATAAGACTTCTTTGCCCCCGCAATTCCCGTTACCTCACCGGCAGCAAATATACCTTTAACTGAAGTTTCCATAAAACGGTCAACAGCTACCACCCAGCCACCCATATCCTCTCTGTATGTTAGCTCACAGCCGGCAATTTGTGGTAGCTCAATATTTGGCACAAAACCATAACCTACTGCCAAAGAACATGTTGGGTATATTTTTTCAGTACCATGTATTGCTGTACCATTAGAATATAACTTTGCAGTTATTACCTCCTCAAGATGTCGTGAACCTCTTGCCTCGACAATCCCTACTTTACTCCGAAAAGGAACATGTGCCCCTAAAAGCCGTGCTAAATAGTGGGCGCCCTGCATCAATTTTGGTATTTGACGATGCAATACATATAAAATCCTCAGGTTTTCAGATAAAGAATTCTGGTCTAAAACAGATATTACCCTTCCTTTATTGTCCAAAACCTCGCTGGCTAGCGCAAGTGAGAGTGGCCCGGAACCTCCTATCAAAATATCCCTCGCCGGCAAAACCCCTGCACTTTTAATTAATATCTGTGCAGCACCTGTAGAAATAACCCCTGGTAAAGTCCATCCTTTAAAAGGCAAAAATCTTTCTCTCGCCCCTGTAGCACATAGTATATAATCTGACTTTAGCTCAGAAATATGCCCTTTGCTGTCCTCAACACAAATACACCTTTCCGGAAATATCCCCAGGACCTGTGTTCGTTTCATAAAAGATATGTTCCGTTTATATATCTGTTCTATTATATGGTAGCCAGACGATTCTAACCTATCTCTCTCAATCCAGCTTCCATTTCCAGGCTTCCCTTCTATGTTACGAAGCAATTGCCCGCCTAAATGAATATTCTCATCTATTATCAAAATATCTAATGAATGTTCTGATACTATTTTTGCAGCCCCTAAGCCGGCAAAACCACTGCCAACTATAATAATTTGATATTTAACCTTCATCTATCTCTATCTTCATCCCATCCTCAACTTCATTCATACAGGCGCGGCAGTTGGGCCGACCATTTATCACCACAAGGCAATCATAGCAGGTTCCCATACCGCAATAGGCTCCCCTCATCATGCCGGTCTTACTTTTTCTGAATACCCTAAATCCTGCAGCTACCAAAGCAGCATGGACTGTCTCTCCTTCATAGGCAACAGTCTTCTTTCCATTTACAAAGATTGTCAACCTTTTGCCCCTCTTTGCTGATTCGATTCGAAGATCCTGCATTTTATAAACCTTGTTCAAGCCAATACACTATTTCATAAACCTCTCAAGCCCAAATTCACTTAAAGGTATACTTGCGCTTCCCTCAGCAATAAGCTGCGCAATCAAATCTCCTGTAATGGGAGAAAGGGCAATGCCGTCACCTTCATGACCGGCGGCCATAATAAGGCCATCTAAACCCTCTACAGGCCCGAGTATTGGTAATCCATCGGGGGCATAGGGCCTCAACCCTGCAAATGACCTGATAACATGTAGTCTCCGTAAATCAGGGATAATCCTACCGCTCTGATCAGCAATCCTTCGAATACCCTGAAGGCTAGTCCTGTTATTAAAGCCCACGAATTCCCTTGTAGAGCCTAATAAAAAATTACCGCCGACAGTCTGATCGATAGATACACCTTCGCCTTCAGCACTACTAAAATCGGAATTAAACTTAGTTGCAATATATTTAGCAGATACCATTGCTAAACGAACTAAGGGCCTTGTAAACTCAGTGACAAGAATTTGCCCTCGCCTTGGAGTGATAGGAATTATTACACCGATTTGTTTTCCAATCTTCGGTGCATATATGCCTGCTGCATTTACAAATATGGGGGCTTCAAATCTTTCATTTTCTGTCTCAACATATTTAATTCGATTATTTACTACAGTAAGCCCTTTAACCGTAGCTCCAGTAATAATATTTGCCTTATGCTGTCTCGCCCCCAAGGCAAAGCCATAGGTCAAGGCAATGGGATTAACCTTACCATCCAGAGCGGAGTAAGTGGCGCCCATAATATCCTCGCACAAATGCGGCTCTATGTACCTTGCCTCTTTTATATCCAGCAGTGAAACATCAAGTCCTATCCTTTGTTGTTCCTCTACAAAGGTACGCATAGAGTCTAATTCACCTTCTGTTTCTATTACTACCATGCCACCGCAAGCCTCATACTCAATATCTACAGGTAAATCCTGTTGTAGTTGTTCAAAGTAACCCCTACTTTTTATTGCCATTTGAAGGTGAATGCCAGGTTTTTTGGTCTGCAAAAAAATCAGGCCGTCACATGAACCTGAGCTGGCAGAGGCAAGGTCATCTTTTTCTAACAAAGTCACCTTTATTTTCCTTCGCGCTAAATGGTAGGCAATAGAAGTTCCTATGACACCACCGCCAATAATAACTACATCTGCCTTTGAGTTAATCAATGACTTTGTAACCTCACTTTTTATAGTTATAGATACTTATAGGTAGCTTAAAGCGGTTTATCTGAATCCTAAAAATAGAAAAATGCCAAATTTCCCTTAAGGCAAATCCTTCTCAGAAAATACAAATACATACAAAATTAAAATAAATCTACCAGAGGGCATCAATAGTATCAAGGAGATTAAAACAGGGAATAAACCTTTATATTTTTACCATTCAACGTTAGCCAAGAGCACATAGAAACAAGCCTCCCTGACTTAAAAAGTTTTTTTATTCCCCCTTGTTATAATCTCATATCTACCAGCACACTTTTAACAATCTTCTATTAAAAAGGAATGGTCGCTTTCCTGGGTGCGTTCCTGGGGGTGCTGACCAGCTGCCTTATGGCCCTATATTTTACGAGCAGATTCCATGTTCATGGCGCAGTACTTCCCTTTGCGGAAACCCTGCTTTATTCAGGGTTTGCCCACCTGAACCTGACCAAGATCTATGTTGCCGCCGTATTTATTGCCGCCTCAGGTGCAGTCATGGACCTGGCTATGGATGTGGCGGCAAGCATGAACGAGGTTGTCTCTAAGCGGAAGGATATCACCACCCTGGAGGCCATAGGATCGGGGTTCAGTGTGGGGCGCGCAGTAGTCGGCACCATGACTACCACCCTGCTCCTGGCCTACTCCGGAGGCTACATTACCCTGGTAATGGCCTTTATGGCCCAGGGCGTCCCACTTACCAATCTCTTTAATCTCATCTATGTAGCAGCCGAGGTGCTGAAGACCGTGGTAGGAAGTTTTGGCCTGGTTATGGTTGCTCCGTTTACTGCTGTGGTAGGGGGGTTTGTGTTTTGCGGGAAAAAGACTGAAATTAAGGACTCCCCTATACTTCTAAGCAAACAAAATCCTCTTACATCACAAATAAAGTTTAAAGCGATCGGTTCTTACAGAAAGGTAAATACTAATCAATAGCATGTAACTTTGACAAAAAAATGGCCTTTATTATATGCAGCCATGTTTATATAAGCTTCTTATAAAAATCAAAAAGGTATCGTTTGTACTTTACCCAGCCTAGATTATAATTCAGGATAAACATCCTCTTATTCCGCGATAACAACAACTTACAAACTTTCAGTTTTTTCATATTTTTCTAAGCGCATTATCGGGCATAGAGTTGCTTTCCCTTTATATAATCTTCGATATCATCACATGGATAAACTCTTTTGCCGGCTGAGAGTCTTTCTCTCACCTTGGTAGACGACATAGTAGAAATATTCTTAATCCTCATAATAGGGGCATTAACAATGCCATCAAGTGACCTTTCCTCCCCACCCCTGTTATGGACAAGATGAGGAAATTCGGAAAGAGGGTAATTCGTTCTACTAATTAACGTGTCCTGACCTTTTAGAATAAAAACCTCTAACCCTAAATTGACAAGTTTCCGCGCGAGATCAACAAATCGTCTATTCTCAATGCCATTAAAAAACGATGGGTCAATTAAACAGATTCGGCTATTAAAAAACGATAATGAACATAGCCTTATTATAAGCTCCAAACGCTCCTGGATCGGGATTAAGTTCTTTTTTGCATTATGCGAATGAACCCCAATAATCACGTGGTCAACATATTGCCTCAAAACAAATTCGGCGACCTTTATGTGGCCGCAATGAATTGGATTAAATGAACCTGCAAAAAACCCCAATCTTGCACCTGGCAAAGAAATCAGATCTTCAAATTTAGTGATCAGTTTTATCATAGTTCTTTATGCACAAAGTACAGTATCAGATTAATAATAATGCTTCAATTTGAAAAAATCGTCTTTACATCTTCTTTTATTACCTTCCCCATCTTATTTCTGGGAAGCTCTTGTATAAAAACTATATCTTTAGGAACCTTCCAGTCGTGAAGGTGTTTCTTGCAAAAGCTTTGAATCATATTTGCTTCAACCTTTGAACCGGGTTTTAAAACCACAGCTGCGACCACCTTTTCTCCCCATTTTTCATCGGCTATACCAACTACTGAGGATTCAGCTACGCCATCAACCTGATTTATAATGGCCTCTACCTCCTTTGGCGAGATATTTTCTCCACCTGAGATAATGATATGTTTGATTCTATCTGTAAGGTAATAATACCCGTCTTCATCTACCTTTCCGAGATCACCACTCTTAAACCAGCCTTTCTCAAACGCCTTGCTCGTCTCCTCGGGTTTCCGCCAATAGCCAGGTGTAATAGAAGATCCCTTAAGCCAAATCTCTCCGGTCTGACCAGGAACCACATCGGAGAAAGTTTCCGGGTCCACTATCCTCACCTCCAGATTAGGCAGTGGTAACCCTATTGAACCCGGCTTTCTAATCCCTTTTAGGGGGTTCGAGAAATTCATCCCTGTCTCTGTCATACCCTCCCGTTCTACAGGCTCCTTTCCAAAGGTATTCTTTATCTTCTCAAAGTCTTTTACTAAAAGGGGTGCCGAACCAGAGGTCCATAACCGTATATGTTCAAAATCAAGATTTTTTCCTTCCATATACTCTATCAATTTGGCATAAATAGCGGGCACGGCCATAAAGAGTGTGCAAACATATTCTCCTTCATTTTTTGCCAGTACAGCTATAACCTCTTCAGGAGAAAATCTATCGAGCATTATAGTACCGGCGCCTGCAAGTATGGCAGTGTGGAGTTCAAAACAAAGTCCATGGACATGAAAAAGAGGAAGGGCGTGACACATCACATCTGATTGCTTAATCTCCCATATATGTATAATATTTCTCGCATCATGTACTAGATTGCCGTGGGTTAGAATAGCGCCCTTGGGTTTTCCGGTTGTGCCCGATGTGTAGATGATAAGTCCTGGATCATCCCTTTTGATTTCTATCTCTGGCATACTATCCGGGGCTGAGCTAAAAAAATCAAGATCCTGGTAGGGTATTTTGGTATCAACTACGATGATATGTAGCTCAGGATCTATGTCCCTTATCATGGCCTCTTGTTCAGGGTCTACCAGCGCTAATGCTGCTTGCGTATCATGAAGAAGATATTCCATCTCCGATTTTTTAAACCCTGGATTCAGTGGAACCCCAATAGCCCCTATCTTTTGCAGTGCAATGTGGGCAACAACAAAGGCTATTGATTTCTGGAGGTAGAGGATGACACGGTCACCCTTCCGGACTCCTCTATCCATCAAGGTGTTAGCCATCTTGTTTGTGTCACAATCAAGATCGCTGTATGATAACCTTGTTTCTGCAAGGCCTTCCCTCATGAATGTAATTGCCATCGATTCACTGTGGGAACAAAAGCTATCGGTAAGAGTGTATATCAATGCTTCACTGCGCATATAAACTTCAGACTTTAATAAAAGTTGTCTTTACCCTTTAAAAAATATAGCATGATTCTGTCAGTATTACCTAATATTTAAATATGTATTGAGTTCCCGCATTATTCTGAAAAAATTTATCACCAAATTCCTGGGCAAGGCGCATGGAGGCATGGAAGCCCGTGCAATGAGAAACACCGATTTTTTCCACCCCTTTCTCTCGCAAGGCGGAAATCGCTTTTTCTACCTGCTCATCAGTTTTAGGGAAAAGGTGAGTGCCTCCCACCACGGTGTGCACACGTTGTTCTCCAGTAATCCTTTGGGCGTGTCGAATAGTATTTATAAGCCCTCTATGACCACAACCAAGCACAATCACCAGGCCTTCTTGCGTTCGTACAATCAAAGCAAGGTCATCAGGAATTAGGTCATGTCTCAGGGAATCCCCCTCTTTTACATAAAAAATAGGCTCAATACCCTCAAAATCCGTTGTTTGCTCTATTTCACCTGTTGTCACTATGGTATCTGTGATATATACAGGCTCTTTACTTAGTGTAAATAATGCCCCATATAATTCCAACTCCTCTCTGTTAAAAGGGATTCCGACAAATGCCTCTCTCGTTTCGTATGTCCTCTTTGTATACTTCAACTCCCATATGGCCGGATGAGCAATAACCTCCCTGGGTCCGGTCCTCATCAACACCTCACGTAATCCTCCAGTATGGTCGGCATGCCCATGGCTGAGCACAATCTTATCGATGGCTCGAAGGTCTATTCCAAGCTTATCAGCATTCCTCACCGCCGCAAAGTATCCGCCAGTATCGAACAACACGTTAACACCATCTGCCTGAACGAGAATACTCAAACCCCATTCAGCCATAAAACCGGGTTTGCCAGCAGTATTTTCACAAAGGGTTGTTAAAGTAACATTCATATAAATTTATCCTTGGGAGGTAATAGGTGTTATCTCATTTTATCATAAATCAACCTCTGCATCTACCCTTGTTAGAAGCCTCTCAGTATCCTCATCATCCCAGTGTATCTCAGATAGATCAACTTTCTTGGGTGGCACAGGCCTTTTGCCTATAAATGGAATATCCGGCATAGCCAGATGACTTACAACAGCGATTGCCATTAAACTCACCCCTATTATATCGGTACTCAATCTTGTGCCCATAAGGAGCAAACCACCAAGAATAAACAGGATACGCTCAAGCCAGGAAGCAGGCCTTGTGAAATGGCCAAACACGCCCGCTTCAATAAAAAACATGCCGACTGCGACGGTAATGAAAACCCTCAGTATTACCCAAGGACTTCCCTGCATGAGAATCGCGGGCTGGTAGATAAAATAGTATGGGATGATATATCCACCTAAACTCAGCCCCATTGAAAGAGCGGCTATCTTCATCCACGAGCCGCCAGAAATAGCCCTGGCAGTAAAAACTGCCACACACACAGGAGGTGTAATCCCCGCAGCAATTGCAAAATAGAATATAAACAGGTGAGACGGCAATGGCATCAAGCCCAACGTAATCATTGCCGGGCCCAATGCGGAAGCGGCAATAACATATGCGGCAGTAGTAGACATGCCCATTCCAAGTATAATTGCAACTATCATAACCGCTATCAAGGCAAGAAAAGCGCTGGCGCCTGCCAGGTTCACAATAAACTCGGAGATCTTCACACCTAATCCCGTAGCATTAATAAGACTTACGATAACCTGGACACAGCTCATCATAACTATCAGCATCACAAGGGCTCTGTTCGCAGCGTTAAAAAAGGCCTTGAGGGTGATAATGATTCTTTTAAGAATCTCTGCTGGCTTCAATGATCCCCCCAGAAAAAGGAAAATGAACAAGGCGGAGATGAGAGACCAGCCGGCACAGGTCTGAGGAGGAAGGTAGAGGGCCAGGAGATAGACAAGAATACCAATAGGAATAATGGTATTGATAATTTCTCTCAAATTCAAGAGCTCACCCCACTTGGGGATCAAATGACCTGGGAGTTTACTCAAACCGTATTTTCCGGCAAGCGCGTACACGCCGCTCCCTATCCCCACAAAGTAACATAGGGCGGGAATAACGGCAGCAAGCATGATGGTGGTGTATTTTATCCCTAGTAATTCCGCCATAACAAAGGCGCCCGCGCCCATAATAGGAGGCATGATCTGACCGCCAGAGGATGCCGAGGCCTCTGTTGCCCCAGCAATCTCCGCATGGTAGCCAAGCTTTTTCATGGTAGGAATGGTAAAGGTTCCCGTTGTGGCAACATTAGCGACTGAGGAGCCTGAGAGCATTCCCAACCCTGCACTGGATAAAAGGGCAATTTGACCAGCTCCCCCACGTATCCTACCGCCTGTAAAACGAGCCCACTTGATAAAGGTATTTCCCACACCGCATGCGAACAGGATTGGTCCGAGCAGGATAAAAATTGCGATCAGTCGGCTCGTAAGGTCAGTGAGTAAGCCCCACACGCCTTCAGTTGTTAGGTAGAAGATATAGAGGAGTTCTTCAAGCACATACCCCCCGTGTCCTATGCTCGCGGGAAGCAAATGCCCCAGGAATGCATAAAGAACGAACAATGCCACCACAATAGGAACTATGAGCCCTAATGTCCTTCGTGTTGCCTCAATAAGCATGAAGAACAACATAGCCCCTAAGATAAGGTGATAGGTTTCATAGGTGAGTGGGTTGCTGACAATGGGCTCCCAATACAATATGATAAATATGCTGGGAGCGCTCCCTAGTATCGTAAACATGATATCAATCATCGAGGGCGAGCTCTCGGTACCGAAAACCAGACGTCTCATTAAGACAGAATCCTGTTTGCTAATAGCCTGCTTGCTCAAAGGGAAAATCAGAAACACCACCAACATCCCGTATGATAAAATGATTGACCCTTGAAGAGCTGGATGATAAGGACGTGTTAGGGAGGTAAAAAGAATAAAGCCAATGGCACACGTAGTGATACCCACTAATATCCATTTCCAGACGCCAGTTAAATTTCTCATTCCCGTCTCCTTAAAAAATCTTTCTTACGGCGGCATTAAAATAAAAAGAGCCATCAAGATATATATTACGCGAGATGGCTCTGTTTAAAAGCCATTGATATATCCCTCAAAGGTGTGAAAAAACCTAAGGTTTCTTTATTTCCACCTTGCAGCGTGCATTTGTTCCTTTACTCCCATTGGCAGTTAAATCCCAGAAACCGGGGATAGCAACAAACTTATGCGGATAATTCGTAGTGGCTGTGAACGTTCCGTCCTCTTTCGCTTTAATAGTCTCTCCTTTTTTTCCTACAATTATAGGAACATCTTCCATCTCGAGAACTAGTTCTATCACCTCATCTGGTAAAAACCCGGTACCATTAATTTTCATTGCCTTTCCAGGTATTCCATCACCAACCACGGAAATGGCAGCATTTGAGCCTGCACCATACCCAATGGTTCCAAGGGAGACAAAAGCAAACAGTGCTACTATGCCTGAGCATAGTATAGCAAAACGAAAAAATTTGTTTTCCTTTTTCATAATAATCACCTCATCATCTATCTCGCTTCTGGCGGGATAAGTTTATCAGGAATTGTGAAGCCTAGCTCTCTGTATGCCTTGATAGCTCCTTTATGGAGTGGAATCTCCATATACTTTACTGTTTGGTTCCACATATCTGCCCAATTGCCGTCTCGAGTGATTGGAACGGCATTGGCTATGGTTTCTCGATTTTTGTACACAGCCTTCACTATTCCATATATCACCTCTTCCTTAACTCCTGTATGAGTGTAGTCGCCACAGGCATAAGCTAAGCAAGGCAGTGGCTCGTTCTGGTCTCGATAGGTATTGGCAGGGAGCGTATACTCAAGGGCATGTTTAGGCCATACTTTTTCAAATTTTTCTAAATCCGCCTTGGTAACCGGTAGAAATACAACATCCATGGTCGATTGAATCTCGAGAATAGAGGAATCCAGCGGTCCAATCCTATAAAAGGCGTCTACCGATCCAGCCTTCATTGCATCAATGCCTGAGGAGAT
>Ga0180433_10011767_pt1 | contig 10330 bp, 2 predicted proteins | sample SS_ome_8_FD_132980 | JGI IMG/M metagenome (GOLD analysis project Ga0180433, IMG submission 132980) | Hypersaline lake sediment archaeal communities from the Salton Sea, California, USA - SS_1_D_1 metaG | ecosystem: Environmental > Aquatic > Non-marine Saline and Alkaline > Hypersaline > Sediment...
TCTCCAAATGGTGGAAGTGGTATAGAAGTTCTCGTAAATTCAACGTCTGGAATTAGTACATTAGTTGATCAAGAAACTTTGTATGTAGCAAAAATATCCGACGATTTAGTTGGTCTTTCGACGGTTAAAGTTGGTCTTTCTACGACTGGAACTTTTGTTGGAATTGCAAGCACTTTTAGAGAGTCATCTACTTTATTTTTTGTTGGAGTTGGGACAGGAAATTATCATAGTTTCGAAACAAATTATGATGTCATAACAGCTAATGTAACCAGAAATAACGTTACAGTATCTACTGGTGACACTCATGGATTATCTGATAATGATGAAGTTTTTGTTAGTGTTAATCCTGCAATATCAACATCGGTAGTAGTTAAGTATAATGATTATAATAGAAAAATAATAATTAATCCGATAACATTTTCATCTTCTGGAATTAGTACTGAAAATAATTCAATTACTATAAGTAATCACAAATTGGAAACCGGACAGAAGGTAATTTATACGTCTAACACACCATCTGAAGGTTTAATCGACAATCAAATTTACTATATCATAAAAGTTGATGATGATACTATTAAATTGTCAGATACTTACTATAACTCAAGGGAGTCAAAACCAGTTGTTGTTGGTATTAATAGTGCGTCTATAGGAACTATTAACCCAATCAATCCTCCAATAACTGCATATAAAGATACTGCTATAATATTTGACGTATCAGATTCTTCACTTTCGTATTTAAATCAATCAACAAGATATCCAGCATTTAAATTAAATTTTTATACTGATGAAAATTATACAAAAATTTGGGAGAAAAGTCCCGAAAGTTCCACATTTAATGTATTGAGAAATGGAACAGTTGGAGTATCTGCTGATGCTAATGTAATATTAGACATAAATGAAAACACTCCAGAAATATTATATTATAAACTCGACACTGTTTTTGAAAGTGATCTTCCAATAGAAAAAGAGCAATCATCTGTGGATGATGAAGTTGCTTCAGCAAGTCAAATAATATCTACATATAGCATCTATAATGGTAAAAAAATAATTTCTGTTGCAAGTACAAATACATTCACTTACAGCTTAAGTGAATATCCAGAAAGATCTTCATACACTTCGAACCCATCAATAATTGAATATACTACAAACTCTTCAAGTGCTTATGGATCAATAAAAGAATTTGAAATAAAAAATCCTGGTAGAAATTATTATTCTCTTCCTGGTATTTCCACAATCAATTCTAATTTTGGAAATGGTGCAATTATTGATGCCTTTAGTGAATCGATAGGTAAAATTAAAAAGTCCGAAATTAATGATATTGGATTTGATTTTCCTTCAGACAAAACATTAAGTCCAAATGTTTTACTTCCACAAATAGTAAAAGTAGATCCACTAACCTCTATAGACTTTATTGGAATTACTTCTGTAGGAAGAGGATATGTTACTGCTCCAAAATTACTTGTTTTTGATGGAAAAACTGAAGAATTAGTTTCTGATTTAGATTTAAATTATAATATTGGAGATAATCAAGTTACAATTTTAAAAAATACTTTTGGTATGAGTAATACTCAACCAAGAATATTGCCTGTAGAAAATTCAAATGGAGTTGGAATCAGTACAGTTCTTTACAATTCATCAACAAAGGATGTTACTGTTATTCTATCTGTTGGTTTTAGTACAGCAAATATTTTTCCATTTTCTGTAGGTGATAAAGTTTTAGTTGAAAATGTAAGTGTTGGAGTAGGTTCAACTGGAAAAGGATATAATTCTGATAATTACAATTATGAATTATTTACTTTAACAGATGTTGATGAAAATAGAGGGGGAATAGGATCAGTTACTTATAGTCTTTCAGGTCTTATCGAAGATGGACTAACACCAGGGGTTTATGATTTTGTTAATTCTTCCGGAAGAATCATACCAGAAAAATATTTTCCACAATTTAATGTAAGTTTAAAAACAAATAATTATGTTATTGGAGAAACAGTAAAATCAAATTCTTCTACTGGAATTGTTGAGGAGTGGGATCCAGTTACCACTATTTTAAAAATATCGTCTAAAGATTCATTTGAAGAAGGAAATATTATTGAAGGATTATCTTCAAATACACAAGGATTGGCATCTTCAATAACTTCTTTCGACTCATATCTCAAATTAGATTCATTCTCAAGAGTTAGAAAGGGATGGCAATCAAATTCTGGAATTTTGAATGACAATTTGCAAAGGGTTCAAGATAGTTATTATTATCAAAGATTCTCATATTCATTAAGTTCTAAAATTCCTTATGAAACCTGGAATGACGTAGTTAGTGCAACAAACCATACACTTGGATTTAAAAAATTTGCTGATTTTCAATTAGAAAGTTCTTTAGATGAGCAGAATAAGAATTCAATGGTTGTTGGATTATCAACATTTACAACTTCATTTGATGTAATTGTTGATTACATTAGTGTAATGGACTTGAATTGTGTTTATGACTTTGATCTTGTTTCCGAAAATTATCTCAATATAAATTCAAATATCGTTTCAGATCAAATTGAATTTAATAGTAGAATTTTAACTGATTACTTTAAATCTGTTGGAAATAGAGTTCTTTCCATTGATGATGTTAGTGGTCAATTCAATAGTAATCCAAGACCAACAGCATTTAATGTAGTCAATACTTTTAAGTTAAATGATGTTAGAGCACAAAAATATTTTGTTTATATAAAAGACGTTAGATTCTTTGCACAAAGACAGTTGACTGCAGTTACACTTGTTCATGATATGACTTTTGGATATCTCAATCAATACGGTAGGATTGATACCGTATATGATCTTGGTTATTTTGACTTTACAATTTCTGGTGATGAAGGAAAACTTTTATTTTATCCAGTAAATTATACAGTAAATGATTATGATGTAACTTGTGTTTGCTACAATTTAGATGATAGTCTTACCGGAATAGGAAGTACTCAAATTGGAAATATTGCGTTAATAAACACAGATAGTACCGTAGTTCCTTCTGGAACTCCAACTACTATTGTTGGAATTGCTGATACTTATAGATCAGTAAAAGTTTTGGTTGAAATAACATCTGATGCAGGCGGTTCTTCTAATGAATATGAATTTGAGGAGTTAAATATTATTCATGATGGAATTGAAGCACATATTCTCGAATATGGAGAACTTACAACAAATCTAGGATACTATACTTCTTCTGGATTTGGAACATATTCTGCATATTTAGACTCATCTTTACTTAAAGTTGATTTTATACCAAATTCTGGAATAGGATTAACAGCAACAGTAAATACTATTCAAGTTGCTCTTTCTGATGAATCTGTTAGTGGTATAGGTACAGTTGATTTGAAGCACACTAGAATTGAAGCAAGAACAACTTCGATTGGATCTTCTACTTCTCCAGTTGAAAATGTTATAGGAGAATATCCTGATGAATATGATTCAGCATATTTTATAGTACAAGTATCAGATACAACAAATAATACCTACCAAATGTCTGAAGTTTTAGTTGTAGATGATTACCTGGAAAATGATGGTAGTGGAACAACGTATGATACTGAATATGGAATTATAGAAACTGTATCTGGATTGGGTACAATTGGAACTAGATTGAATGGTGCTGGAATTGGAAGTGCAGCAAATGTTCAACTTACATTTACCCCACTTCCAAATATCGATACTCAAGTAAGAGTATACATGAATGCTCTTAGATATGTTGATGATGAAAAAGAAGAAATAGATTTTAATAATGGATCTATTGAATCAGTATATTCAAGATATGAAGGTACTGATAGAGATATTAAGAGATCTTTTAATCTTACACATTTAAATAATCCAATTTTTGATAGAGAATTTGATGGAAGTGATAATGCTATTGTGAATTTAACTGATAGCAGCATTAGAATTCCAAATCACTTCTTTGTAAGTGGAGAGAATGTTAATTATATTCATGCTGGATTTGGATCTACACAAGCTATAGGAATTGCTGAAACTTCATTTAGTGGAATTGGAACTACTTCATTTTTACCATCTGATTTGTATATTGTTAAGGTAAATGAAGATAAAGTTCAACTTGCATCTAGTGCTGAAAATGCATTAAAAGAAACTCCAGAAATTCTAACATTTACTCATGTTGGAATAGGAACATCTCATAGATTTATTGCAAAAAATCAAAATGCAAAAGTAGTTCTTTCCCTTGATAATATTATTCAATCCCCAATAGTTTCTACTGCTGTATCAACAACATTAGCAAGGCAAGTTTTAACTACTGACGACTTAGTATATTTTTCTGGAATTACATCTTTCTTTGGGGGAGATTTAATTAAAATTGGCGATGAAATAATGAAAATTGAAGGTGTTGGAATTGGAAGCACTAATGCCATCAGAGTTCGTAGACCTTGGTTAGGAACTAACCTATCAGGGTATTCTACTGGAGATTTTGTAACTAAAATAATTGGAAATTATAATATTGTAGAAAATACATTGAATTTTACAGAAGCTCCTTATGGAAATGTTCCAATAGGAACTATAACAAATCCTCCAGATGATCGTGATTGGGTTGGAATATCGACAGGATCTAGTTTTCATGGAAGAGTATTTTTGAGATCTGGAGTACCAAATACTTCAGATGAAGCATATCACAAGAATTATGTTTTTGATGATATTTCACAGAGATTTGATGGAACAGAAAGGTCTTTTGAATTAAAATCGGATGGTGATAGTATTTCTGGAATCTCTTCAGAAAATGCAATTATACTAATCAATGATATTTTTCAACAACCTGGATTGACAAATAATTATGTTTTGAATGAATCTGCCGGAATAACTACAATTACTTTTACTGGAACTGCAACATCTATTTCTTCAGATGTAAATACTTCTAATCTTCCTGTTGGTGGAGTAATTGTTTCTGTTGGTTCAACAGAAGGATTTGGATATCAACCTTTAGTTTCTGCAGGAGGAACTGCTATTGTTTCTATTTCTGGAACTATTCAATCGATTAGTATTGGTAATAGTGGATCTGGATATCGATCCGGAATTCAAACTGTCAGAGTTGGGGTTCAAACTTTTAGTGCAGAAGGAACAAATATTGAATTCATAGGAACAGCATCTGTTAGTGGAGGAAATGTTGTTAGTGTTGCTATAACTAATTCAGGATCTGGTTATACTTCAACTAATCCACCAATTGTTATCTTTGACGATCCACTCTCATATTCAAATATTCCATTAATTTATAGCAATTCATCGGTTTCTGGATTTGGATCAAACGCAACAATTGATATTGTAGTTGGACAAGGATCAAGTGTAACTGATTTTATAATCAAAAATACAGGATATGGATATGGAAATGGTGAAATATTAACTGTAGATGTTGGCGGTTCAACAGGAATCCCGACAACATCTGGATTTAACGAATTCCAAATATCAATTCAAAATATTTTTACGGATGAGTTTACAGGATGGTCTGTAGGAACATTAGAATCATTAGATAATATTGAAAGATATTTTGATGGTGATAGATCCACTTTCCCACTTTCCCTCGCAGGAAATATAGTTTCTATTATATCCGAAAGAGGATCAAATATTAATGTTCAAGATGTTCTTTTGGTTTTTGTTAATGACATTTTACAAGTTCCTGGTGAAGGGTATACTTTCCAGGGAGGAAGTAATATTACATTTACAGAACCTCCAAAAGTTGGAGATACTGCAAAAATTCTTTTCTATAAAGGAAGTGGAGATGTTGATGTTGTATTTACAGATATAATTTCAACAGTTAAGGATGGAGATATCCTAACAATTGAGAATGATCCAGAAAATGAAAAGACAAAATATCTTTTAGGTGAAGATCCAAGGGGTGTTGTAAGTTTAGTGTCTGCAAATATTGTAGAAACTAATCCTTATTTTGGTCCTGGAAATAGTCAAGACGAAACACTCTTAAGACCAGTGACTTGGTGTAGACAAACTGAAGATAAAATTATAAATGAAAAGGAAGTTGGTAAAGATAGAGAATTATATGAACCTGTAATCAATCCATTTTCATATATTCTAAAAACAGTTGGAGTTGGTTCTACAAGTATTTTTGTTGATAGTTTGATTCCAATTTTCAATTCTCAAAATGAGAATGATATTAATTTAGATTTCCAAAAAGAAGTTACAATTATTTCTCAAGACCCCAAAGTAGGAGCTTCACTTTCTGCTATAGTATCTAACAGTGGTTCTATTTCATCTATTGTAATTAATGATGGTGGATTTGGATATAGTTCTGCTCCAGAAATATCAATTCAAAGTCCGACTGGAATTGGAACTATAGCAATAGTATCCGCATCTATAACTTCAGGAATTGTTACTTCAGTTAATATTATAAATCCAGGATCTGGATATACAACAGATTCACAACCTTTAGTTTTAGTAGAAACTCCAACTCTTCCTAGAGAAGTTAAATCTGTAATTTCTTATTCTGGTGATAATGGCATCATTGTTGGATTTGGAACCACTACAATTACTAACATTGATAAATTTATTTTTGATTTTTATATTCCAGAAAATTCATTCTTAAGAAATTCTACTTTAGTTGGATCTGCTATTACGATCAGTTCCATCAATACTGGAGATTATTTCATTGTATATGAGTCAACTGCTGGAGTTGCGTCTACATCAATATATTCAAGAAGTCTTGAATATGATTTTGTTGGATATGGAACTCAATTTATTGATAACGTATATCAAGTAGATAGTGCAGAAACTGTTGTAAAAAATATTTCTGGATTGGGAACAGTATATGCAAGGAGAGTATTTACTAGAATAAGTGGTATTGGAACAGTAAATTATAGTTCAACTTTAGTATCTTATGATTCAACTAACTATACTACAGATGATCCTGGAGTTGTTGGAAGTGGATTTACTGGAGTAATTATCGATTCTTCTAATTTTGGCAAGTATAGTTGGGGAAGAATACAAACATCACCAACTATTGATGGTAATACATTTAATTTCTATGGAAATGATGGAATTACTGGAATTAAAACATCTTCAATTGTCAAGAGAAGTTCATCTTTAAAGTACTCTAACTACATAATCTAAATACTTCTAAAGCATATTTTCAGAAATGGCAAGAGTAGCAATAAACACTGGTGGATCTCCAAATGATGGTCTTGGTGATAGTTTGCGTTCTGCTGGTGGAAAGATTAATGATAACTTTTTAGAACTTTATACTTATCTTGGCGCAGGATCAACAGATTCACTTGTTGCTCCGGTTTGGCAAGTTACTAATGCAGGAATTCATACGCAATATAATGTTGGATTAGGAACTACAAATCCAAGATTTGCATTGGAAGTAGGATCTGTTGGATCTTCTGGCACTTCATTATATGTAAATGGGGATGCTAGAATTACTGGCATATTAACAGTTGGTTCATCTTCAATTAGTTTAGATGGTGATAGAGAATTAATAAAAGTTGGAACAGGTATAACAATTGATGGGGCAGCTGGAATAATTAGTGCTTCTTCTTTTATTGTCAATGGAACTGTTCTTACTGGAATAGCAGTTACTTCAATTACTGCAGGCGAAAACATTTCCATTAACCAATCAACAGGAAATGTAGTTATTTCTGGATTGGCAAATACTACAAATTTAAATGTAGATAAAGCAGTTTTTTCTGGAATTGCTACGTTTCAAAATGATATAGATTTTATTGGAGATTCATACAATGTTTTTTGGGACAAATCTTTAAATGGTGGATCTCTTAAATTTAATGATAATGCCAGAATATCAATAGGATCTAGTGATGACTTGCAAATTTATAATGATGGATCTTTTAATTTTTTACTGGGAAGTATAAATCTTGATGACCAATTAATAATTTCAAGTGATAGTAAAGTAGTTGCAAAATTCCCTCCTGTAGTTGGTGGTGATTCAAATGTTGAATTGTATTCAAACAATTCTAAAAGATTTGAAACTACAAATACTGGTGCTATTGTTTCCGGAATATGTACTGCCGATTTCTTTTCTGGTATTGGATCTGAAGTTAGTTTTTTAAATGCATCTAATATTGCTATAGGAACTTTAAGTAATTCAAGATTACCGGGTGATATAAGTGTTGTAAATTTATCTGCGTCAAGTGATTTAACTGTTTCTGGTGATGCAAATGTTTCTGGAGTTTCTACTTTTAATAATGATGTAATTTTTAAGGGACAAGGAGCAGTTAATGCATATTGGGATGCAGTTGCACTTAATGGAGCATTTTATATAAACAATTCAAAATTAGTTATTGGTGAATCTGGAGATCCATACTTCGAAGCTGGAACAGGAAGTTCTGCTCAACTTTCGAATGGTGGATTAGTTATTGATGCTGGTTATTTGTTGATTGATGCGGCCAATGGTGATAATGTTGCAAAATTTGTTCCAACTGTTGGTGGTGATAATAATGTAGAACTTTATTCCAATAACTCTAAGAAATTCGAAACTCTTGGTGCTGGTGTAACAGTCACTGGAACAACTTTTACGAATCAGTTAAGTGTTTCTGGAATTAGTACAATACAATCTCTTAATATTACTGGAACTGGTGTAACAAGTTACTTGAATAATTCAACTATTGAAAATTATAGTGAAACTATTGTTAATGTCGGAAATGTTGGTTCATCATATACATACACTCTTGGAAGTGGTAATTACTTTATTGCCACACTTGACCAAACAAGCACATTTGATTTTGACGCATCATTAGCACCAACTGGATCAGTTTCATTTATCATTCAATTAAAAAATGGCACTGGCGGTCCTTTCAGCATTACTTGGCCTGCTTCTGTTAAATGGCCAGCAGGAATTACTCCAACTAGAACAACAACAGATGGAAGAACAGATATTTGGACATTTATTACAAATGATGGAGGAACAAATTGGATAGGGAATCTAAATATAGTTAACTATAATATTTGATAATATGAATGCAAAATATAATCAGTTTATTGGAATGTATCAGAATGTATTTCCAGAGTACTTCTGTCAACACTTGATCGATGAGTTTGAAAGATTAAACCGTAGTGGAATTACATCAAATAGAAAACAAAGTGATAATGTTGATAAAATCCAAAAAGACGATATACATACATTTGTAAATTTTAAAGATTATAACCTTTCTCGATTTAATGATAGAGATTCTTTAAGAATATTTTGGGATGGATTGCAACAGTGTTTTGAGGATTATCAAGAAGAATATGATATTCTAAAAGATATATCAGTTTATTGCAATAATATTAAAATGCAAAAAACTAATCCAGGAGGTGGATATCATGTTTGGCACTGTGAAAGAAATCATAACGATGGGTTAGATAGAAGGGAATTGGTATATGCAATATACTTGAATGATTTAGATGAAGATGGTGCAGGAGAAACTGAATTTTTATATCAACAATTAAGAATACCACCAAAAGAAAATACTTGTATTATATGGCCTGCAGGATTTACTCATCCACATAGAGGAAATCCAGTTTATGGTCAAAAATCTAAATATATTATAACAGGATGGTTTCACTTAGGATAATTCATGGCAATAAATAAAGTTCTTATTACTACTCCTGGAGATGCAAGAGCAGGAGAATTTTCACAAACATTTAATGCTCCTGGAACCTGGACTTCACCTACAAGAATTAGTGGTGTAAGAGTTACTGGACAAGGTGGAGCAGGAAATCCAGGTAATCCAGGATCTGGTGGTGCTGGTGGCACTGCGGGCAATCCTGGTAATGCAGGAACTTTTGGTACTGGTGGAAATGCAGGAAATCCCGGAAATAACGGAGTTGCTGGCACAGGCGGAGTAGGTCTTTCAGGTAATCCAGGAAATGCCGGATTTGGTAATGGTGGATGGGGTGGCGGAGGAGGTGGAGGAGGTGGAGGAGGTGGAGGTGGAGGTGCCACAAACGGAGGTAGTGGTAATCCAGGAAATTCGGCAGGACCTGGAGACAATTCTGAACCCTTCCCAGGTGGTGCTGGTGGTGCTGGTGGTAGTGGTGGTAGTGGTGGAAATAATTTTAATCCAGGCAATAATGGGGGAAATGGTAATGCTGGTGGATCAGGTCCAGGAGGAAATCCTGGTACTGGAAATTCTGGGAATCCTGCCGGAACTACTCCGGGCAATTCTGGCAATCCCGGAAATCCTGGAAATCCCGGAACTGGAGCAAACTCAGGGGTAGTTGGAAACCCTGGAACTGAAGCTAATCTTGGAAATCCAGGAACACCAGGAAATGCAGGAAATGTAGGACAATCTTCAAGTGCTTTTGGTGTTATATTTGTTGGTGGGTTAGCTGGAAATGCTGGACCGGCAAACCCAGGAAA
>Ga0180433_10011768_pt1 | contig 10330 bp, 16 predicted proteins | sample SS_ome_8_FD_132980 | JGI IMG/M metagenome (GOLD analysis project Ga0180433, IMG submission 132980) | Hypersaline lake sediment archaeal communities from the Salton Sea, California, USA - SS_1_D_1 metaG | ecosystem: Environmental > Aquatic > Non-marine Saline and Alkaline > Hypersaline >...
CCCTATAATGGAGCATAAAATTCCTGCCAGTGGACCAAATATTAGAAAACATAACATCCAAATAATTGAGACAGGATCAAAATAAGCAAACCCCATAAATCTCGGTAATATCGCCGCTAAAAAGGAAATTATTATGGATAATATAATTGTAACAGGGGGATGTGGATTTATAGGGAGTGAATTTGTAAGACTTTTTCATAAAAAATATAAAATCCATGTTGTTGATTCATTAACTTATGCAGGCAATAAATCAAATATTAAAGAGTGTGATGTTAAACTCTATGAAAATGATATTAGAGATATCAATTCAATGGAAAAAATATTTGAAGAAGTTAAACCTAAATATGTGATTAATTTTGCCGCAGAAAGCCATGTTGATAATTCTATAATTAATGATCTTCCATTTATTGAAACTAATGTGTATGGCGTAGGAATCTTATTACAATTATCAAAAAAATATAAAATTGACCGCTTTCATCATGTATCAACTGATGAAGTATATGGTCAAATTAAAGAAGGATCTTTTAAGGAGACAGATAAATTTAATCCTCGTAATCCATATTCTGCTTCAAAGGCATCTGCGGAGCATTTAGTTCAATCTTATTATATTACTCATGGTCTTAATATAGCAATTTCACGTGGATCAAATACATTTGGCCCTAGACAATATCCTGAAAAATTAATTCCAGTATCATTAAATAAATTATTTAACAAAGAAAAAATACCTGTATATGGTCAAGGTCTTCAAATAAGAGATTGGTTATATGTATCAGATCATGCTAAGGGAATAGAACATATTTTGTTAAATGGAAAAGCAGGCGAAGCATATAATATTTCAGGAAATAAAGAGATTAAAAATATTGAATTAGTGAAAATTTTAATTCAAAATGTCAATAAACAATTCAAGCTAGGTTTATCAGAAAAAGAAAATATTAAATTTGTAGATGATCGACCTGGACATGATTTCAGATATTCTCTCAATGATAAGAAAATAAAAGAAATAGGATTTAAATTAAGTTTCTCATTTGATCAACAAATGGAGAAAACAATTAAATGGTATTTTGAAAATAAAGATTTTTTAAGGAAATAAATGAATAGCTTAATAATTGATTTAAATGAAATTGCTTATCGTAGAGAAAATGAAGTATTTTTACCTTCTAATGTTAAAGAAATTATTGAACTTTATAAAGAAAATGGTTTTTTACTTACAGGTGTAATTAAAGATACTTTTTCACATTATTGTTCAATAAAAAATTTAGATATTTTTGACAATTTATATACAGAAGGTGGAGAAACTTTAAAAGAAATTTACGAAAAAATAAGTATAAAAAGTTCAATTATTGTTAGTGATAATCATCAATGGTTAATAGAATGGTCGAGTGATTTTACAATTAAAAATTCTAAATTTTTTTTCGCTAATGTATTCTTTAAAAGATATCAGAGTATTAGTTATGAAGGTTAAAGCTAATCAAATCTGGTATTCATATAAGTTAAATTATTTGATTTTAACAGGAGATAAAATATTTGATTGGTTTCCTTGTTTGAGTATGGAAAATTTAGGCCTATATGAAGAAGAATACATTAATAAAGAGTACATTTTTATAGGATATTTATAAAGGGAGATAGAAGTTGAAGGTTTTAATTACTGGTGCAACAGGACAAACAGGAGCATGGTTATGTCATTATTTAATAGATAACAGGCCAGATGTTGAAATCCATTGTACTAAAAGATGGCGTTCAGATATGTCTAATACTGGATATTTCAAAAATAAAGTACATTGGCATTTAGTAGACCTAATAGAAGAAAATTCAGTAAGAGAATTAATAGCAGATGTAAGACCTGATAAAATTTTTCATTATGCAGCAGAATCTTATGTGAAACAATCATGGGATGAACCTTGGAAATATACAGAACAAAATGTTAAACCAATTATTAATATTCAAAATGCTATTTTAGGTGTTAATAATATTAGATCTTATGATGCAAGACATAGAAGGTTAATATATAATCCTAAAGTATTTGTTGCTTTATCATCAGAACAATATGGTTTAGTTAAACATGGAACAATGATAACGGAAGAAACATTAATTGCTCCTGCATCTCCATATGGTGCAACTAAAGTTATGTGTGAAAATCTATGTGAAATAGCATGGAGATCATATGGAATGAATTTTTTAAGAATTAGAACTTTTAACAATGAAAGTCCATTTAGAGGTGAAATTTTTGTAACTGCTAATTTCATTAAACAAGTTGTTATGATGGAAAAAGGATTACAAGATAAAGTTTTATATGTAGGAAATATTGATTCGGTGCGAGATTGGACTGATAGTAGAGATCAAGTTAGAGCAGCTTGGCTTGCTACAGAAAAATGTGATCCTAATGAAGTTTATCAAATTTGTTCTGGAAAAGCATATACAATTAGAAAGTTCATTGAAAAGATTCAAGAAATTGCAAAAGTAGAATTTGAAGTAAAAGTAGATCCAAATAGAATACGTCCAAATGATGTAACATGGCTTTTAGGCAGTCCTTCAAAATTTAAAGAAGTAACTGGATGGGAGCCTGAATATGATTTCATGGATCAAACAGTTCCTGAAATGATGAAGTATTGGAGATCAAAAATTCTTTTACCTTCTTCATAATTATCACCTATACGCTATATTATATGTATAAATTATCGCATATACATGATAAATAATAACAAACACAATAATAATGTAAGATCTAAAATTCCTGTTACTATTATATATATTGAAGGACCATATACAAGAAGTGAAGCTCTAAAACTAGAATATGAATAGAAAAGAGAAGCTAAATGATGTTTTTAAAGAATAACATGAAAGATGGAGATATTGAAAAAAGGGATTAAATGAGTAGATATAATAGTTATACATTTAAGTGTTTTAAATGTAATAATAAATGTGACTTAATAGAAGATACTATTTCTGAAGCATTTTCAAGTCCATTATGTAAAAGATGTGGTCATGCAAATAGAGAATTATTTGCTAAAAGAAAAGAAGAAGTTCCAAATGTGTTTTGCGTTTTTAATAAACAAACGCTGAATGGGGTATATAGTTCTGAAGATTTAGCAAAAAAAGTTATAAAAGAATTACAAGAAAACAATCCTGAAAACGAATATTTTATAAAACCTAACAATGTTAATGATTTAGATAAAATATTATTAATTGTTGAAAGCTATTTTGATCTTGCTACAGATTATCAATATTTTCGAGGATTATTTTCTGATAAAAAACAAGCTATAGAAAAAATTAAGAAGGAAATAGATGCACCATCTCATACATTTTTTTATATTGTAAAAATTTCTTTAAATTGTTTTATTGACTATGAGATAATTTTTAATTCAGAAGATGAATATTATGATCAAATAATAAGCGACGATGATATAATAATAAAAATTAAATACAAAGAAAGGAGACATTAATGCAAATAGGAAGCAAGCTTCAATTTAATGTTCCTAATCAATGTTTACAAAATTGTGAATATAAAAGTGAAATTTTTGATCTTAATGCAATATGTTTTAGATGCCCAGTTTTTACATGTAATAAAGATGAAGAAGGTTTTTGTATGATAGAACCTGAAGATTACAGAGATGATTGGGCAAAAGAATGGGAAATATATTTTAGGGAGAAAATAATGAATAATAAAGATGAAATTGATAGGTTAAATGCAAAATTAAAAATAGCTTATCGATATGCACTTGCTTATCAAAGGTCTTCATCAGGTATAGGTGGTCAAGCATTGACTCCATATACATGTTTAAGATGTGATAAAGAACAAGTGGCCTCAAATACATGTTTGAATATTATTTGTCCAGAATGTGCAAAAGAAATCAGAAAAGAATATAAAAATACACAAAAAACATAAAAAATATTTAAAAAGCTCTATTCGATTTATTTAAATATTTGTATAATTATACAAAAATAAATACTTCTTGGAGCTTTTTTAAATGAAAATTCAAATTGATCATTGTGAGGTTGTTTTTAATCTTGATAGGGCGTTAAAAGAATGTTGTAAATGTAATATATGTGATTTATTACAAAAATTATTCAAAGAAGTAGAAGAAGAGATTTTAAAAAATTTTTATTATCATGCTCATAAAAAATTAAATTCCTTGATGTTAGAAGATGATTCTGTAAAGTCTATTAATAAAATAGTAAAGCAATTTAAAGAATATATGATGAAACATATGAGAAAATATAGTATATCTTTTTATATATGTTTTAGTGCATTTAATAATAATGATTGGAAACAATATTTAAGCTTAATATTGTTGAATAAAAGATATCTTATAGATGAAAAATAATAAAATAGAAATTGAGGGGAAAGTAATAGATTGCTTACCAGGAACATTGTTTAAAGTTGAATTGCCAAACAAGAAAATAATTATATGCCATCTAAGTGGCAAAATGAGGCAACATTTTATTAAAATAATTCCAGGTGATCAAGTTAAAGTAGAAATGACTCCGTATGATCTTGAGAAGGGTAGAATTACTTTTCGAGAAAGATCAAGAAAACAATAAATAATCAATTATTTTTCATAATATATTATGAAAAGCAAATTAACATTTTTTGTTGGTCCATGTGTTATTGAGAGTCATGATCAAATAATGTATATAGCTGATTTCTTAAAAGAAGAGCTAAAACATACATTTCCTCAAATTGATTTTTATCTCAAAGGAAGCTTTGATAAAGCGAATAGAAGTTCTATTAGTTCTTTTAGAGGGCCTGGAATAGATGAAGGTCTAAAAATACTTGAAGAAGCAAAAAAACAATTTCAATTAAAAACTATTACAGATTTTCATTTACCAAATCAAGCTGAAGCTGTGGCCCAAGTTGTTGATGTAATCCAAATACCTGCATTTTTATGTCGTCAAACAGATATGATAGTAGAAGGTGCTAAATTTGCAAAAAAATATAAAAGAATTCTTAAAGTTAAAAAAGGTCAATTTGTTTCACCTAAAGAAATGGAAAATGTAGCAAAAAAGGCCTTTACTCATATTACTAAAGAACAATTATATTTAACTGAAAGAGGTACTTTTTTTGGATATAACAATCTTGTAGTTGATATGACTTCTTTTCAAATAATGGAAGAATTTGCAGGTAAAGTTATTTTTGATGCAACACATAGTGTTCAAATGCCTGGACAAAAAGGAACTATGAGTGGAGGAAAAACAGAATTTACTCATAGATTAGCTTTGGCAGCAATAGCTGCTGGTGCACAAGGTATTTTCATTGAAACTCATCAACAACCTAAACACGCTTTATCTGATCCTGCTACCCAATATCCACTTAATAATGTTGCACATTTAATTAAAAATTTAAATACCTTTTATCAGGGGTTTTAAATGAAAGCATTTTTAATTCTTTTCATCTTCCCTATTATGATTTTAGCTTCTGAAAAGACACTAATTGTTTATAATTATGAATCTTTTGAAGAAGTGGAAGAAGAAAGATCAGAAAATGAATTTAAAAGAACTCGTAATTATCAACAAGATTTAGATTTAGCAGTGAAAACTACAGTTGATTCCAAATTATCATTAAATTGTAATGTTTCAGAAGATGCATATCCTTTTGTATCGATTTCTTTAAGAGATGAATCTAAATGTAGTTCTTTATGTTGGAGTTGTTTAAAGGATTTAAAAAAATTTTTTCAAGGTGTATTCAAATCTATTTGTAAAAAAAAATCTTAAATTAATATTCTAATAAGATACTAATGAAAACTGTGGAGGATTTCATGAATCTGCTAATAGTAGGAGATACAGGATTTTTGGCCTCAAATTTTATAAAAGAATTTGGAGCTAATTATCAAATCACCGGAATCAATAGATCAAATTTTAAATTTGATATTAAATCCTACAAAAAATTATTACAAAATCAATTTGACTTAATTTTATTCACTGCTGCGCAATCTAGTGCAGGTTTATCATGGAAAGAAACAGATAAAACATTAGTTGACAATATATTAATATTTATCAATTTACTAATAGCGTTAAAAAAGATAAAACTCAATAATTGTAAAATATTATATTTTTCTTCAGCAGAAGTATATGGAGCTTATGATAGATTGATTGATGAAACAGATGTTTTCAATCCAATGAATCCATATGCAGTAAGTAAAGTGGCCATTGAAAATCTAATAAATATTTATAGAAATGAAGGTTTTAATATAAAAGTAATGCGACCTTTCCCAATTATAGGTCCTGGACAAAGTGCAAATTTCGCTATACCAAATTTTGTGAATCAGATAAAGTTAATACAGGAAGAAAAAGTTGAATCTGTAATAAAACATGGTAATTTATCTGCGAAAAGAGATTTTACAGATGTAAGATATTTTTGTAAAATAACAAACCATTTAATTCAAAATTTTGATGAATTAAAATATAACGAATATAATATTTGTTCAGGGAATATATATTCTATAGAGGAAATATTAAAATTGTTAATAAAGCAGTCAAATATGAATATAGAATTAATTTTAGATCCATTTAGAGTTAGACCTATAGATTTACCTTTACTGGCAGGTCAAAATGCTAGAATAACAGAAGAAATAGAAGCAACACCATATTCAATTAGTGATACTATCAAGTACATTTTACAAAACTCATAAAAAATATATACATTCTATGAAGCTAATAATTTATACAGATCTTCATTTAGGTTCTAGTTATGAGATTCAAACAGATTTGACTTTTGGCGAAAATGTGTTTTACTTAGGAGATATAGTTGATATAAACCATTGTAAAAAGAAGTTTGTAAACCAATATGTTGAATTAGCGTCAAATATTCAAAAAAGAGCAAAGCGTAATTATATTAGAGGAAATCACGAGATGAATATTGATAGAAAATGCCAAGAATATTTTAATGGTAGTGTTCTTCAATATTTTCAAATATATAAAAAAGTCTATTTAGCACATGGAGATTATGGCCTTTTATGGCCAGAATGGAAATCTAATAGGTTTTCTTCTCAAAAATTAGGTGCAAATGTATTTTTGAGAATGGCCTCATATTTAATTGAAAAAATTCGACAAATTAGACCATATAAAATATCTAAAGTTTCTTTAAGTAGAATTTATAATGAAATGATAAAAAGGGAAATAGATATAATTATATTAGGTCATGCTCATCCTAAGAAAAAAATTGACATGGTTTATCAAGGAAAACGAATTATCATTCTACCTAGAGGGAAAAATGTGATAGAGTTGTAAGAGAAGAAGGAGGCGTTAGTATGTTGCTCATAAAGTTTTCATACGAAAATAAAATGTCTAGAAAATAGTTTAAAAAAATAAATAATAGTATAAAATTAATTTATGTATTTCTAATAACGTATAACTTGAAGGAGTTAATGATGAAGAAACTTTTGTTCGTATTTGTATTAACAGCATTATGCTTAAACCTTTTTGCTAAAGAAGCTAAAAAAGAAGAATTTAAACCTCTTGCTTTTACAGCTAAATTAGACATGAAAACTTTGAAACTAGAAGATTCTAGTGTTGATGGTATGTTAAATAATTTTGATTTTAATACAACATTTTCATTTGACACAAAAAATCAAATGATTTTTGAAACAAATAGTGCGTTCGCTTTCGCAAAAAATAGAAGAGGAGCTGGTACATTTTTTAGAAGTTTTGGTGTTTACTACAATAGATTAAATCTTTTAGATCTACCATATTTTACTATGAGTGGAAAAATTGGTGCAAAGTATTATACTCAAAGTATAACAAGAAATGCTATAGGAAATGGTGAAATTAATGCAAGTGTAACTCTTGAAAAAAGTATAGAAGCTTTAGATTTAAGATTAGTTGTTGGATATGATAAAATGCTAGAAAATGATTATTCAATAATTTCAAGCGTAAAAACACTTTCATTAAAAGGCAAATATAATCTTCCTGAACAATTTAATGTAGCATCTCAATTTGAATTTAAAAGTACTAAAGTTAAAAATGAAGAAAGTCTAAATATATTAATCCTTGAGCCATCTGTTGGATATACTTTTGAAAATTATGAATTTAAATTGTATATGGAATCAGCACTTCTTACATCAGTAGGTGAGAAAACTTTCAATGAAGACTTTTTTGAAGACGCTGCTTTTGGTCTAAAAATCACTGCTAATTTCTAATTGATTATCTATAAAATTTATTTGCCAAATATTAATAAATTCTTTAAATTAAATCCATAATATCCTTAAAATAATGTTTATACATTATAATGATAATAATAACACACTATGTATTGTATATAAATTATGTTTAATTTAAAAATAGTTTCAATTATTGTTTTAGGGTTCATTGTATTTAGTTTAGCGTTATATCATCTTAATAGGAAATTAATACGCTTAGAATTTCAAACAGAAGGAAAATACAAGAAAGATATTGTTCATATGATTGATTATGGTCATTAAGATAATTATATAATTTCAGAGGAGGAATTAAATGAGGAAGGTATTGTTTTTAATTATGATTTTGGGTTTAACAGGATCAGTTTTTGCTAGATCTTTTATAAGTGCTGAAACAATGGCAAAAATGATGGAGGCACAGAGACAAGAAGATGAAAGAACAGGCGTATCAGTACAAGTTAGAAGTGGACTATTATTTGTGGTTAATCGGATTATTAAAAAGGAAGCTAAAGGTGTTAATATAGATATTGCGAATGAAAGACATGCTTTCATGAATAAACTTATCGAACAATGGAAAAATAGTTGTGTTGATACTATTGATGCATTAGCTACTGGAGGTCATTTAACTTACAATGCAATAGATCGATTAACGAATGTTTGCGATAATTATGAGTATTTAACACAAATTGAGTTTGAAGATGAAATACAAGCTATGATTGATCATGGAGAAATTACAAAGCTTGAGGCAATTAAAATGTTTCTTAGTGTTGCTCCAATTGCGCATGATGGAAGTGTTCAAAAATCTGTTATTTTAGGCCCATTGGGAAGAAAAATAATAAAAGGAATATTTAAAAGTGAAGTTATTTCAGGAGCTGTAGATAAATTTACAACTGATATGAAAGAACTAAAACAAGATTGGGATAAAAGAGTTGATAAAATGGTGGAAAAAGTTCGTGAAAAAAAAGCAAAAGAAGAAAAAGAAAGAAAAGAGCGAGAAGAACGTGAAAGAAGAGAAAGAGAGGAAAGAGAGAGAAAAGAGCGAGAAAGGAAAGATCAGGAGCGAAAAAAAAATAGATGTTCCAATAGTAAATACTGTGGAAGAGGTGGGGGTTTATCAGATAAAGAAAGAAGAGATTATGATAGATACAAAGATAGCTATTTAGGACCTCGTTCTCCAGAAAAAGATCATAGATACGGTGGAAATGAAATGTTGAGTCATTAAAATTTTAAAAATCTATTAAATAAAAGATGTGAAAGGGCCTATTGGATAGTATATAATTCAATAGGCCTTTTTTTATCAATTTAAAGATTACTGCTTTTATTAAAGGGAAATAATGAAAATAATTCAAGGTAAAAAAACATTCATTAAATCGTGGTGTGAAAATATAGAATCAGGTGCAATAGACCAAGCAAGGAATTTAGCATCTCTTCCATTTGTTTATAAGCATATAGCACTAATGCCAGATTGCCATCAAGGTTATGGTATGCCTATAGGAGGAGTACTAGCTTTAAAGGGAGTGGTAATACCTAATGCTGTGGGAGTTGATATTGGATGTGGTGTCATTGCTGTTAAAACTAATTTAAAAAATATTGAAATAGATAAATTAAAAAAAGTTCTATCAGGAATTAGAAAGAATGTTCCTGTTGGATTTAAACATAATACAAACTATTGTTCAGAAGATTTAATGCCTAAATTAAAAGATTCTACTGAAATTTGTAAAAAAGAATTTTCATCTGCTAGAAAACAATGTGGTAGTTTAGGTGGTGGTAATCATTTCATTGAAATACAAAAAGGTAATGATGATCATATCTGGATTATGATTCATAGTGGAAGTAGAAATTTAGGTAAAAAAGTTGCTGAACATTATAATAAAATTGCCATAGATTTAAATGAAAAATGGAGATCAGAAGTTCCGAAGCAATGGCAATTAGCTTTTCTTCCACTAGATGATGATTTAGGGAAACAATATTTAGATGAAATGAATTTCTGCTTGGAATTTGCAAGAATAAGCAGAAAATTAATGGTCGATAAATCAATTGACGTTTTAAAAGAAATAATACCTGAAGCTATATTTGAAGAAGGAATTGATGTTCATCATAATTATGCTGCATACGAACATCATTTTGGACAAAATGTTATAGTTCATAGGAAAGGTGCTACAAGGGCCTATAAAGACGAATATGGTATAATACCAGGATCG
>Ga0180433_10011769_pt1 | contig 10330 bp, 7 predicted proteins | sample SS_ome_8_FD_132980 | JGI IMG/M metagenome (GOLD analysis project Ga0180433, IMG submission 132980) | Hypersaline lake sediment archaeal communities from the Salton Sea, California, USA - SS_1_D_1 metaG | ecosystem: Environmental > Aquatic > Non-marine Saline and Alkaline > Hypersaline > Sediment...
AAAGGAAGATAAAAAAGTAAGGCTGCATGACATTTATCTTGAGAGGATCGAGGTTTCATCAAAGAGGCTTTATATCACGCCGAAAAGCAACGGGCAGAAGGCATATATTGATGCCATACGTAAACACGACATTGTTTTTTGCATAGGCCCGGCAGGCACAGGGAAGACTTACCTTGCCATGGCCATGGCCGTCAATGCCCTGAAGAAAAAAATAGTTTCCAGGATTATTCTGGCAAGGCCGGCGGTTGAATCCGGGGAAAGTCTCGGTTATCTTCCGGGCGATATGTATGAAAAGGTAAGCCCGTACCTGCGGCCCATGTACGATGCCCTGTATGACATGATGGAAAGCGACATGATACATAATTACGTTCAGAGGGGTATCATAGAGGTGGTGCCTCTGGCTTATATGAGGGGGAGAACCCTGAATGATTCCTTCGTCATTCTGGACGAGGCGCAGAATTCCCGCTCCGTACAGATGAAGATGTTCCTGACGCGTCTGGGATTTGATTCGAAAACGGTTATTACCGGCGACATAACCCAGAGCGATCTCCCGAAAGACAGAATATCCGGTCTTGCGGAGGCGCAGACAATTCTGAAAAACATAAACGGAATAAAATTCGTTTATTTAAAAGGCGAGGATGTTGTAAGGCACGAGTTGGTTTGCGAGATCATAAAGGCATACGAAGCCTTGAAAAAGACGGAGTAAATAATGGCTAAGGTCAGGCGTTTCTTAAATCAGGGCGTGCTTCGGCTTAAGAAGGTCCGGAAGGCCCCGTATTTCTATTCGGTCCTGGTGGCGGTCTGTTTTTGCCTGGTAACGTCCGGCCTTCTTTATCTGGGAAGCGCGCCATTTTTTTCCGATGTTAAAGAAGGCGATATTGCAACGAGGACCGTTTATGCGCCGTACAAATTCACCTATCCGACTACCATTGACGAAGAGGCGACCGAAAAACTCAGAGCGGAATTTGAATCCAGGGTTTTGCCCGTTTACGACATTGATGCCTCTGTTCAGGAAAGGGAATTTACCCGGCTGGATGAATTTTTTAACCGGCTGGAAGAGGTAAGAAACCGGAGCGACTTAACCGATGAACAGAAAAACGAGATCCTGAAAGAAAGCCCCCCCGGACCGCCGGGGAAGGATCTGGTGAAATTACTCGAGGCGCGCGATCCGGAAAAAAGCAGGAAGGTCGCCAAAGACGTGCTTGAAAATATATTTCTGGTGGGAGTGGTGAGCGTCAAGGACAAAGCGGATCTTGTAAAGGGAGGACAGGAAGAGGTCCTGATGACGAATCCTTTTTTCAGGACCGAAAGAAAAATAAAATCGAGAGACCTTGTAGATGAAAAAGAGGCGGATCTCGTTGTCAGGGATACATTAGAGAGATTGATTCCCGGCGACCGCTCGACAAGGAAGGCCGTGGCCGAACTGGTTAGGGGAAGGGCTGTCGCGAATGCAAATTTCAACAAAGCGCAGACAGAAAAATGCAAGGCTGAGGCAAGGAGCAAGATAGCTCCGGTTTACAAACGAAAGGCCGTAAAAAAGAACGAACTTATAGTGGAAAAAGGCGGGAGGCTTTCGAAAGACGAAATAGCCAAGCTTACCCAGATAACGCGCATCCAGGCCGTCGTAAACAGGACATCCTACCTTTCGGGCCTGATAATCCTTTTGGTAGGACTGCTTTTTACCGTTTGTATTTATTTGCTTCTCCTTGAAAAAAAGCTTGTGCAGTCGCCAAAAAATATTCTCCTCATCTCAATAAACGCCTTTCTTGTTATTCTGATCTCTCTTGTGATCATTCAATCCCAGCAATCAGGGTATCTGATCCCGCTTGCCGGCGTCGCGATGCTTCTGGCTCTTCTTGTGGGTACCAACGCCGCTTTTATCACAAGTCTGGCGCTTGGTATCTATGTCGGATTTTTGGCCGGCGGGAAACTCGGACTTTCCTTTGTGCTTTTCCTTGGCAGCGCCGTTGGCATATGTGCCGTTCGCGGAGCACGAAAACGCTCGCAGATATTTATGGCAGGTTTCGCGGTCTCTGCCGTAAACCTTGTTGCCATAATGGGAATAGGGCTCCTTCATAACATGCCGAGAGATGTCATTTTCAAAGAAGGACTCTATGGTATGATGAACGGTATCATCTCAAGTTTCATAGCCATAGGGGTTTTACCGGTTTTTGAATATGCCTTTAACCTCATTACCAACGTCACGCTTCTTGAACTTTCGGATTTAAGCAATCCGATCCTGAAGGACCTGACCATTAAAGCGCCCGGCACATATCACCACAGCATAATCGTCGGCAACCTGGCGGAAGAGGCTTGCGATTCCATCGGCGCAAATTCGCTACTTGCCAGAGTGGGCGCATACTATCACGATATCGGTAAAACCGAGAAAGCGGAGTATTTTGTGGAGAACGAAATAGGCACCGCTTCAAAACATCAAAAACTCGCCCCTTCGATGAGCGCCCTGATCATTACCAATCATACCAAAGACGGGGTAGAACTTGCGAAAAAACACAAGCTAAACACCGCGATCATTGACTTCATTAATCAGCATCACGGGACGAGTCTCATTTATTATTTTTACCAGCGGGCGCTTGAAAAAATAAAATCAGGCGATGATCTGAAGGAAGAGGAGTTCAGATATCCCGGGCCGAAACCGCAGACGAAGGAAACGGCCATCGTACTTCTCGCGGATTCGGTTGAGGCGTCCTCGCGTGTGCTGAGCGATCCTACCCCGGCCAGAATCAGGGGTCTGGTGCAGAAGATAATCAATAATAAATTTATCGATGGCCAGTTGGACGAATGCCCCCTTACGCTGAACGACCTGAATAAAATCGCAGAAAGTTTTGTCAGGGTATTAACGGGCGTTTTTCACACGAGATTGGAATATCCGGAGGCGAAGTCCAAAAAAGACAGGCAGAATGTCTTTAAAAATAAGAATCAGCGTTCTTAACAAACGAAGAAGAACGAATGTCCGGGAACTTAAAAAATACGCTTTACGGGTTCTGCGTGCTTTCGGCAAGACAGAGGCGCTTGTCGATATAACATTTGTGGATAACAGAAGAATCAAAGCGCTTAACAAAAAATATATGGGACGAAACCGTTCAACGGATGTTCTTTCGTTTTTTCTGGGGGACGAACCCGCTGCGCGGAAAAATTGTCTCATAGGCGATATATATATCTCTTCTGATATGGCGGCGAAAAATACCGGATTTTACGGGACGAACCTGCGCGAGGAGCTTCGCCGCTACGTCATACACGGTATCCTGCATCTGATCGGTTTTGCCGACAAAACACCCGGAGAAAAGGTACTGATAAGGAGCCTGGAGGAAAAATATCTAAAATGACACAGCAGAAATTGGTCGAAAGCCTGAATAGCGCGGTAGAAGGGTTTATTTATGTTCTCAAAACGCAAAGGAACATGAGGATTCACTTTCTTTTGGCCACGCTCGTTCTTGTGCTTAGCCTTTACCTCAACTTGTCCAAGGTGGAACTTTTGCTCATTTTGGGGGCCATCTCCCTGGTTCTTGTGCTGGAGATGGTCAATACATCCGTTGAGCTTACGGTTGATCTTATAAAAAATGCATACCATCCGTTGGCGCGCATTATTAAAGATGTAACGGCGGGGGCGGTTTTTCTTTCTGCCCTGAATGCGGTGGCAGTGGGTTATGTAATATTTTCGCGACGCCTGGGCATTCAAATTGCGAACGGAATAATTCAGATTACGCATTCGCCCTGGTACGTTACCTTCATAGCGCTTCTGACGGTTTTATTTCTTGTGCTGGCGGGAAAAGTTTTTTTTCACAAGGGTACGCCGTTTCGGGGAGGAATGCCGAGCGGGCACGCCGCTTTTGCTTTTTCATTCTGGACCATCATAGTTTTTTTAACGGCCAACGGGCTTGTGATGTTTTTGAGCTTCATACTGGCTTTTTTGATAGCGCGCCACAGGATGAAGGACAGTATTCACACTTTCTGGGAGGTGCTGGCCGGCGCGCTTCTTGGCATCTTGGCTACGGCGCTTGTATTTCAGATATTATTGTGAAACGAGTTTCTGCCGATCCCCATACATAGAGAAAGGATAAATTATGTTTGCCAAATTTCGGAATTATTTCATAACAGGGGTGGCGCTTATTTTTCCGATGACCATCACGATAGTCATCATACGATTCCTTGTTATAAAGGTCAACAGTTACATCCTTAATCCCACTGTAAGCGTTTTAAACTTAAATCCATATCTAAGCGCGCACAGCATATACATCGCGAAGGTGCTCGTTTTTGCCACGGTGATATTCCTTATTTCGCTGATCGGCTGGGCCGCCAATATTATTTTTCTGCGCAAGCTCTTCGGGTTCGGTGAGAAGATATTTGTCAAGGTGCCGATGATCGGAAAAATCTATTCCGTAACCAAGGAAATAGGTTCGGCTTTTCTCGGACACAAGAAGGTATTTTTTAAAAAAGTTGTTCTCATTGAGTATCCGCGGAAGGGGCTGTATTCAATTGCTTTTCTGACGGGCGAGGGTACGGACACGATAAGAGACACCGCGGGAAGGGAGCTGGTGAGCATCTTTGTGTCCACGACACCCAATCCCACAAGCGGTGTATATCTCCTGGTTCCGAAGGATGAGGTAAAGGATCTCGATATGACTGTTGAAGAGGGGCTTAAGCTTGTAGTTTCAAGCGGCGCCATTGTTTCCAACCGGTCCTGACCGGTGTGGTTGACCATATGGCTGTTCAGAAAACACGGGGGTTTGTGCTCCGGAGACAGGATGTGAGGGAAACGAGCGTGCTCCTCACCGTATACACGCGGGATTTTGGAAAACTTAAGCTTTTTTCTAAGGGGGTGAGGTCGCCCGAGTCGCGTTTTGTAAGCGCGTATGAACCCCTGGCACTTGATGAGATAGTTTTTTATGAAAGGAAAAGAAAAAATCTTTTTTTTCTTTCGCAGTGCGACCTGATAAATTATTTTCCGAAACTCAGAGCCTCACTGGAGAGACTTTCGTATGCGGTTTATTTTGCGGAATTTCTTGATGAGGCGACTCAGATTGGCGAGAAAAACGGAAAGATTTTTGAACTTCTCTCGGATTCGCTGCTTTTATTGTCGGAGAAGGCAAGTCCGAAAAGAGTGGCGAGAATTTTTGAGATTAAGCTTTTGTCAATTCTCGGCCTTATGCCGAGACTAAAGGCGTGCGCGGTGTGCGATAAGAAGCCGGGAGAGGGAAGGGTGCGCTTCAGTTTTTCGTTGGGAGGGGTGCTGTGCGAGGGATGTTTTGCGAAGGATAAAAGCGCCCGGGCCGTTCTTGCGGGTACGCTGAATTTTATCTCGCACGTAAGGGGGCTGCCGTTTGAAAAAATAAAACATGTGAAGGTTAGCAAGAGGGTGGGTGCGGAAGTGGAAAGGCTCCTCAGGAGTTTTGTTAATTACCACCTCGATCTGAGACTTAAGAGCAGGGAGTTCATGGAAAAAATTGGAGTGTAAAATGGTAAATTTAGACACGATATCATCTTTGTGTAAAAGACGCGGGTTTATATTCCAGTCCAGTGAGATATACGGCGGGCTGGGAAGCGTCTGGGACTACGGCCCTCTAGGCGTGGAGCTCAAAAACAATATAAAAAATTTATGGTGGAAGAGCATGGTGTATGAAAGGGGTGACATCGAAGGGCTGGATGCGGGTATTCTTATGCATCCCGATGTCTGGAAGGCCTCCGGGCACGTCGGAAACTTTAAAGATCTTCTCGTGGATTGCAAATCGTGTAAAAAAAGGTTTCGTTATGACCAGATAAAAACGGATAAATGTCCCGAGTGCAGGGGAGAACTTACCACGCCGCGGCCCTTCAACCTTATGTTTAAAACTTTCGTGGGTTCGGTGGAATCCCAGGCAAGCGAAATATTTTTAAGGCCGGAAACGGCACAGGGAATTTTCGTCAATTTCAAAAATATTCTCACAAGTTCGCGAAGGAAACTTCCCTTCGGAGTGGCGCAGATAGGAAAGGCATTCAGGAACGAGATCACGACGGGAAATTTTACCTTTCGCTCGAGGGAATTCGAGCAGATGGAAATGGAGTATTTTACGCGTCCGGAAGAAAGTGATGAATGGTTCAAATACTGGGTCGAAGAGAGATTCAACTGGTATAAGAAATACGGCATCAAAGAAGAAAATTTAAGGCTGCGTAAACACGATAAGGAAGAACTTGCACATTATGCAAAAGCCTGCTATGATATTGACTTCCTTTTCCCGATGGGATGGTCCGAACTAGAAGGTATCGCGCACAGGACCGATTTTGATCTTAGGCAGCATTCGGAAATAAGCAAGAAGGATCTTATCTATCGCGATGATGAGAAAAAAGAGGAAATCATCCCGCACGTTATAGAGCCTTCCGGCGGCATAGACAGGACTTTTCTGGCGTTTCTTCTGGATGCCCACAGGGAGGAAAGGGTTCGCGGGGAAAAGAGGGTTGTTCTTGGTTTTCACAAATACCTTGCGCCGATAAAGGCGGCGGTTCTCCCGCTTCTAAGAAACAGATCCGAGTTAGTAAGGCTTGCGAAGTCAATTTATGAGGACATAAGAGGAAGGTTTAAAGTCTCCTACGATGATACCGCCTCTATAGGGCGGCTCTACAGGAGGCAGGATGAGGCGGGGACACTGTATTGTATTACCGTGGATGTCGATTCATTGGAAGACGGGAAAGTGACAGTTAGAGACAGGGATACGATGAAGCAGGAGAGGATCCCGCTTGACAGGGTAAAGGGGTACATAGAGGAAAGAGTAAGATAGCGGTAAACGCCGCGTGTGTGGACGTGTGATGGAGTAAAAAGCAACCGGAAGGGAGAGAAGATGAAAATGGCGGTAGATTCGAGAAAGACAGCACCAAAAAAGAAATACGTGTATTTTTTCGGAAACGGAAAAGCGGAAGGTAAGGCCGCGATGAAAAATTTACTCGGTGGAAAGGGCGCCAATCTCGCCGAGATGACCAATATGAAAATACCCGTGCCGGCGGGATTCACAATTTCGTCGGATGTCTGCATTTATTACTACGAAAATGACGAAAAATATCCCCGCAATCTTGAGGGGGATGTTTTGGCGAGCTTGAGGAAAGTCGAAAAGGTTATGGGGGCGTCTTTCGGCAGCAGTGATAACCCCCTTCTCGTGTCGGTGCGTTCCGGCGCGCGTATTTCAATGCCCGGGATGATGGATACGGTTTTGAATTTGGGGTTGAACGATATTACCGTAAAGGGGTTGGCCGCGCAGACAAAAAATGAACGTTTTGCCTACGATGCCTACAGGAGATTCGTGCAGATGTTCGGCGATGTTGTCCTGGGGCTCAAACCGAAGGGGAAAGACGAGCATGACCCCTTTGAAGTCATAATGGACAAGGTCAAAGAGGAAAAAGGCGTTAAACTTGATATTGACCTCACGACCGAGGATCTGAAAAAACTGGTTAAATTGTACAAAGACGAGATAAAAAAGAAAACCGGAAAAATTTTTCCGGAGGATCCGTATAAGCAGCTATGGGCTGCCATAGGTGCGGTTTTTCAGTCGTGGAACAACGACAGGGCGATTGCCTATCGGAGGATCAATAAGATACCCGACATCTGGGGGACGGCCGTTAACGTGCAGTCGATGGTTTTCGGAAACATGGGCGAGGATTCCGGTACGGGAGTTGCGTTCACCCGCGACCCGGCAACGGGCCAGAAAAAGTTCTACGGCGAATATCTTCTGGATGCGCAGGGGGAAGACGTTGTTGCGGGTACGCGCACGCCGCAGCCCATCGAGAAATTGGGAAACCAGCTTAAAAAGCCGTACGGGGAGCTTTTGAAAATTTACAAAGCTCTGGAGAAGCATTACAGAGAAATGCAGGATATGGAATTTACCATTCAAAAAGGGAAGCTGTGGATGCTGCAAACAAGGGCCGGAAAAAGGACCGGACTCGCGGCCATAAAAATAGCCGTGGATATGGTGAGCGAAGGGATGATATCCGAAGACGAGGCGCTCCGAAGAATAGATCCCGAGCAGCTTAATCAGCTTCTGAGACCCGTTTTTGATCTTACGGAAAAGAAAAACGCCGTAAAAAACGGAAAACTTCTCGCGAAAGGACTCAATGCCGGCCCCGGCGCCGCCTGCGGAAAGGTGGTATTTAACGCGGTTGACGCTGAGGAATGGGCAAAAAGAGGCGAAAACGTGATCCTGGTCCGAATTGAGACGAGTCCGGAAGACATTACCGGCATGAACGCGGCGGTAGGTATTCTGACCGCGCGCGGCGGAATGACTTCACACGCGGCACTCGTTGCCAGACAAATGGGGAAAGTTTGCGTGGCCGGATGCGGTACACTGGAGATAGATTACGCAGAAAGAAAAATGGAGGTTAAGGGTAAGGTTATCAAAGAAGGCGATTACATATCCATTGACGGCTCAACGGGGGAAGTGATCTCCGGTAAAATCAATACGAAACCGTCGGAGATACTACAGGTTCTTCTTGACAAAAGCCTGGATCCCAAAAAGTCCGATACGTATAAACTTTTTGAGAGATTGATGAGGTGGGCCGATAAGAGGCGAAAGCTTAAGATAAGGACAAACGCCGACCAGGGCGATCAGGCCATGGTTGCGCTTGCTTTCGGTGCCGAAGGTATAGGGCTTTGCCGGACAGAGCACATGTTTTTCGGGGAAGGAAAAATTGAGCCCATGCGCGAAATGATCCTTGCGGACGATGCCCGCGGCAGACGGGAGGCGCTGGCCAAGCTCCTGCCGATTCAGAAAAAAGATTTCGCGGGAATATTCAAGGCCATGAAGGGATTGCCGGTTACCATAAGGACGCTGGATCCGCCACTCCACGAATTTTTGCCGCATGAAGAAACCGAGATAAAAAAGATGGCCGGGATCATGGGTCTCAGTGTGGAAAAAATCAATTCGAAGATAAGCTATCTTAAAGAGATGAACCCCATGTTGGGTCTTCGGGGATGCAGGCTCGGTATCCTGTACCCGGAGATAACCCGTATGCAGGCAAGGGCGATTTTTGAAGCCGCCTGTGAAGTCCAAAAATCAGGCATCAGGGTTCTGCCGGAAATTATGATTCCCCTGGTGGGGAACGTAAACGAACTTAAAGAGCAGGCGGCGGTGGTGCGCGAGGTTGCCGGGGAAGTCATTAAAAAGCACGGCGAAAAGTTAAAATATACCGTGGGTACGATGATAGAGCTCCCGCGGGCGGCCCTAACGGCAGACGAGATAGCGAAAGTGGCGGAGTTCTTTTCTTTCGGAACGAATGATCTTACGCAGACGACGTACGGGCTTTCGCGTGATGACGCCGGAAAATTCCTGTACTACTACTATGAAAGCGGTGTGATGAAAGAGGATCCGTTCCAAACCATAGATCAGGACGGGGTCGGCCGGCTCATGGAAATGGGTGTTAAAAAAGGTCGACAAACAAGAAAAGATCTGAAGATAGGAATATGCGGAGAACACGGCGGTGAAACAAAATCCGTGGAATTCTGTAATCGCATCGGCCTTGATTACGTAAGCTGTTCGCCGTTCAGGGTGCCCATAGCGCGTCTTGCCGCCGCCCAGGCGGTTGTGAAAATGAAAAAGTCGAAATGAAAAATGTAAAACTAAAACACAAAAATAGAGAACCTCGGGGATGTTTCGGGGGTTTACATGTTTTATTCGAAAGGTTAAACCGGTAAAAAACTATGGATAACATACGGCTCTACCTCAAGGATATAAAAAATCTACCCCTTTTACAGCCCAAGGAAGAGGTCGAACTCGCTAAGAAAATAAAAAAAGGTGACAAGCGTGCCAAGCAGAAAATGATCCAATCAAATCTGCGCCTTGTCATCAATATCGCGAAGAAATACAGCTATCTCGGGGTTCCTATGCTTGACCTGATAGAAGAGGGGAATCTTGGCCTGATGAAGGCGGTGGAGAAGTACAATTACAAGAGGGGGTACCGGTTTTCGACGTATGCGGCCTGGTGGATAAAGCAATACATAACGAGGGCCATCGCCAATCAGGGGAAGACCGTGAGAATACCCGTTTATGTTATTGAGCTTCTGATGAGATTCAAGAAGGTTACCGGACAGCTTTCTCACAGGTTCAAGAGAAAGCCGCGCCTCAATGAGGTTTCCAAGAAAATGAAAATGCCATTAAAACGCGTCAGGCAGCTTAACAGGATGGCGAATACGGTTTCGAGTTTGAACGCGCCTGTCGATGAAAGCGGTTCGACGGAATTTATGGACCTTATCGAGGATGAAAAAGTGGCGCATGAGGTTGATGAATTGAGTAATTTTCTTTTGCATGAGAGGGTGAAAGACCTCCTGCATAGAATGACGCCGCGGGAAAGAAAA
>Ga0180433_10011770_pt1 | contig 10329 bp, 7 predicted proteins | sample SS_ome_8_FD_132980 | JGI IMG/M metagenome (GOLD analysis project Ga0180433, IMG submission 132980) | Hypersaline lake sediment archaeal communities from the Salton Sea, California, USA - SS_1_D_1 metaG | ecosystem: Environmental > Aquatic > Non-marine Saline and Alkaline > Hypersaline > Sediment...
ACGGCGCGGACTTCGGGCCGGTCGTTGAACATCCCGATCGGGTCGCCGGCGCCCAGCACCGGCTTGCCGTGCTCCTCCTCGATGGGCGGGAAGTAAAAGTAGGCGCTGTCCACGCCGGCTTCCTTCCCCTCCGGGAAGAAGGCCGAATACCAGCCCGCCTGCTTGTGCAGCCAGCACTGCGGTCCTTCCTCGTCGAACATCGGGTTCTGCGTGCTGCCGACCCACTCGGTCAGGATATACTCGCGGCCGCCGTACACATAGTCCGGGTTGAACCAGATATCGGCCATGATCTCTGCCGCGTTCTTGACCGCCGGGTCGTTGAAGGGAATCTCGTGGTTGACCCATTTATCGTACACCTCGGCCCCGGCGGTGCGGAGCAGAATGTCCTCCAGCCAGTCGGTGGCGACCCAGCCGGTGGCGCCGCTGTGCTCGATGCTGATGCACCAGGGTGTGTTGCCGTCGGCGACCATCTGGTCCATCAAGGCGAGCAGGTCGTCCCAGGTCTGGGGGATCTCGTAGCCGGCTTCTTCAAACTGGGGGATGGGATACCAGACGATGCTCTTGGTGCTGGCCCGGTAGAATACCCCGTATAGATGACCATCCACGGTGCCCAGGTCGAGCCAGCCTGGAGCATAGTCCTGCTGCAATTGATCCATGTTCATAAAGCTGTCCAGGGGAACCATGTCGTCGGCCAGCTCGGCCAGCAACCCCGGCTGCGAGAACTGGGCGATGTCGGGGGCGTCTCCGCCCTCTACGCGGACCCGGATCAGCGTCTCAAAATCGGCGGAACCCTCGAACTCGACGTCAATGCCGGTGGCTACCTCGAAGGGAACCAGCGCGGCCTGGAACCGATCCTCATCCTCGGCGGTGTAGACGCCAAAGATGTTTACCTCGGTGCCCTCAAACTCGCCCGCCATGGCTCGCGCTAGATGTTCGTAGGGGCCTTCTGGGACTCGCGTGACCTCGACGGGGACCTCAACTTCAACCTCTACTTCTTCCTGGACGATCTTTGTAACTTCAACGGGAACTTCTTTGGTTACTTCTACTTCGATTCTTTCTGGTGTGGGCGCTGGCCCACAGGCCGCGAGCGCCAGTGCGAGCGCGCTCACAACGGTCACGATGAACAACATTCTGGTACGCATTTCTTTTTTCCTCCGTTTGGTTCAGATGTATCAAAGTCAGTGGATCGTACAAAGTTACAACGCCATTGGTTCGAATAGGGACCTCCTTTTTCTCACAGTAGGGACGAAACTCCAGGGTTCTCTGATAAGAGCCTGCTTAGATAGTTAACTTTACTTACAAAGTGGATTATACCCCCTTTTGTACGGCTTGTCAAGGGTGCGCCGAGGAAAAAAACTACCTCTACGTTCATTTGACCCTTCGGGCAACTCACTGTACAATATATCTGTAGGAACGACGCGATGGATTCCTCATGTGGGCGGGAGAGAGATGAGCAGGGTTATAGGCATCCTGAACTATAAGGGCGGCACAGGCAAAACCACCACGGTGGTCAACCTGGCTGTTGGTCTGGTTCTGCGTGGAGCGCGGGTGCTGTGTATCGACCTGGACGCTCAGGGCAACCTGGCGATGTATATGGGCGTGCGCTACAGGTACTCTCTCACCCATTTGCTGTTGGGGCGCGCGCAGCCGCAGACCTGTATCGTCCACGTGCGAGACAATCTATCGCTCATCGCCAGCGACGATAGCTTGCTCCAGGCTACGGGAGAGCTGTGGCGTTCGGGCGATAACCGGCGGGCCAGGCGCGTGCTGGTCAGCAGGATGCGGGGTGTCGAGGACAACTATGATTTTGTGATCCTCGATTTCTCACCTTCGGCCAGTCTTTTGAGTGAGAACGGCTTGTTATATGCCCAGGAGCTGATCGTGCCCGTCTCGACGCGCTATATGGCCCTGGTGGGAACCCGCCAGGTGATCCAGACGCTCAAGAAAATCGGTCGGTTACCGGATCATCGCATCCGGCTTTCTCTGATTCTGCCCACGTTTTTTCACCCCCAGTGGCGAAACGATCGTGAGGTTATGGAAATCTTGCGACGTTATTTTGCCGACAAGGTGGCGGAGCCGATTCGAGCCAGCGTCAAGCTCGCCGAAGCGCCCAGCCATCACAAGAGCATCTTTGAATATGCTCCCGATAGCTACGGCGCGATTGATTATGGGCTTTTGGTAGAGAGGGTTATGCAGAATGGTTGAAGAACAGGATATGCCCTTCGAGGTTCTAGGTCACGATCCACTTGAGGGTCTGGAATGGCTCGATCAGGAAGAGAGCGAGGACGCGCTCGACGACGCCGAACTCGCATCTACCTTTGAACAAATCGTGGATGACACGTTTTTGCCCCAGGCTGCCTTCCATTTTCCGGCTGATTTTAGATGGGGGGTTGCTACCGCCGCTCATCAGGTCGAGGGCGAAAACGTCAACAGCGATTGGTGGGCCTGGGAGCAGGAGGAAGGCCGCATCAAGGAAAATCACAAATCTGGACAGGCCTGTGATTGGTGGAAGAACGCCGAGGCCGACTTTGACCGCGCTGCCGGGCTGGGGATGAACGCCCTGCGCCTTTCGGTCGCCTGGTCGCGCGTCGAACCGCGCCCCGGAAGCTTTGACGATGCCGCCCTGGAGCGGTACGCAGAGATGTTGGAGGCTCTCCGAGCTCGCGGCATCGAGCCGATGGTCACCCTGCACCACTTTACCAGCCCGCGCTGGCTGGCCGAGCGGGGTGGGTGGGAGGCCGCGGAGACCATCCCGCTCTTTGCCAACTTTGTGCGCCGGGTCGTCGAGGTGCTGGGCCAGCACTGCGACCTGTGGTGCACGATCAACGAGCCGAACGTCTATGGGTATATGGGCTACCTGGACGGTGTGTTTCCTCCAGGCAAGTCCGATTTTGGGACGGCGATGCGCGTCATCCGCAACTTGTTGGCCGGGCACGCCGCCGCCTATCACGAGATTCACAAGCTCCAGCCCGCCGCTCGCGTGGGCATCGCCCACAACATGCGCGTTTTCGATCCGGCCAACCCTCGCTCGTTGTTGGACCGGTTCGTCGCCCGCATGGTGGATCGAACCTACAACCGGGCTATCCTCACCGCGCTGACCCAGGGGCGCTGGATGTTGCCGCTCGGTTTCGGGCTGGCGTGGAAACTGCGGCGCACCCTCGACTGGATCGGTCTCAATTATTATACCCGCGACCTGATCGCCTTTGACCGCTCGCAGCGTAGCGAGCTTTTCAGCCGGCGGTTGCACGCCGATGGCGCCGAATTGCTCGACGGCGACTATGGCGAGTTCTATCCTCACGGGATGTTCCGCTGCCTCCAGCGGTTGGCGCGCCTGGGATTGCCCATCTATGTAACAGAGAACGGCATCCCCGATGATGACGACGATCAGCGACCGCGTTATCTCCTCACTCACTTGCACCAGATGTGGCACGCGATCCAGCGCTGCTATCAAGTGATGGGTTACTATCATTGGACGCTGGTGGACAATTTTGAGTGGGCGGAGGGATGGACGTTGCGCTTTGGCCTGATCGAGCTTGGCCCCCGGGGAGGGCGCCATCTGCGCCGCAGCGCCAGACTTTACTCCGACATCGTCCTGGAAAACGCCATCACCTCTCAGATCATTGACACGTACGCGCCGGAACTGCGCCCCAAGTTGTTGCCGAGATAGTCTCCGGTCCGCGATGAATTGATACAGCGGATGAGCCGACCTGCGGTCGGACGGATAATCGGATGAGCGCCGAGGCCATTCGCTCATCCGATGTTTATCCGCTGCCGTCGATACACAGATACAGATGGAAGAACAGACAGCGACGTATTGCCCTCATTGCGGGGCCGAGATGGAAGCTGCCGAGGTAGCCGGGCGCGTGCGCGAGGTCTGTTCTGCCTGTGGGTTCGTCCTGTACCGCAACCCGGTGCCCGGCGTCGGCGTGCTGGTCGAGATGGATGATGGCATCGTCCTGATCCGGCGGGGGCAACCGCCGTTCGAAGGCGAATGGGCCTTGCCGGCGGGCTACATCGAGGCGGACGAGAGCGCCGAGCAGGCGGCGGTACGAGAGTGCAAGGAAGAGACGGGGCTGGACGTCGAATTGCTGGAATTGTTCGGCGTCTATTCTTTCCCGGAGGGGCCGGTCCAGCCCGGCATTATCATCTTTTACCGCGCCCGGCCGGTGGACGGCGAACTTCGGGCCGGTGACGACGCCCAGGACGTGAGCGTCTTTCTGTCCGATGAACTGCCGGATCCGCTTCCCTTTCGCACTCATCGCGAGGTGATGGCGCGCTGGGTGCGCAGCCGCTCGCCAGAGTCTGACGCTCAGTCCCCCGCCGTCGTCATCCGCGAGGCTGGCTCTGAGGACGAAGCGCGGGTGCTGGAACTTCTGCCCTTGATCGCGGCCAACGCGCATTTCGGCCCTGCCGAGACGCAGGCCGCCGCCCAGCGCTTTCGCGAGAGCCTGGCGATGGACGTGCTCGTCGCGGAGGCGGATGGACAGGTGGTGGGATTTCTCGCGCTCTCCTTCATCCCCGCGCTCTCTGGACTGCGCGCTCTGATCGACGACCTGGCTGTGGACCCGGCGTACCGGCGGCAGGGGATCGGCGGGGCGCTGGTGGAGGCGGCGATCCAGCGGGCCGACCGGCGGGGAGCGACGCATCTGCTGGTGGATACCTCGCGGGGCGACTCGTGCGCCCGCGATTTCTATCAAGTCTGTGGGTTCGAGGCCGGCGGCATCGCCCCCTTGCGCATTCGGTAGAACAGCGGGTGGCAGGACAACAACGGATCAGACGTTACTTTCACAGGAACAGCTCCATAAAGACCTCGTCCTCGTATTGGCCGTCGATCTTGACCTGGCGCGCCAACACGCCCTTTTGAACAAAACCCAGATTGCGGTAAAAGGCCTGGGCGCCGGTGTTGCCGGCCCGCACGTAGATGACGATCTTTTCGTACCCGTTGGCGCGGGCAAAGTCGAGCGTGTACTCCGCCAGGCGTTGGCCAATGCCCTTGCGCCGCCATTGGGGAGAGATGATGCTGCCCATCACGCCGACGTGATCGAACGAATCGGTGTATTTTGCCCAGAGGTCGAGGGATTGGAAGCCGACGATGTGGCCGTCTACTTTTGCCACGAAGGTGCCCTCACGGTCGGAGAGAGAGGCGATAAAGTCGCGTTCTTGCTGCGGGGTGAAGGGGCGGTTCACGGCAGTATAGATCCGCTCGGCGCAGACCGCCTCCCACACGGCAGAGATGGCCTCGGCGTCGTCGGGCGTGGCCCGGCGAATGGTGATTGGCATGAAGGTCCTCCTACAGAATGAGGGCGGTCCCTCGAGTGGGACCGCCCCGCGATGGCGGAGAGGGTGGGATTCGAACCCACGGAGCCTTTCGGCTCACGCGCTCTCCAGGCGCGCGCATTAGGCCAGACTATGCTACCTCTCCATACTGTTGTGGCTCCGATTATACCATCCGATGGCGAGACTGACAAGAGGAGACGTTCACTTGTGCAGATCGATGGGTTTGTGATACAATACCACGCAGCCCTTTCTGCTGTTCCGATCTCCAAACCAAATTCAAACCTTTTTATGATATATTGAGGTACTCGGATGTCGTTTTACTTTCGGTAGATGGGAAACTTGTGCGTATGGAACTCCTGATCGCCACCCACAACCCCGGTAAAATGCGCGAGTTTCGGCAACTGCTCACTCCGCTGGGCGCGAGATTTTGCTTCTCGTCCGAACTTGGCCTACACGTAGAGGTGGTCGAAGATGGCTCTACTTATGCCGAGAACGCCCGCAAAAAAGCCGAGGCTTATCTGCGCGCCTCGGGCCTGCTCACTCTGGCTGACGACTCGGGACTTGAGGTGGACGCGCTGGATGGCGCTCCTGGCATCTATTCTGCCCGCTACCGTCCAGGGAGGGACGTGGATCGGGGGGGGGCCCTGCTGGCCCATCTGCGCGACGTGCCCTGGGAACGTCGCACCGCTCAGTTCCGCTGTGTGGTCGTCATCGTCACACCTGGCAGGGAGGTCTGTGAGGCTGAGGGGGTATGCAAGGGGCGGATCGCCTTCGAGCCAGCAGGGCAGGGGGGCTTTGGTTATGATCCCGTCTTTTATCTGCCCGAGTACGGCTGCACGATGGCTCAACTGCCGCCAGTGGGAAAGAACCGCGTCAGCCATCGCGCCCAGGCTGTCCGGGCAGCGCTGCCCGCACTCCGTCGTTTGCTGGCAGGGTAATTTGCTTTGAGAATCGAATCCTCGTCGCAACGTCCTTGTAACGCAAATGAAACCCTGAAAATGCTGGTTTTGAAGTACATTGGTGTCAGAAATGCAACCAAACCCACCATGAGAGTGAATTGTCATCCTCGCTCTTTATGGTATAATGTTTTTAGAGGTTGGCAACTTTTGCGTAACCTCGGGCTAAAACTCTATGGATAAACCATCATTTTCGGTTTCTATAAGAGGGAAGCGCCACACAGTAACCGACGATTTTCCCCGTCCGCGCTCTTTTTTCCTACGCCTCGTAACCTGGTGTATGGTTGCGGTCTGGCGTACCTGCGTGGATTGGCGCACCAAGCGACCCTTTCTGACCCGCGCCACGGCCCACCTGAGCATTATCGCCCTGGCTTTGATCGCCATCGTTCTCAGCGGCGTGGGGTTCCCCGCGCCACAAGCGGCGGGGGGGAGTTCGTTCGACACGTCCGCGCAGGTGAATTCCGCGGCCGGGCCTTTATCAAACGATAATCCGATGGAGACGATGCCGGAGGTGGCGCCGACGCCTACTCCGGCATTGCCCATCACGTTGAATCATGCCTCCAATGCCGACGTTGTCGCTCGGCAACCCGTTCTCCATACTACCTTCCCGGAAAGGCCGCGCCTTCACGTCATCACCTACGTTGTCCAACCGGGTGACAATGTCTTTAACATCGCTGCCCGGTTCGATCTGTCTCCGGATACGATCGTTTGGAGTAACCGCGAGGGGATCATGGACGCTCCCTGGCTCCTCCAGGAGGGGCTTGAGCTGTTTATTCTTCCGGTTGATGGCGTCTACCACACAGTTGGCGCCGACGAGACCGTGGCGGGCATCGCAGCCCAATACGAGGTAGAATCCGCAGCCCTGTATAACGAGTGGAACGATCTTGAGGAAGGGGAACATCTGCGCGAGGGGCAACAACTCGTCGTGCCCGGCGGCGTGGGCGAGGAAGTGGAATGGGAACCGCCGCCCCTGTATCCCGCCCCCGGACCAACTGGCTACAGTTATGGAGTCTGTAGCGGCACCCCGGTCAGCGGCCCTGGCGCTAATGGTTGGTTTGTCTACCCCACCGGCAGCCGCGAGGTTTCGGGATGGTATTTCCACGATCCACGTAACCCGGGACACATTGGCCTTGACTATCGCTGCAGAACGGGAGACCCCATCTATGCTGCGGACAACGGTGTAGTGACCATCGCAGGGTGGAACGGTGGGTACGGCATCATGGTCCAGGTCGTCCACGGCAATGGTTTCGTCACTCGCTATGGCCACTTTAGCGAGCTTGCTGTGGGATGTGGGCATGCGGTTTATCAGGGCGACTTGCTGGGCTACTGCGGCAACACCGGCTGGTCTTCGGGCGCGCACCTGCACTTTGAGATTCGCGACAATGGTGTGCCGCAAGACCCGCAGATTTATCTGCCGTAGCGAACCGAAAGTCGAGCGTCAGCGAAAGGAACTATGCCGCCACAAGAACGCGACGTCGCACCATCCAGTACGACGAACGAACACCCCCTCCGACATTGGTTCGAGAGGGGAATTCCACGTGCCTTTGCCTGGCTGGCGGTATCTGTCTACCGGCTGACCGGCGATTGGCGCGGCTGGCGTCCACTGCTCACCCGCACCATCGCTCATCTGGCGGTCATCGCTGTGACGATGGTCGCTATCGGCTTGAGCCACGTCGAATGGCCTGCAAAGGCTTCCTCCATGTCGTCTGTGCCCGCTCTGGCCATTTCCAGGGCAGAAAAGACCGAGGAAGGCGTTGAGAACAGCCTGGCCGAGGTCAGCAAGCAGAATGGGCAGATGTTCTCCACTGTGCGTGACGCACAGGAAACGATTACTCGTCTGGCTCAGCCCCACACGATTGTCCCAAAGCGACCGCGGCTGGAAGTTGTCACTTATACCATCCAGGCTGGCGATACTGTTCAGGCTATCGCGGACATTTTTGACCTGGATCCGACGACGATTATGTGGAGCAATCCGGCTATCGAGGATGCTCCCGATCTGTTGCGGGTGGGCCAGAAAGCGATCATTCTGCCGATCGATGGCGTCTACCACACGGTTGGCGTGAGCGATACCCTGGCCTCCATTGCCGAAGAGTACGAGGTCGAGCCTGAAGCGATCGCCGCCTGCGCGTACAATCATCTGGAAGCTCCCGAGTACCCGATCAAGGAGGGCGACAAGCTGATCGTGCCCGGAGGCGAAAAGCCCTACGTGCCCAAAGTGGTCACCGCATACGCTGGGGCCATCCCGGAGGGAGCTCGTGGTACGGGGTTATTCCAGTGGCCCGTGTTGGGCACGATTACGCAGGGATATTGGTACGGGCACCGCGCGATTGACATCGGCGCCCCTACGGGCAGCGCGGTGCAGGCGACCGATGGCGGCTTTGTCAGTTTTGCCGGCTGGACCGATGTGGGCTATGGGTATCTGATCGTCGTGGATCACGCCAACGGATTTGCCACATATTATGCCCACTTGAGCAATATCTATGTCTTTGTGGGACAGGCCGTAGAGCGTGGACAGGTCATAGGCGCGGTGGGCAGCACCGGGTGGTCCACAGGTCCGCATCTGCACTTTGAGGTGCGCCACTATGGCACGCAGCAGAACCCACGAGCCTATTTGCCGTAGGGTTGGTAGGAACTGCTCAGGTCGTTGAAGCGAGCGCTGGTTGAGTAGCCGCCATTCTTTTTGGGCGGCGTATCGAAACCAAGTGAGCGGGGCCATATGCACAACCCGCTTGGTCTCGATACGTCACCGGATGGGACATCCGCTTGCTCCTACTCGACCGGCGCTAGAATCACCCTCCTGAACGCTTGCCATTGCTCTACCGCTTCACTTGGCATACTCTTCGGCTCGTACCTCGCGGATCACCATCACCTTGATCTGGCCCGGATATTCCATACTCCCCTCGAGATTGCTGGCAATGTCTTTGGAGAGTTGAATGGCCGCCAGGTCATCGATCTCCTGAGGCTTGACGATGACGCGGACCTCGCGACCGGCCTGGATGGCGTAGGCTTCTTCCACCCCGTCGAAGGAATTGGCGATCGCCTCCATCGTGCGGATGCGCTTGAGGTAGAATTCCAGGCTTTCCCGGCGCGCGCCTGGCCTGGCGCCAGAGATGGCGTCTGCGGCCTCGACGATGACGGCCTCGAGAGAGTTCGGTTTCACGTCGTTGTGGTGGGCCGCTATGCAGTGCACCACGTTTTCTGGCACACCGTAGCGCTGGCAGATCTCGATGCCGATTTGCACGTGAGTTCCCTCGGTGTTGAAATCCACCGCTTTGCCCAGGTCGTGCAGCAATCCTCCGGCGCGGGCAACGTCTGCGTTGGCTCCCAGTTCTTCGGCGATCATCCCCGCCAGTTTGGCCGTCTCGATGGAATGGGTGTACTGATTCTGCCCATAACTGGTGCGAAACTTGAGCCGTCCCAACAGTTCGATGATCTTGGGGTGTAGCCGGGGAACGCTGGCCTCGTAGGCCGCTCGCTTGCCCTCTTCGCGGATAAATTGGTCGAGCTCTTTTTGGCTCTCCGTGACGATTTTCTCAATGTGCGCTGGGTGGATGCGCCCATCGGACACCAATCGCTCCATGGCGCGCCGGGCTACCTCGCGACGCACCGGATCGAAGCAGGAGATGGTGACGGCTTCAGGCGTATCGTCCACCACCACGTCCACACCGGCGGCCTTTTCGAAGGAGCGGATGTTGCGCCCGCCTCGACCGATGATGCGCCCTTTCATGTCATCGGAGGGCAGCGAGACCGTGGAGACCGTGATGTCCGACACGTACTCGCTTGCCATGCGTTGGATGGCCGTGGTGATGATCTTGCGGGCGCGGGTATCCGCCTCCTCTTTGGCCTCGGCTTCTACCTGGCGGATCACGCGGGCCATATCCTGTCGGGTGTCCTGCGCAACCGTATCCAGCAGTTCTTGCTTGGCTTCCTCGGAGCTTAATCCGGCCACCCGTTCCAGCGTCTCGATCCGTTCCTGTTGCATTCGCTCTATCTGATTGCGCTGCTTATCCAGGGTGGATTGGCGCTTGTTGAGACTCCGCTCCCACTTTTCCAACCGCTCCTGATTGTGATCCAGTTTCTCACGTCGTCGTTGCAG
>Ga0180433_10011771_pt1 | contig 10329 bp, 10 predicted proteins | sample SS_ome_8_FD_132980 | JGI IMG/M metagenome (GOLD analysis project Ga0180433, IMG submission 132980) | Hypersaline lake sediment archaeal communities from the Salton Sea, California, USA - SS_1_D_1 metaG | ecosystem: Environmental > Aquatic > Non-marine Saline and Alkaline > Hypersaline >...
TGACGACCATCCCGCCGCGGGTGCACTCGGGCCGGTTGCGTCGAGCGATTGACTCGTTGGTGCAGCAGTCCGTGCCTCCCACCGAGATTCGACTCAACTTGCCGCGGGTTTCCAAACGATTCCAGTGTGCCTACGAAGCGCCCACCTGGGCCGAGGAGTATCCCACCTTGCGCATCCAGTGGTGCGACGAAGACTACGGGCCCGCCACCAAACTCCTCGGCAGCCTCGGCGACGTGCAACACAGCCCCGCCCTTTCCATCTTCATCTTCTTGGACGACGACATGGAGTACAACGAGCACCTCGTTGGCTACCTCGTGAACAACGTTCTGACCAGACGCGCCGCTGTGTTTGCCACGTTGGTCTTGCCCAACCCCACGCGCTTCTATGGGGTCTACGGGGTCGCCTTCCTGGCCAACATGTTGAATGCCGAAGACATGAAGGCCTATTATCACCAGTTGCCCGAGGGGTGCAAAGCCGTAGACGACGTGTGGATCACGCACTACTTGGAGACCAAAGGCATCCAACTGAAGCGCGCCGAACCCCACGTCCGCCCGTGGGCGACCGTCTTGCGCACGCCGTCCTTCTGGAAACCGTCCACGTGGCTGCCGCGGTGGGAATTTGTGCGCGAGCGGAATCGGGGGGATGCCTTTGGCCTCAACGTGGACCGCACCCGCGATCAAAACCAAACGTGTTGGGACGCCCTCCTCGCCACTTCCAAATCGTGACTTCACCAAAAAGAAATGCGAACAGCCTACCTGATTCTGCTGGTGCTGGTGGTCGTCGTGGTCTTCGTCGTGGTCTGGTACCACTCCAAACTGCTCTATGCCCACCATTCCACACTCGACGGCCCGTTGGACCGCGATGTTGTCGTGTCGCTGACCAGTGTCCCGCCACGCATCAAAAGCGGCCGCTTGCGCGTGGCCATCGATTCCTTGGCCAAGCAGACCTTGCCGCCCACCCAGATTCTGCTCAACCTGCCGCGATACTCCAAGCGCTTCGAATGTGACTACATGGCCCCGTCGTGGGCCCACGAGTACCCCACACTTCAAATTCACTGGTGTGAGAAAGACTATGGACCAGCCACCAAAATCCTGGGCGGGTTGGCCACGTTGGACCCGTCCACCATCGTCGTGTTTTTGGACGATGACACAGAGTACAACGAAAACTTGGTGGGCTACTTGGTGAAAAATGTACTCCGCGATCCAACAAGTGTGTTTGCTTTGCACAAAGGATCCAAACCAGATCGATTTATGGGCTCGTGTGGCGTGGCCTTTGTGGTGGGACTGGTGAATCCCAAGGATATGATTGGGTTTCACAATAACCTTCCGGACGCATGTCGGGCAGTGGACGACGTGTGGATGACCAAGTACTTCAACATGCACGGCATTGAGGTGAAGCAAACCACACCACCCGTGCGATTTTGGGCGTCTGTCCTCCGCACGCCCCATTGGAACCGGCCGTCCACGTGGCTGCCCAGCTGGCAGTTTATCACCGAGCGTCACAAAGGGGACAACTTCGGATTGAACGTCAACCGCGCCAAGACTCAAAATCAAGCCTGCTGGGATGCACTCTCTTCTTTTGCCCACACGGAATGATAGCCTTTCTTCACACAACGAAACCCGCTGTCCCTCAATGTATGTTCCACAACAGAATAATTGCAGAACTCCTCTTTGTCTTGCTCGTACAAAACGAGGTTCACGTCCTCCAACAGATCTGGAAAATCCGTGAAGAGTTGTTGGATGCATCCTTCACAATCAATGACCACCGTGTCGAATGTCAGCCCTGTTTGCTCCTTGAGCTCCGCGTAGGTAATGTTGTCCACCTGGATGTCTTCGGCGTGCCGTGCCGTGTAACATGTTGAGGATCCATACCCGTTCTTCTCGGGCTTGGGATAAAAGAACATGGGACGGCTCGCCAACACTTTGTGCACAATGGTGTACTCGGATTCCAACTTCTTCTTGTTGGTTTGCAGCGCATCCCACACGCGCGCATCGGGTTCAATGACGACATGCTTGGTCCGATCGTTCAGTCGTTCGTTGATCACAAAAGACACAGTTCCGTAACGGGCCCCTATTTCCAACACAGTGCTGTCGCGTGGGATATAGACGGCGTCTTCTCGCTCTTCGTCTTCCAGATGGTACGGGATGTGGCGTCCATGTTCGTCCACAAAGCGTCGATCCCGCCATCCATGTTTCCACAGCACAAAAAGAATCACGAAAACCGCAGCGGTGATCGCAAGAAGTACAACGAGAATGACCAAAAACAAAGTCAACTTCTGCATTTTTTTCTTTTGCTTCCTTTTATTGTGTCCGCGCAAAGGCGATGCTGCCCAAGACACACCCGGTGATGGCCGCCGCCCCAAAGACAAAAAAGAGGAAAATCAGCCAAAAGCTCCAAAACATTCTTTTCTTATTCCAGTAAGCAAAAACCATGGCGGCCCCGAAGAAAAAAGGACCAGCTCCAAAACCCAGTCCCCTCTTTCGGGAGATGCTTCTTGGGAGTCTGAGTGCGACGCATTTCAATGTCATGATGGACCAACTCGAACCACCTTTGTGGATGCCTGAACCCCAACTCACACATGGATGCGGCGTGATTCGTGACCGCGACAAGGATCCAAAGATTCGAGCAGAGGACTGGCGAAAGATCATAGACGGGTTTGACGCGCCCACACCCCCTCCAGACACCAACAAATAAAACAGTGCACTCACCATGCGGTGCATGTGCTCCTTGGTGGTGTGGGTATCACCGCAGTCCTACTTCTATGCCCGCAAAAACCACCAGAGCTCCATGATCGACATGGAGGGCAACTGGTGGAACCTGGCCGACCTCGACATGTGGGACGGCTTTGTGATCCGAAAAGATGCCGCCTGGCGCCCGACCGAACTGGAAATCCGTTTAGTGCTCATTGGCTTAATGGGAGCTCTTCCCGACTACTTTCAACTCCACGGGGACCTGTTGGAAGTCATGCGCACCCTTGTGATCAACGCCCCTCAAGAGGTGTTACGGGACCTTGTGTGGCGCCACGGCCGCGAGTACGAAGAGGCCGAAATTTTGACGCCTCCCTACATCGCCGCCCCCGTGGTGCCTTTCACCGTTCCCTTCACCATCGACAACTTCTTTGCCACTTCAGAACACGAAGAAAAGCACAATGACAATCAGGACTAAAACGGCCACGATCGCCCCAACAATCTTGAAGGTGTTTTTTGACTTCTCTTCTTTCTTGTCGTCTTCTTTGGAGGGTTGTTCCTTCGGGGCGTCCTCAGCCTTCTTCTCTTCTTCGGGTGTCTTGGTGAACACAAAGCCACCGGCTTCCGCCTGCCGTACCTTGGCTTCCAGGGCATCAATTTTCCCTTGGTAGTGCCGCAACTCGCGTTCGTGCTTGATCATTTCGCTCAGCTTCTTCCCCTCAAAGAACTCGTCGTGGAAGTATTTTTCCGACTCTTCCAGTGTGTAGTCCGGCTTGTGTTTGTTCGCTTTCATGGCGTTGTGGAACTTGACGGCCCACTTGAACATCGCGTTGGTGTCTTCCGTCTCGTCAATCGGCGGCTGATTCTCTTCCTGGGCCATCCATACCCTCGTTTTGGGGATGCAGAACGGACACAACAGCAGTCCAGGGAAGGACTTAAGAAAGGTTCGCGTGTCGTCTTTCATTTGCGTCTTGTCCCCATCGGAGATCGCGGGGTCTTTGGAGGCGACGACGCTCCCGTGCTTCTTGCAAACCAAATAGAGAAAGTCCCAGTAAGTCTTGGCCCAAATTTTCGGCCACAGGCCCATTGGTTTTTAGGACTTTAAACAAATCTTTTGTTCGTTCGGACGTGCAACGCAACGCGCCTTTTACTGCTGTACCAGCTGCTTTTGCACGTCTTGCATAAACGCCAACCGGAAGTCCCCCGATCCATGGGGGTTGGTGGCCCACTCGTGGCGGGCGCGGGGTGGCGTCCACCGCAACGTCACAAACAATCGAAGGGACTGTGCAAACACCTCCGGTCTGTGGTGGACCAGCGGTGTGAGTAGGAGCATGCTAATCCAGTCGGCAAACTGCTCGCTAGAGGCGCGGGAAGGCATGGCAATGGTGGTGAAGCGGGACCGCACCTGCTTGGCGAGCTTGAACACAGGCTTCACCCAATGTCCATACGTTGCATCCAACCGCATCGGGCGGTACCGTCCCCGCGCATCAAACTGGAGTGCAAAAGGGTCAAAGGTGTGTCCCAGTTCGTGAGCCAAGGCACGCCCAAGCAACGCCAGGCAGCGGATGTGCTCGTCCGTCCCTGGACGAGGCGGACCCTTGGGGAACACGCGGAGCAACCCGGCCGGCACGACAATTTGGTTTGCACGGACGGCGAACATGGCGCGGGCCTCAAAGCTGCCCAACACACCCCATGCGAGACTCGTGGCGTGGTTGGCCCGAAAGCGTTTCTCCTGTGCGGCCAGCTCCATGAGGGAACACGAAAAACACTGTTGGCGTTCCGGGGACAACTCGAGAGGTGGTTCGTGCGTGGTGGGGTAACCCAAGAGCACCTTGAGCCGCTGGAATTTCTGCCCAATCCGCTGACGCAGGCGGGACGGAAACCGATTCAACAAAGGCTGCAGACGCTTGCGAAACGCACCGAGCAAGTGTTGTGTCCAATTTTTCCACGCATTCAACTGGGACACCGACAGTTGGGGTTGTGTACTCTGGAGCAAATGGTTGAGGGTCATCGGCACATGTTCTTCGATCGTGCGTACCACGACATACGAAAAGGGCGGCGCATCCCGCAGCCCCTGTACGTGCTGGGTATGCTTGGCCCACGGAAAGTAAAACTCCGCAAACGTGGGGAAAGCACAGGCCACACACCACCGGACGTAGCTGTGGCGCACGTCGGCCGGCAAGCGCACGAAGCGACGAAAGGCTTCCGCAAAATAGGTGGGAGCACAATCCACAAACACACGACGGCTGTGTTTGGATCCTCCACCCCAGTAGCCCCGCACGGGGAACCGCGGCAGACCGCGCTTGAACGGATAAAATTTGCTGCGGGCGTGCAGGCGCTGCAGGCCCGCTTCAAAGGCTTCGCAGGCGTGGACATGTCCCCGAGGCACCACGGATGCCAAAAACGCGTGGTCTGCGCGCGAGGCTTCACTCGTCAGAGCCCGTGGGGTTGCGCGGAAATAAGGCGCGGTTTCCCGTCCCCCGCGGGTTTGGTCGACATCCCAGCTCCACTCCCACAAACACGGGATTTGAAAGCTGTGCAGGACCCACAGTTGACGCACGACAATGTCCATTTTGATCAAGCCTCGCAGCACCGGATGGGAACACGTGGCTGTCGCCTCGGGGTCTTCACTTTGTCGGGTTATCTCTCCGAGCACATGTTTGACCTTTCCATGAAGGAGCTTTGAGACATGCATGTCGTTTTCAAAGCGAGCCTGTGGGAGAAACCCCCACTCGGAGACGAACCGCGGTTGACTGGCCGCCATTTTTCCCTTCACGTCCAAAACAAAACAAGCCCACCATGACCACAATCGGCACGCGGTGCCTGTATGTGCAACTCCTCAAGAAGGCCGTAATGGATCGGTTGATCGGACCTCCGGTTGATCTCCAACGGGGCGAAGTGGGCGAACTGGAGGTGGTGGAAGGAACCTACTGGCCTCAACGTGGCTTGACGATGCTCGGAACCAAGCGAATGGACAACCTCCAGTACTGCGTGGAAACTGTACTACACAACAAGATTCCAGGGGACTTCTTGGAGGCCGGCGTGTGGCGTGGCGGAGCCTGCATCTTCATGGCGGGCTTGCTCAAAGCTTACGAAGTCCGCGACCGCAACGTGTTTGTCGCCGATTCCTTTCAAGGCTTGCCCGCACCCGATCCCCAACGGTACCCGATGGACCGCAACGATCCCCACCACACCATGTCGTTTTTGGCGGTGAGCGAAGCGGAAGTCAAACAGAACTTCCAGCGGTTTGGGTTGTGGGGTCCACAAGTGCACATTATCAAAGGCTGGTTTGAACAGACGCTCCACCACCATCCCGACATCCAACAGCTGGCTGTGCTGCGCTTGGACTGCGACATGTACGGGAGCACAATGCAAGTCCTGGAGGCGCTCTACGACAAGCTGGCCCCCGGGGGCTTCTTGATTCACGACGACTACATGTGCCTACCCAGAGCGCGCAAAGCGGTCGACGACTTTCGAACCAAGCGCAAGATTACCGCCACCATCATTCCCATCGACCACTGTGGGATGTACTGGCGCAAACCGAAAACCAACCTCAACAAAGAGTTTTAATCTTTCGGGAGCGGAATGGTCTCTAACGTGTCTCGCAGTTCGCGTTGCAGGGCAAATGTGTCTTCGAAGTAGTACTGTGGGGGGCGGTTGGGGTCGTCCGTCCGGCCAAATTTGAAGGTGCAGTAGTACAGTTTGAGCTCCGGCTTGTGTCGTTTCTCGTAGTGGACCAACCGAGAATCTTCCATGTCCCATTGGCTCAACTTGGCGCTACCGTACGCGTAGATCCGCACCAGCCAAATTTGATGCTCGGAGAAGCGGTTGGATTCCCGTACGATTTCTTTGAGCTTGGCGCGCCTGAACGGACGGTGCTTGTTCTTGTCAATCGTCTTTCGTACAATGGGCGCCGCATGCTTTTCCCATTGGACCATCAGCTTGGCCTTGGTCGCCGCATCTTGTTGTGCCTGTGCCTCTTTGCGTGAACGTTTGCGTCTTCTGGCCGCGTCGTCTTGGGCCTTGTTGCGGGACCGTTTGCCCATCGGGGTGGCCACGTCTTTCGACCCGCGCTTTTTGGTGGCGCGTGCGAGCAAATCACACCCACACTCAAAAAAAAAGAAAGACGTCTTGACATGGCCGTCGAAACCGTCTTTGAGGAGCACAAACGCCTTGTGGCTCCCTTCGAAGTTGTGTACTGTCCCGCCTGCGGAGTGACAGAATCGGCATACATCTGCCCATGCAAACGCCGGTTGGTGTTGGGCAAAACGTGTTCCACCTGCGACAACCTCGTGTGCGAAGAGTGTTGTGAAAAGGGGTTTTGGGAAATTGGAGAGTACAAGTGGCTCTGGGTCACCGCTGAATGTTTCAAGTGCAAACGATTTCTTTGCGAAGAGTGTGTGTGGATTTGCTACACTTGTGCCTTGAACAACCAACGAGAGCACGCGGCGTACACGGTGTTTTGCAAGGACTGCAAGCCCGAAGGGATGAAACAGAACGCGACAGGCGACTGGATCAAATGTGACAAACACTGGAAGCAACCGGTGCGCAGGATTCCAACGTCAAGATTTTCGAGTGAACATAATGGAGTTTCATAAAGGACAAAGATTTGAGATTTCGTTAGAAGAAAGAATGGCTTGGGCATGCGATGCTCGCCACATCCAGACGCTGCTCCTGCTGTTTCAAGGGCTTGCCCGCTTTGCCAAGTGGGGGCTGGACAAGGGCAAGTTTTTCATGAATCAAGCCAACCATCGTTTCTTGCGCCAGTTTTTTCGCGAGTTCCGAGCGAGTTTCCACCCTCAGATCAAACAACTCTTGAACCCCTCGGTGTACTTTGAAATCAGCGAATGGTTTATGAAAAATCCAACACCCGCCAAGCTTGCTTGTGCGGTAAAAATCTTTCTGTTCGAAAAACTTGGTTACAATGGTTCTGTCAAGGTCTTTCAAAACAACCAGTTGCAATTCCAAATCGTCTTCTATCCTCCTGAACGCTTTGAAATCGAAGCAATCTCGTCGTTACCGGGATCCCCATTCTACATCGACATGAACGAACGCTACCTTTACGTGCGTGCCCCCAAACCAGGGAGTGCCACACAGGCTGTTGGGTTTCGCTGTGACATCCAAAATGGAGTGGGACAGACCGGCATTTTCTTCCGCAATCCCAACATGAACCTGCAAACCGAAACAAAACCTGACAAGCACGGGTGGCGTTTGCTGTTTGGCTTTGAATTCTCCGAACAATGGGGGTTTGAATCCGTCACGGGCGGGGTGTGGCACAAAAAGAAGAAACCTCAACTGTCTCGTCGAACAACCGTCACACAGCAAGCATCCCGAAAGCAACCCGTGGAGATGGCGAACATGTTTGCCGGTCAATTCACACCTGAAGCCAAGCGACTCCGAGAATATGTACGACAGTATCACAAAGGGTTGGTGGAAAACGACAAACTTTGGAGTGTGTTTGTGCAACAAGTGAAACAACATCTGCGTGGGCCGTTCACAGAACAGACGATCACACCGACGTTTCTCAAAATGACTTTTGAAACCGTGGATCGCCTTTTTTTCCACGGATTCTTGTTTGCAGCCATTCAAAGTCAACGGTACCACCTAAAATTTATACCTGACGACGTGGACCCTCGCCATCGGGAGCAAGTGAAAATGCAACAAAAAGCGCATGCGTACTGTCGGGCGGATCGACAAGGGTGTTACTATGTCTTCCGATTCTACCGCCCCCACTTCCAACCTCGAAACGTTTCTTTGGATTCTTTTTTGTTTTTTTTAGGCGTATTTGCTCATGAATCGATTCACTTGGTGCTGCACGTGATTGGAACCAATCAAAACGAAACCGAACACGGTCCCCAATTCAAAACATTGTCTCGGAAATTCTTTCCAGGGCGGTACAATCTCCAATTTCAACATCGATGGACACCTGACAAAAAGCATGTCGTTCGCTTGTTGGCCTGACCCTAGGAAACCCAAATAAACAAAAAATGCGCTGCGATGCCCTGCGTCTTCTGTTTGTTGACATTTGCAAGAACGCCGGCACCGCCATCATTGCTTCCTTTCAGAAACAATTTCCAAATTTGACGTTTGAAGGGAAACACCACAGCATCCGCAACTGGGTCGCCGTGAACCAAACCGACTTGCGGGACGACACAGGAACACTCACGAAGGGCATTTGCAGCGTGATTACCGACGAGCTGTTGCGGACCCATCGCACCTTTGCTGTCGTGCGCAACCCTTTCGACCGTTTGGTGTCTTTGTACTGTTGGGGCTTTCAGTGGTGCTATCCTTCCACCTTCAAAGAGTTTGTTCGTGAGGTGTGCAAAGGCACTTACACCGACTACCACGGCGTGCGGTACAAACCCCAGTGGGAGTGGCTGACGGATGCGCAAGGCATCATGCGGGTGCAGCATCTGGTGCGGTACGAGCGTCTCCAGGAGGACTTCCCGGTGCTGTTGAAGACGTTGGGGTTGCCGCCCATGAAGTTGTTGAAAACCAATGCCGCCTCAAAGCGCACCGCCTATCGCGACTACTACGACGCCGAGAGTCGTCGCTGGGTCGAAGAACACTACAAGGTCGACTTGCAGCGGCTGGGGTACAGTTTTTAGTCGTCTGAGGAAAGACGTCAACAACTGTCGAATATCAAGGTGCGCGTGCATCCACGATGAACTAAAAAGGCAATCTTATGTTATGAAACCCTCTAAAAATTCGAAAACATAAGCACGCTCATAAATGACGGTGCTGTACCCCTTACATACAAGCCGGGATGCTAGACCTCGTGGGACTTGTTGGCATCGTGAAATGACGTCTCCAAAGTCCACTTGATGAAAGACGTCTCGACGTCCCCGTCAGGCTAAAAATAAAATGCATGGGTGGCACGGGTAGCTTACAAAAAGGTAGGGATGAGGAACCTTCATGGCAACCCGCATAGAAAGACTTCATATACTGAAATGTCGATTTGTAAAGAAGTGGGTAGGTTGGTCAGGTAAATGCAACATTCCACGCTGCCACACCCCAATTCAATGCAAGCCTCGCGCAAAAAAGTTTCTGCAAAAAACCTCATTTTTGCCCAGGGAGATTCCTCCTCCCCGACCTCCTCCCCGACCTCCTCCCCGACCCTCCCGACCAACTTCCAGTTCACCCCCTTCGTCATGATGTGGATGTCCTCATGAAATTTATGCAGCAGGAACAAACGTATAAATGGTTTTGTGCATGTTGGGTGGAGTTCCTCCTCCGGGTTTGATAAATTGAATATTCCATGCGTGCACTGCGTTGACAGCAAGAGTTTGATTGGTTTGTGTTGTCCCCCCACCAACCTCTTGCAGTAAACCTGTCAACACCAATGTTGTTCCCTTCATCGTTGCATGCAAATCATAATTCCACTGTCCAGTCACACTGAAGGAAACTTGGGTGCTGGCCGAGGAAGTTTTTGGGTCCCCGCCTTGGGAAATGACGAGTTCAATGGATTCTCCCGCAACCAATCCATCTCCACTGGCTTGAATGTGAAGACTGTCACCATCGTGAATAAACTTTCCACTGGGTACGGTGTAGCTGGTGTCGAAACCAACATCTGCACTGGTCGTTCGTGGACTTTTCTTATGGTGAGCCATCAACGAAAACGTCAATGCAACACCAACAGTCA
>Ga0180433_10011772_pt1 | contig 10328 bp, 10 predicted proteins | sample SS_ome_8_FD_132980 | JGI IMG/M metagenome (GOLD analysis project Ga0180433, IMG submission 132980) | Hypersaline lake sediment archaeal communities from the Salton Sea, California, USA - SS_1_D_1 metaG | ecosystem: Environmental > Aquatic > Non-marine Saline and Alkaline > Hypersaline >...
AGGATAAGCTGAAATTCTGGATTATATTCAAGAATTGCAATGTAGTATTCAAACATGTCCACCACTGAACCAGTGATGTTAATGTAATTCTTTTCGCGTTGTAAGGTCTTTGGATTATATGGAACATAGTAATAAAAAACTAAGCCTATCATAAGTCCCCCTATTCAAAAGCAATTTGGATTCCCTCCCATATAAGGCTTGATAGGATCACCAGTCTCTTCGTACCCACAGTGTTTACACACAGATCTGAATAATCCGTTCTTCCTCTCGTCTAGAATCTCTTCCCATAAACTACCTGCACCAAACATTTCTGGTAGGGACATTTCATTCATGTTCCCGATAACCATATTCTTGTTATAGTCCATAGCACACATAGTAACATCGCCATCACCCCATACATATGGCCGTGGGTAATCTATTCGTGAGCTCTCTTTTAATCCTGATACTTTAGTACCAGCAATATCTTTTTGTATAGGTTTAATAGAACTGCTTGTTACACGGTTCATATTATTGTTAGACAAGCGAGTTATGCAGCCCACACCATGGTGTGATCTTTCCAATAGTGCAATTACCCTGTATACAGGATGAAACAGGGCTCCATCTGGTAACTGCGTCAACTCTGTATCACCCTCTTCTTCGTGTAGAATAGCTGGATTACACTTCTCAGTTAAGAAACGAAAAATGAATACGAGTAATTGCCTATCTTTAATCTTTCCCATTTCTTTTAACAACAATTCTAACTTGTTTATAAACAGTCCAAACTTATCTCTATTAGTCATTTCCTTAAACTGTTTTGCATTTTCACCATAAACACTAATGCCCAACTCAAGATTATTTGAAGCAAAAAGATTAGCTGCTATACCCTCTTCTAGAGCAAGCAAATTTGTTGTCATACGAACGATTGCATCCTTACCGATGTAATTCACCTTTTCAGCAATGTCAGGATCATTAAGGGGATCACCACAGCAAGGAGTCAACTGTATATTTTTAATTCCAAAATCTCGAACACGATCAAAGTATGTTTTGAATGTCTTAAGATCCATATGGTTTCTTGGAACACCAGGAATAACACTAGCACAATAGGGGCAACTCAGTCCGCATACATTATCGTTTGCGAGTTGTATAGCATCGGGCATATACTTCATACTTATCCTTTCGAAAACATACTCACCACCTCATCATCTTTATCTAGATAACGATGACTAATTCCATTACTAACAACGTCATTATATCTATACCAGCTACCGTCTTTCACCCCAAAAGAATTGTAGTATTGAATTTTCTTTTCATAAAAGGCACTCTCAACAAACAACCGTGGTCTTGGGTCAAACCAAGTATTAGCGTGGTAGTAAATGAACGTATCAAAGCACGAAAAAAGATTTTTACAGTGGTTTGAATCACTCTTTATTATTACCCTAGACCTATCAAGTTTCAATTCTTCAATTATTGGCTCTACATTATCATTCTTTGGGGAAGTAAGATATACAGCATCATCACACTGGTCTATCTTCTTATACCTGTGAAATAAGAATTTGAAATTGTATTCAAAGTCCTTATATACATAGGGCATTTCACCATAGTAAATTGCATTGCTTACATCTTTTGAGTAGAAAAATTCTTTCTTCTCGGTGTGCAAGTCACTAAGAACAATCAACTCTTCAGCCCTTAACACTCCCCTCGTGTTAGGGATAGTTCCATAATCAAGAACAAGAAGACGATTAAAGGTTGCTTGGGTCAGAAATGAAAACTGTTTGCCCCATGGGATTCTAATAATGTTTGCTCGGTAGTCAAGATCACTCAACTCGTATCTGTCTTCTACCATGTTACAAAACACCTCAAGCACTCTCGGAGGCATATTGAGGAAGATGAACTTAAAATCTTTGTTATGCTCTAGTATTGCTATGTAATACTCAAAGGCATCAAGAATAGCCCCAGTGATTACTGGGTATCTTGTATGATAGTAATACAACAAGGCATCACTATAATTCTTCATGACACCATTCATACAGTGTTCTATAACGATGACGGTCACAATCGTACTCTAGGTCATTACTCAACAGATTACGATAAAAGCCATCAAAATTCTTACCATTTAGAATACAATGTGAATTATCATACAAGTCATGACACAGATCTTCGTGGTATTCAATACAAGAACAGATATCATCTATACCATCCTTAAATGGCCGAGCCGTTGGTGGGATGATAATTTGAGCTCCAGAATCAACAGCTTCCAATAACGAGTTTGGAAATGGATCCTGAAACATGGCAGATTTGAAATAAATGTAATGAGTGATTTTACTGAAAAATGCTTTGTTATCTACCGTATGCTCATGAAATAAAATCTTATCGTCTTGAGGAAGCTTGCACAGCTCCCCCATAGTAACAATACCTATTGGAAAGGGTAAGTGCTGTATGAAATTTTTAAACCATGAAGTAGAGTCTGGTGTGATGCGTGGTCGAATGTATGCACCAAGAACAATTCCGTCTTCCAGTGAAGCACACTGAAAACCCGAATATGTTATCAGGGGAAGGAAGCGTTTAATCTCCGAATCTACCCAGTAGGAAAACCCATTGTTGGCTGACGTATACCAACCGTAGTCGTGCTCTTTTCGTGTATAAACAATGTCACTCTTATGCTGAAGTGCTTGATTATACTTACGGTCATACTGAAAAGGAACTTGAGTTGTAAAGACTAGTCTATTATATCTAGTACGAAGTTCGTCCCGAACAGAACGAATAGAATTGATTGTATGAGAACTTATTAATTCTGGGTATGTGGAGTGAAGTCGTTCATTGACAGTGTATGCCCCACGCTTGATTACACCATACTTCTTGCTTATGAATGCAAACTTCATGCACGATATTGACTCACCAGAGCATCAAGTTCAGCTTCACTAGCAGCCTCAACTGCAGATTTAAACTCAGCAAAACGCTCATACTTCCATGATACCTTTGATACCTCATCCATTGCGTTTAGATAGGCTTCAAGGTTATTAATCAGATCTGTATCGCCACTGTTAAGAACTTCTAGATACTTTTCCTCTCTGTTGGCATCTGTAATTTCTATCCCTACAGACCTAAAAACATTATTGGCTTTCATAAAACCAAAAACAGATAGAAGGGCAATGACATTATTGTAGCTGTCAAAGTCCTTGCTCATTCTAGACAAAATAACTGATTTCTTTGCCTCAACTGGATCAACGTCAATCAGCAAGTCTGAAAGAACAGCAGGACGTGTCAACTTACGTGGTATGATAATATCCTTACCACTATTCAAGGCATCTTGTATGGTATCAAGCGTAGATGAATCTACTGGATGATACATACGGTTTTCTTTTGGAGCGGACACCATTGTATCTTTATCACAAATAGCTTCCACCTTGTAATAGTCAGGGTCAACAATAACAACAGCGTAGTTCATTACTCCTCCTATGCCTTGTATGCAGTGTAAAGAGCATCCATTGCGTCTTCATCAACTGCTTCTTCCAAGTCATTCTTCAAGGCTACAAGCTTCTCATATTTTGTGTACACTGCATTTACAGCGTTGTATGCTTCAACATACTTATCAAAGAGAGCCAAAAGATCAGCATCGTCCATTGCAACAACTTCTGTTCGCTTTACATCGACGTTGTCATCGGTAACAACAATTCCAGCTGCGAGCATTTTGTTGCTGAGTGTAATAACTTCAAACATCGTTATCATATTAAGGCTAGATAGAGTACGGTCAAACTCACATGTTGCCTCATTAATGATTTGATTCTTCTTGAGAACCTCAGGTGATCCAGCATTAATTGTTACGTCGGCAGGAAGAACTTCTCCATCCAAATCTTTAGGAATAAGAACTTCGCTTCCTTCAGACAGTGCCTCAGCAATTTCTTCAGCAGCAGTTGCTGATAGCTTGTGAAATTCAATTCCTGGGTTAACTACAACCATGTCACTGTATGTGACAGATACAACACGATATGTGTCACCATTGTCAATTATTACACCAACTCTATGAAGCATTTTTCTCCTCCAGTTCTTTAACTCTCATACTTAACTCTTTAACGGCATTTACAAGGACAGGTATCAGCTCCGCATACCTAACTCGCTTAAAGCCTTGCTCATCCTCTTCAACAACCTCTGGTACAAGATCTTCAAGCTCTTGTGCAATAAAACCAAGGTGTTCTTTGTCATCATCTTTATATGTAAATGCAACAGGTCTCATTGCGTCAACGTGATGAAGACCCTGCTTTACAGTCTTAACATTTTCTTTCAGTCTTTCATCTGAATAGAAGCAACCACAGTCATTATGACAGGCGCAAGCTGAATACAAGTCACAAAGAGCATCGCAAACGCAGTTGGTTCTTATTGTGTTGATTGCGCTTCTAAGGTTTGTAGTGTGGCTTGTTGGAATCTTAGTATTGGTTGTATAAGAATCAGTGATGGTTCCCGGAACAAGACCATTGATACCATTCTTAATGTTATCATAGTCTGACCCTTTAATCAAATCAGTTTCTGCAACAACGTCACTTCCAGAGATAGCAGTGGTAGCCCATCTGGTTGTACGTTCATTGTTAATAGATGCCCTCATCTCATTGACATGTACAGCACGAATTTTTGTTGTGTCTACTACTAAAGGGTCATCCGTCCATGTGGTACCATTGGTAGGACAGGCAGGGGCATAAACTGAACATCCAGCTGGGCCAACAACCAAACAGTTACCACTACAAAATACTCCACTACAAGCCATGTCTTTTATCCTCCATAATGAGCTGTCTGAGTGCTCTATTCATCTTACCAAACAGCTTGAAGTACGTGCACAACTCTGGCTGACCCCGATAGTCATACCATCGTTCTATAGCACTAGACTTCGTACTTAGGCCATACTTAACAACGTTGCATTTGTAACAAGCCGTCGCAACACAATATTTACAATCTTCTGAGGTTTTATTGGTAAATCCCTTGAGCTCAGAATGACACTGATAAATGCTGTACAGAAATTCATCCTGCGACGCGTCTAGTGATGTTACCTTTAAGTCATTTTTATTCTGATCATATAGACACCCATGACATCTATACACTATCCCATCTACATCAATTACAAGCATATTCTCACCAGCAGAACATACAGGCTTTTTCCCATCTATCCATCCAAGTAAATGATGCCCAGTTTTATAGAAAAAATCAATTTCTCGTTTGCATATAGCAGCAATAGCCTTCTCAAACTCTTCCATATTTGGATCATACTCATGGAAATAATCAATGGTTGGAGTGTAATTAAATGGCCTTCGTTTTCGATCCCCACCATCAAATTCATCATACAACTGAGCAAACTCATCCCAAATTTCTGGCATGTATTTAAAATCTGGAGGAGTAATAGTTGACTTAAAGCTAATCTCAATTCCAAGATCTAAAACACATTTTGCATTGGCCATAACAGCAGCAGCTGTATCTTCACCGTAGATACCTTTACGATGTTTATTGTGAAGTGCTAATCCGTCATAAGAAAATTGTATTGGAAATCTTTTCAACACTCCTGATGGTTTGAGCTCTACCAAAAGATCTATAAGGTTAGCTGCAATATACCCATTGGAATAGATATGGTAGTGTATGCGTTCATCTAGTTTAAAGTGATTAACAACCTCACGAATTGCCTTAATGTTAATAGTGGGTTCACCACCCCAAAAACCAATAGTCATTCCAGCATACGTTTCTGTAAACCAAGGCTGAGCCATTAATGCTTCAATGCGTCTAATAATCAAAGGCAATTTGTCGTTCAGCACCAATGGCTCAGAATTTCTGTCCAGCTCAAAACAATAGTCACAGCGCATAGTACAGCAATGAGTTGTTGTTATCTCAAAACTGAAGTATGGCTTATTCTTTTCTTGGCAACTGTGATCTACAGAAGCCTTAAATTGTTTAAGAATTTCGTTCATTGCTTCCCATGATCAATGCTTTACACTTATCTATTTCAGCTTTGTCTACCTTACCTGCATCATCAACTGTGTTTACCAGAGCCTCTGAACAGTCTAGCAAGGCAAGAGACAGGTTCTCGTCACAATCTTTTATTAAGTTTGATGCATTGAACAGCAGACTAGCAGCCTGCATCATACGATTGAGTTTGTCTTCTATGTTCTCGTCCATTGTCTTTTTGTCTGCCATCTTGTACCATCCCTGAAATATAGTCTATCCAAATAGAATCATCCTTTAGCTCTTCAGCTAACCATGCAATGTTAGTGTATATAACACCATACATCTTGCAAAGATTTTCATTCGTACCATGAAGAAGCCTTTGGTGCAAACAACCCCTTTCACAAACTTTTCCCCATTGACACGAATTACACTGATCCATTACGGTCATAAAATTATCTGGGCTCTTTGTATTCTCGTTTGCGTACCGCTCGCATGGGTATGTATTACCATCTGGGTTGTAGCATACTATTGAATCTCCTGCTCCACAATACTGTTTTTGTTTGTATTGCAGAAGACCATTAATCATCTTGTATAGATAATAACTAATAATCTTTGGAATACAATTTTGTCGTGTATCTCGTAGTCTTTTTACGTAGTGCTCACACAATCGTGGATACTCTACACTAAACCTGTATACATCTTCTGATGTCCAAACAGGTTCCCTCAGCAAACGAAAATCTGCTATCAGCTGGTATCGATCTAAAAATTCTAGGTATGTGTAAGGAAAAGAATTTATGTTTTCAGGAGTCACCATTACGGTTGCTCGGTTTGTTAATTTATGAATTAATGGAAGAAGCTCTGGTGGCCATGGCTCTTGATGTGACAAGGTAAATTCTACTGTGTTGTCAACTAGATAAGATACAATGTCTTCTGTAAGCAGTAGACCATTTGAAAACAAACGAATCTTCTTGCAAAGAGGATCCTGCTTTAACAAAGGTACTGCGTGCTGAACCAATTCCCAATTGAGAAGAGGTTCCCCACCAAAGAAATCAAACGTGTACTCTTCGTTCCTTGCTTTTACGTCTTCATATAACGTGTCGAAGACACCAACGGTCATGTCGGTGTCTTCGTGAGTTACGTAGCAGAAAGAACAGTCTAGATTACAGCGTTTCGTAATTGTAAACTGTGTTGTTAGCATTCCACCTATGCATTATATACTGCACCCACCAAACCATTTGCAGTGAAGTCTGCAACCCCACTGCCACCAACGTTAACATTAATCTCGGTTTCAGCTTGGTTAACTGACATACCAGTTGTACCACTGATGCCAGCAAATCCGTTACGGATTTCAAAACCAACCTTAATCTTGTCTGTACCAAATGTTTCACCAACCTTGATACCAGAAGCCTGACCTGCTGTAATAGTAAGCTCACCTGCATTGGTTGCATGCAGATAATAAATACTTTCAGCAGTCAACCCCCAACCAGTCCGCTCTAAAGCACCAGATAAGGTGATATCAGCAGTACCAGCACCAATATTGTCAGCGATACCAAATGGGCCAGTATCAGTTGGAGTGGCCAATTTCCACTTAGACGTTGCATTGTCGTATGCAACAACCGTACCATCAACAACGTCACCAGAGGTGATATCAACAATAAACGTCAAATCATCACTAGCGTTAACTGCCCAACTTAAACCACCATCAACTGAAGTGGCTCGTGAACCGCTTGCATAAGGATTAGCGTTGCTGTAATCGATTTGAAAGTAGGTATCATTTGCTTGATCCTGACAGTCAAGAACTATCCAGTACGTTCCTGCAGCGAGGTCGAAGGGATTTAAGAAGGTAAAGATATTGGTTGAGCTCGGGGTAATCGTAAGAGCAACGGAAGCATCAGGGTGAGCAAGTGTTCCAGAAGGAAATCCAGCAGCATCAGTTTCAATTCTACAGGTTACATCACCAACAGGAGAGTTATTATTGGCATTAAAATCTATATGAACCCTAGCAATATGCTGAGTACCACCCAAAAGAAAACTCTGAGCTGCTCTTGTTTCTGCTCCGGAAGAGTCACCAAGAATAGCCTGACTAGTTGCAGCTGCTTGGGTGATCAACGCACTTGGGCCAACACCAGTGATATCAATATCCTGTGAGGTCATTACCAAGCCATCTTCACTCAGCTCCGAAGTATCCTCAAAATTAAGAATCAAAGTATCAGTTCCAACAGTTCTACCAACCTTAATGCTTGAAGCAGAAGCGCCAGCTGTAACAATTGCTCCTGGCGTAGAAATGTGCATATAGTAGTCAGTCTGATTTGTCAATCCCCAACCAGTAATCGTAACTGGTCCTGAAAATGCAATCGCTGCTGTTGTACCATTAACATTGAGAGCCATGCCCAAAGGACCTGATGATGATGGAGTTGCTGCAACCCACTTACCAGTTCCACTATTCCATGCAACTGTTTCACCACTGGTAATACCAGCATCAACAGTTTCTCCGTCAAGTGATGAATTTTGTTCTGGGGCACTTATCTCTTCGAAGCTGGTAAGGCCACCTTTCCAAAAGGATCCATCACTGCTACGCATAAGGAGTCTGCCGAAATCGGCTGTCGTCCATACAGGCAGTGCGTCTACCTTTTCTATGATAATTGTAGTCTTAGCGTCCATTAATACTCTCCTTTATTTAATCAATGGTTTGCGTGCAATATCAAGAATCTTACACTGGTTGCCGAGGGTAATGGAACCACCGGACTTTTCAGCAGCATTAGCAATCACATGCACATTACCATTAACACTTACCAGTGCAAACAGCATTGCAACGGCACCATCAGTAGTGGTGATGAAAGAATCAAACGTAACAGTGTCACCCAGAATGCTAAACCCTGTGTGAATGTTTGAACTATGAACCAAGGATACTTCCTCACCAGGAATCAGTGGGTCGTAATCTCTATAGTCAATAGCCCAACCACGTCCGTTGTTCAAGTAGAATGATGGCGAAATGCCATTAATGATATTCATTGCAGAAGCATCCAGCAATTCTAAGCTGAACTCTGAATCATAAATAGTTCCAATGTAATCTCGTGCGAGAAGATCAGAAGCATCACCACCAATACCAGCGTTCGAAATGTAAGCAAGGTAGTCACTGTAAAGCATCTTCGCAGTAACAGTCGCTCCTACATACTGCTGAGGTACAGCAGCTCTTTCGTAGAATACAGTTACCATATCATTTTTGGATGGAGCCATGTTACCAGAAACATCTGATTTCAAGATTGCACCAGCCATGATATTCCACTTGTTGCTTGAGTTAAGACCAGCATACCAGAAACGATTCAAACCAACAGCAGTAAGAATACATGGCCCATTTGCACCACTCCTGTCCAAGTTTCCTTCAGCACCAAGGTTAGCAATAATATTGTAATTATACCATGCAGTACCATTCTGTGAAACACCGTGAAGAACTCTGTAGTTGGTTCCATCATACCCACCATAAGACATGTAGTAAACGCTGCTTTCTTTAATCACATGAGGATTATCAATAAGTGAACTATCATATGTACCTTCTGCAGCCTTCGACATGACAAGAGTATGACCAACAAAGGTTACACCATCAGCCGATGTAGCATAGATAAAGAAGTTATCAGCACCATCATTACCAACGTACCATGCTTTATAGGTTGCACCATCAAGAATAACAGCAACATGCATAGCATCATCAGTATCGTAAGTTCCCTCATCACCAATATCAATTGCCAAAGCGTGAGAAGCCCATGTAACACCATCAGCTGAAGTGGCATGAATAATTCGCTTGTTGGTTCCGTCATCACCAGTATACCACATGTGAAAAGTACCAGACTTAAGAACCATAGGTGCTTCACAGCCCTGAGTATCATAGGTTCCTTCAGCACCAAGATCCACAACGACAGCATGTCCAGTCCAAGTAACACCGTCAGTTGAAGTCGCATGAATAACTCTCTTGTTGGTACCATTGTCGCCAGTATACCACATGTGATAGGTTGCACCATCAAGAACTACACACGGATCGGACGCACCTTGAGTATCATAGGTTCCTTCAGCACCAGCAGCGATAGAAGCACCCTCAGCAACTGTACCCAAAGTTGGGGTTGCTTTTGTGTGAGGATTGCCATTTAAAGGACGGAAATCCTTACCATACGTTGGTGAATCAAACATATACTGAACTGAATTCAGTGTAAACTGCATAGCCTTAAAGTCACCAACAGTAGGTATACGAGACAGGAAGTCATTACCAGCTGGGTAACGAGTTACAACTCTAACGTAGAAGCCTTCGTTTGCGTGAGCAGAGTAGCCTTCATTTGCTCCCGAATTACCTGCTTGAATGGTTCCAATAACTTGGTCACCAGTAAGTGCCGACCAGTTAATGTTCATTGGTGTGCCGTCTCCCCAATAAGCGTCAGGGG
>Ga0180433_10011773_pt1 | contig 10328 bp, 13 predicted proteins | sample SS_ome_8_FD_132980 | JGI IMG/M metagenome (GOLD analysis project Ga0180433, IMG submission 132980) | Hypersaline lake sediment archaeal communities from the Salton Sea, California, USA - SS_1_D_1 metaG | ecosystem: Environmental > Aquatic > Non-marine Saline and Alkaline > Hypersaline >...
AAAAAAAGTGTGACATATGATCATAGCGGTAATGAGTGACAGCCACGATAACATATGGAATTTGCGTAACGCTCTTGAAATAATCAAGAAACGAAATGCTGAAATGATAATCCATTGCGGTGATTTTATTGCACCATTTACGTTGGTGGAACTCGACCAGGGCGGCATTCCGGTTCACGGTGTGTTCGGAAACAATGACGGTGATAAGTATCTTCTCACAAAGTTCTCTCTTACGTCTTTAACAAATGTCACTCTGTATGATCCCGTGGGGGTGCTTGATACGAACGGTTTTAAGATAGCTTTTACGCATCACGGCATTGTGGGAGAAGGACTCGCAGCAAGCGGTAAGTTCGACCTTGTCTGTTTCGGGCATTCCCATAAGTATTATTTAAAAAAAAATGACTGGACCTTGCTTTTAAATCCCGGTGAAATAATGGGAAAAGACGGTCTTCCCAGTTTCTGTCTTGTCGATACAAATACGGGCAATGTTGAAAAAATCGAGTTAAAAAAGCGGGATAATGCCGACAAAAAATGAAAAAGATGCATCTTGACATTCAAAAGCATGCGACTTAAATAAACTATTCTTTTTCCGGTAGGTTGACAGTTAGAATTGCCATGGACCAGGTTGCTGAAAACGCAACCGAAGATTAATTTTTATTAGGATTGTATATATGAAAAAGATAACTATTTTTTTATTTATTCTTGCTTGTTGCATTCTTTTTTCTCAAACCGGTTCTTTCGGAACCGAAAACAACACCCTTGACGTACCGCCCGTCTTTGTCCCTGAATCACGGTATAAGTTTGGTCCGGTTTTGGAAGGAACCAAAATAACACACGATTTTATCGTGCAGAACAAGGGCATTGATCCGTTGAAGATTGAAACCGTCAGAACCGGGTGAGGGTGTGCTGCTGTCTCATATACGAGGCAAATCCCTCCCGGCGGTGAGGGAAAAATAACCATTAAAGTCAATACCAATGGATATGGCGGCAGAACGTTAACAAAAAACATAACGGTCAAAACCGATTCCCCGGTAACGCCCTTGTTAAATTTGACAATTATTGGCAATGTCAATAATTTCGTTCGCATCATCCCCAGTAGAGTCATTTTGAACGGTTTTACCGGAGATCCCATTAAGCGAACGGTAAAAATAATTCCCGAAGAAAAGTATCCTTTCAAAATAGTTGGAGACCGGACCGTCCAAAAAAAATACATTTGCTATGAACTTGAGGAAGCCAAGCTCTCAGAAAAGACAGGGTATGTTCTGACAGTGGCAAATCTGAAAAAAGGAAAAGGACGCTACTTCGAAACCATAAGATTACAAACAGACAGCAAAATACGACCGGAAATTAGAATTCGTGTGTACGGCAATATTCTTGACCGGACGCCCAGTGGTAAAAAATAGTCATGAAACATATTAAAATTGTTGCTTTTGACTGCGACGGCGTCATGTTTGATACAACAGAATCGAACACCGCTTACTATAACCAAATTTTAGATCATTTCGGCCGTCCGGCCCTTACGGCCAAGCAGTTTGCATACTGCCACAGCCATACCGCAGACCAGGCAATTGCGCATCTGTTTCCCGATGAAAAGGGGTTCAGAGCGGCACAAGCCTATCGCAAACAAATGAGTTATCTTCCGTTTTTAAAGTATATGGAAATGGAACCGTATCTAAAGCCGTTAATCCAAAGACTCCGGCCCAGATACAAAACCGCCATTGCAACCAATCGGTCAGACACAATGGATCGGGTAATCAGCGAACATGGCCTGGAAGGATATTTTGACCTGATTGTCTGTTCCCATGACGTAGATCATCCCAAACCACATCCTGACCAGCTGTTCAAGATTCTAGAGCATTTCGGCACAGAGCCGTATAATTCCCTTTATGTGGGAGATTCGGAACTGGATGAAATTGCGGCAAAGGCGGCGGGAGTGCCCTTTGTGGCCTATAACAACCGGTCCCTTTCCGCCGACTTTCATATCCAAAGTCTGAAACAAGTCGCAGAAATTCTTGGAATATAAATGAAGATTTCCGGAGCCCATTTGATTTTATTAATGGTTTTAATGGCTGGCTGAAAAAGAAAACCGAGCTTTTTCAAAGGCCTCATTGATTTCCCAAACCATTATGCGCTCCGCAGTCGGGACACTCCCAGGTTATCCCGTTGCAAGACATTCCCCAGAAATTTTCCAACATGCATTCCTGGCAAATGGTAAAGCCGCAGCGGCATCTCCAGCAAAAAGGGGATTTTTTTTTGCAACAATAACAGTTGCTCTGCCTGGCCTTACTGCGCTTTTCTCTATAAGCCGTTCTTGTTGCAGAGCCTCTCATGTTCAACCTCTATACATCTGTCCATGACCACATCAATCCCCGCAGCCGTCAACAGGTCGGCCGCTTCCCGGTTTTCTATATTAAGCTGCATCCAGAAAACTTTTGCTTTAAGCCGGATGGCTTCGTGTGCGTGGGGAATGATCTGTGCAGGATTTCTGAATACGTTGACAATATCCACGGATTCTTTAATATCATCCTGGGTAATGATCCGGCCTGCTTTCATGCCATAATTCCTTGAGTGAAGTGTTCTTGCTGTTTTAGTCAATTGATGATAGAAGCAAACTCAAAACTATAAAATAACATTAATGCAGTAAATTTTTCATGTCAACCAGTACCGATCCGTCACACGCAATCGAGCTTATGAAAAAAAACAAAACACTGTATCTGATAGACGGAACCGCATATATTTATCGTGCCTATCATGCCATCCGGGGGCTGACCAATTCAAAGGGGCTTCCCACAAACGCCGCTTTCGGATTTACCCGCATCCTATTAAAGCTTATTCAAGACCGGTCTCCGGAATATGTGGTCATGTTTTTTGATGCCAAAGGACCGACGTTTCGGCATGAAATCTATAAAGACTACAAAGCCAATCGTCCTCCCACGCCCGAAGATTTGTCGATTCAGATCCCGCATATAAAAAAAATAACTAAAGCATTCAACATACCGGTTATTGAAATGCAGGGATTTGAGGCCGATGATCTTATCGGCACGTTTCGACTCAGGGCTGAACAGGCCGGGTTTTCTGTTGTTATGGTGACCGGGGATAAGGATTTTGTTCAGCTGGTAACAGATACAGCCATTATCTGGGATCCCATGAAAGATGAAACCATAGACATGCGGACCGTCAGAGAGTCTTTTGGTGTTGAACCCCGCCAGATGATCGACGTCATGGGTCTTTCCGGCGATACGTCGGATAATATTCCCGGTGTACCGGGCATCGGGCCAAAAACCGCCCTGACACTGATAAAGAATTTCGGAAGCATGGACGGTCTGTATAACCAACTGGATAAGATTACACAGAAAAAGCAGTATCAAAACCTTGTTCAATACAAGGCACAGGCCTTTTTAAGCAGAGAGCTGGTTAAAATAAACACTCAAGTACCCATAGCATTTACCCCCCGGGATTTTAAGCTCAGGGAACCGGATACCGTCAAGCTTTCCTCTCTTTTTAAATTGCTCGAATTCAGGCAGCTGCAAAAGGAGTTTCCCAAACAGGTTGATCTTTTACAAAAACATTATGTTACGATTTTGGACTCAAAATCTCTTTCCGATCTGGTTTCGCGTCTTAACACAACCAATCTGTTTGCCGTGGATACGGAAACCACCTCCCAAAATCCCATGAAAGCCCGGCTTGTGGGTCTTTCCTTTTCAATGAAATCTGATGAAGCCTTTTACATCCCTCTTGCCCATGAGTATCCCGATGTCCCGGATCAGCTTGACCTGAATATCGTATTGAATTTGCTGAAACCCGTGCTGGAAAACCCCGCCATTAAAAAGATCGGCCAGAATATAAAATACGACTGGATCGTTCTCAAGCACTACCATATACATCTGGCCGGTGTTATTTTTGATACCATGCTGGCATCCTATCTGATTAATCCTTCAAAACGCGCCCATAATCTGGACCAGATTGCTCTGGATTTTCTGGATCATAAAACCATTACCTACGAGGATGTTGCCGGTAAAGGCAAAAAAAGTATAAGTTTTGCCGAGGTTCCTCTGGAAAAAGCCGGGCCGTATTCATGCGAAGACGCGGATATTGCCCTGATGGCATACCATGTTCTGAAGTCCATGCTTGAAAAACTCGATCTTATGGAACTTATGGAAACGGTCGAAATGCCCCTTGTGCCGGTGTTGATGAAAATGGAAATGACCGGAATATGCGTAAATAAAGATAAGCTTCGCAATCTTTCAAAATCATTTGAGCACCAGCTTGAACAGCTTGAAATCAGAATATATTCCATTGCAGGAGAAAAATTTAATATCCGGTCGTCCCAGCAGCTCGGGCATATCCTGTTTAAAAAACTCAAGCTGCCGGTTCAAAAGAAAACCATAAAAAAGACCGGATATTCCACGGATGTTAATGTGTTGACAGTCCTTGCGGACCAGCATGAACTTCCTGAACTTATTTTAAGACACCGGGCCCTTTCCAAGCTGAAATCCACCTATACCGATGCCCTGTTTGATCTTGTTCATCCTGAAACCGGACGGATTCATACCTCGTTCAATCAAACGGTCACGGCCACGGGCCGCCTTAGCAGCTCTGATCCCAATCTTCAGAATATTCCGATCCGGACCGATCAAGGTGTGGAAATTCGAAGAGCATTTATTCCCAGGCAGGGGTGGACCATGGTATCCGCTGATTATTCCCAGATAGAACTTAGAATCCTGGCCCATTATGCCGATGATGAAATCCTGATAAAGGCCTTTAAAAATGACGAAGATATTCACACCCGTACCGCAACCGAAGTGCTTCAGGTTTTCCCGTCATTTATTACTCCGGAACTCAGACGCCAAGCCAAGGCCATCAATTTCGGCATCATATATGGTATGAGCCCTTACGGTCTTTCCAAAGAACTCAACATCAGCCGAAAGATGGCCAAGACGTATATAGACAATTACTTCGCAAGGTATAACGGTGTGAAAAGATTTGTGGACCAGACGATCAATTCTGCCAGAAAAACCGGAAAGACAAGCACCCTATTGGGTCGAGTTCGGTATCTGCCGGATATTAACAGCACCAGTAAAACCGTACGCGAGTTTGCAGAGCGTACCGCCATCAACACACCGATTCAGGGAACGGCCGCAGACCTCATAAAGCTTTCCATGATCCATGTGGACGCCGCCTTCAGTGAAAGAAACCTGAAGGCCGCCATGCTTCTTTCGGTGCATGATGAAATCGTTTTTGAAGTTCCGCCGGAAGAGCTTGAAACCGTAAAAAAACTTATCAAAGAGGTTATGGAAGGGGTCTGGGACCTCAAGGTGCCCCTGAAGGTTAACATAACATCCGGCGATAACTGGGCTGAAGCACACTAGTGCTTGATTTACATCCGACTTATGGATGGATACTATCTTAGATTTCGTCTGTTTTGAGAAACGGCGGCAAAAATATCTTTTCCGGAAACCGCTCCTTGTCTTAAAATTTTTGGGGAATCTCCGGTAACATCGACCACGGTTGAGCCCGTACCTCCTTTGAGCGCCCCCACGTCAATGATTAGATCAAGTTTGTCCGTAATCAAAGAGTCCATATCTGAAACCATCGAACATCCGGAATTGCCGGTAATGTTGGCACTCGTAGCGGTTATCGGGCCTTGAACAGCGACTGTCAGTGCTAAAGCAACCGGATGCACCGGCATTCGCACCCCGATTCTTTCCGTTCCTGCGGTAAGAATTGTCGGCAGGATATGTTTTGCCTTAAAAATAATGGTGACTGCGCCGGGCCAGAACCGTTCCATAATGAGGGTTGCCGCATAAGGAACCTGTTGTACCAGCCGGGTAAGATCATAGGAGTTATCTATGAGAACGAGAAGTGGTTTATCATAAGGCCGCCGTTTTATTTCAAAGACTCTATTCACCGCATCCGCATTAAACGCATCCGCCCCAAGTCCGTAGAGATGCTGTGTGGGAAAGGCAATCACCCCGCCGTTTTTAATTACAAGGGCTGCCTCGTTGATTAACTCATGTGTGGGATGTAACGGGTCTGCCCGAAGAATCTTTGAGCTGCTTTGCTTTTTGATCAACCTGTTCTGCAAGTTCCTCTTTAAATGCTTTTAGCATTTTTGTAAGTTTTTGATTTGTCAGAGCGAGTATCTGTACGGCCAGAATCCCGGCATTACGTGCACCCGGTTTTCCGATGGATACCGTCGCTACAGGAACCCCCGGAGGCATCTGAACCGTGGAAAGAAGAGAATCCAGTCCCTGAAGACAAGAAGAGTCTATGGGAACGCCGATGACCGGAAGCCAGGTAAGGGCCGCCAAGGTCCCTGCCAGATGGGCTGCATGCCCGGCCCCGGCAACAATAACCTTTATGCCCCGCTTATGGGCGGAACATGCAAATTCAGCTGTCTTTTTGGGATTCCGGTGGGCCGATGCCACCGTTATTTCGTAGGGTACCCCGAATTTTTTTAAAACCGATGCGGTTTCCTCCATAATTTCAAGGTCTGAATCACTTCCCATTACAATGCCAACTTCCGGGGATCGGTCAAGTTTTTTTAAGGTCTTGTTTTTCATTTTCAAGGAAATCTCCTTTTTAAAGCATTGAAGAACCCATCCTCCGGGTCTATACTTTTTCCTCTTTCAAGGCGGCGAGGTTTTCTATAACCCTCTGTTTTTTCTGATCGAGTTTCTTTCGACCGATACGGGCCCCTTTTATTCCACCGTTTAACGCAATTTCCGAAAGGTAATATTTGCCACTATCCGTAATCAGAAGATCCATGTGCGCATAGGGGAATTTGCCCTTTTCCATGGCAGCACGACAAAACTCCTCCATATCCTTGTTCACTTCATAAGGGTAATTCTTACCGCCCATCGATACATTCATCCTGAAGTTGTTGGGATTATGTCTGACATAAGCCTCCACATAATCTCCTGCAATAATCACGCGCACATCAGTAAAGTTGTCCAAAAAGGGCTGAATAACAAAAGGATAGGATGATTCAGAAAGGGCCATGAAACTGTATACGGTTTCAATAGTATCCCACTTCCGCACACCGTAACCGCAATGCAGACGGTCCTCCTTGGTTACGACAGACCCAACGCCAAACCTGTTATATTTATTAATAACATCTATCAGATCCACTCGCCGTGTAATAACGAAGGTATTAGGCAACATCCATTTCTTTAAAACAATAACCTGAGCGGCCTTGGAGTGGTTTAAGGTTTGTGACAGAGCGGATGGAAAGCATAAGATGCCGCGTTCAAGAAGATCGATCAGTACAGACTGTTTTAGATGCTTGAAGGTCAGCACACCGAGAAAAATATCCCCGGCGTCAAGGTTATGATATTTCTCCTTGAGTTCCTTGCTGCTCCTGATGATCATTGAATCACCTGTTGGTTTTGTGCGCCTCAAGACTTAATTCGATCAACCGGTCAAGGAGCCTGCTGAAAGGAATGCCCGCTGCATCGGCAGCAATAGGCAACAGGCTCGTTGCCGTCATGCCGGGTATGGTATTTGTCTCAAGGACAAAGAACTCTTGATCTTTGAGAATCATGTCGGTTCGACTGTAACCTTTACAGAAAAGGGCGCGATGCGCTGTTTTAGCTACCGACTGTGCCTGTTGCGTCAACGCATCATCAATACGAGCCGGGCATATTTCCTGTGTGGCACCGGCCGTATACTTGGCGGTATAGTCAAAAAAATCATAGGAATTATCCGGGATGATTTCTATAACAGGCAAGGCTTCTATGTTGTCATTACCAATGACACCGCCAGTGAGTTCGATACCGTCAATATATGCCTCTATTAACACAGTATCGTCATGAGCAAATGCTTGGGTAACCGCAGGGGTTAATCGATCTATGGATTTGACAATGGAAATCCCTACACTCGAACCGCTGCCAATGGGCTTTACAACCAGGGGAAGACCCAACTGCTTCGCATACCTTTCCGGATTTAATATGTCATCACGTTTTATAACCCTGTAAGGCGGAACCCGGAGACCGGATTTTTCATAAAGCTGCTTGGAAACCAGCTTATTCATTCCTATGGCACTCCCGAGAACCCCCGAACCCTGATAAGGGATTCCGAGAAGATCCAGCAGGCCCTGAATCGTACCGTCCTCACCCATGGGTCCGTGAAGAATTATAAGTGCGGTATCAATGTGATACGCATCCGCCACCAGTCGCGAAATATCTGTTTTTGGGTCATAGCGGATAATATTGTATTTTTCACTATCAAGAGCTTCACAGACCTGGTCCCCGCTTGCAATGGATACGTCGCGTTCGGAAGATATACCTCCGGAAAGAAGTGCAACGGTCAGTTTTTTCATCGAATTTCCTTTCGGTTTATTAACTGCTACAGATTTAAGAAAAAAAGCAAGGTTACCATTTTGGGACTTGAGCCGCCCGAATGGAAAGGCACTAAAACTTTAGGAATATCAAGCGGGTTTCGAATTTTCGTAACGCAACCCGGCGGAATGTATCAGCGTTCAATGTGAAATTATTTTTGAGTAAATACTAACCCGTATAAACCGGAACCAAACAGAACATTTTAATAATTTAACTTCCTGTACCATCTAACGAATAGATACTGGATGCTCGATGCTGGATAAATAATGAATTTCTTTTTGTTGAGCGGCGCAGCCGCGTTGTATAAAATCGCAAGGCGATTTTATGGCTTGAATATCTGTTCTTTAAATTTGTTATATTCATCAAGGGTTATGAGGTTGTTTTCAAGCAGACGGACCAGTTCGGAAAACTCCCGCTTGTGAATGACATCCGGGTCTTCCAGTTGTTTAATTTGTCCGGATGACGCCGTACCCAAAGCGCTCGGATCATTTGACCCGCTGATTTTTAAAGATGCAAGTCCTCCCAATAGATTGACTTCAACGGTTCTACCGCCAAACCGATGAGAGTTAAGAATCTCCCGAAGCGTCTTACCCTCCATTTTCATACGTTTATAAAAATGATAGGCTGAAGCAAGGATGGCAGCAGTACCGCCAAGAAAGATCCATATCATGTAATTTATAATACCACGGAAAAAAATGACAAGCAGGACCAATCCTGTAATCAAAATAACATGGAGAACCAGAATAAAATAGGCCATCAAAACACTTTTAAAATGGCTTTCCTCTTTTTCTTTCTTATTTAACGCCATAAAATATCTCGAAATTTATACCCTGCTAAAAGCAGGAAAAATAAAAGGGCTTTTGAGCGTAAGTTTAACACTACAATACATGAATTTGACAGTTTAGTAAAGGGTCACGTCAATATTTTGATATCAGCACGTTTTAGAATTTTCAAATCGTTCGACCAACTTTTCCGTATATACCTGGGGCATTTCATGGGCGATAGATGTGTCTCGGATTGAGTTTAACTTCAGGATTAAAAAATTCAATTTTTTTAATATCCGGTATTTTTCAGAAGTTTCCTGCATCCCCGCCAATAGATCTTCGGTTTGGTTAATCTCCTTTTTCAATTCAATCTCAACCGGGAGACAATCTGCATTCTTTAATATTTTATACGCCAGGCGCAGTTCTTCGGAAATAAAGCGGTTATCCTCAAACGCCAAAGGTTTTCCGGCGCCGGGCAGGTTTTCAAATTCACCCATTTTCTGTGCCTTTAAAATCCGTTCTTCAACAATTTTTTCAAAACCGTAAAGCATGGCCAATTTTTTTCTTTTTCCAAATAAAAAAACGTCCGTTACAAAAAAAATATTATAATAGAACTCGCTATCTTTTCAAGCCATAAAACAGCAATAAACAAAAAAGCCCCTGTAATAAGAGACCTGTTTTCAATCAAAGCTGGTGGCGATGCAGGGAATAGTCAGAGCTTTATAACCACCTGATTTCATTGACCGTGCAATCTGAAAAATACGAAAATATCGATGCATTTTGCACCCTATGCGCGCCCTGTTTTAAAGAAAGACCTTGTACCCCACCTTGAGAGCTTTGGCAAGAATTTTTGCTCGCTTCTTGCCGATCGGTCGTTTGCCGTTTTCCATTTCGGAAATATGGCTCTGCGGAATCCCGGTCAATTCCGAAAGCTGCTTTTGGGTTAACCCCTCTTTCACCCGTGATCCGGCAAGGCACACACCCGGCAAATCTTCATCCGAATATTCCGGAAATAGGTCCCGCCAAGGAGCCGAGTCGGAAACGTTCACAAAGCCCAAGGAGTTCAGCGCCGCAATTGCCTTATCCTTATTCGTGGGCGGCCCGATGAATTTGAGCTCCATAGGGGTCTTTTTCGTGTGTTCCAGCATATGTCACCTCAATCAAACGAATTTCTTTGTCTTTTATTTCCCAGACGGCCACGTAAGTCGGATGTCCCTTTTTTAAA
>Ga0180433_10011774_pt1 | contig 10327 bp, 4 predicted proteins | sample SS_ome_8_FD_132980 | JGI IMG/M metagenome (GOLD analysis project Ga0180433, IMG submission 132980) | Hypersaline lake sediment archaeal communities from the Salton Sea, California, USA - SS_1_D_1 metaG | ecosystem: Environmental > Aquatic > Non-marine Saline and Alkaline > Hypersaline > Sediment...
AGATCAGTTAAATATAATAAAAAAATCATTTTCTGTTGTGACAAACTGTAAATTAAATTTACTATTTGGGAGTGAAGACCCCTACATTACTGGAATTGTTTGTGCCTGGGTGCTTCCGGTTATTGTTCATTCTGATTGTATAGATTTTAAGCCGGAATTTCAGGAAAGGTCATTTATATTTTGTGCTGATCTGGTTTTTTCAATATATTTTTACAGAATAATTATATTATTTGTATCAGCTGTGATCAGAACCAGAATGAAGGATTTTAAATCTAAACATCATAATTAAATAAAGTAAATCTCAGGGTATTGAATTATTAATAACAAGGAGGATTGGAAATGATAATTGAGAAATTAGTTGATACAGTGCTCACCAGGCTGAAAGAAATTTCCAGAACCGAGACTATAATTGGAAAGCCGGTTACCCTGGATAATGTAACCATCATTCCGGTAACCAAGCTGTCAGTGGGATTCGGAGCAGGGGGAGGGAGTAAAGATGAGGAAAAAGGAACTGGTGAAGCGACCGGAGGAGGAGCCTCCATTGAGCCGGTTGCTTTTTTTGTGATTCGGGGTGAAAAGGTAGAGCTGGTAACTGTAAAAAAAGACGGAACCGGCATTTCCAAATTTTTGGAACTGGTGCCCAAGATCATGGAATCGGTAAAGGATTTTAAATCAGATTCCGGTAAGAAATCTTCTAAAAAGGAGGGAAAAGAGAAATAACTTATTCCCTGGAAAGGTTTTTTATTAACGCAGAGAGCGCCGAGATCGCAGAGTAGTAAATATTTTTTCTTTGGAATCTTCGGGAAGTTTATAATTTTTATAATGGGCTTGTCAGTCTTCGATGAACTCAGATTGATATTAAAAAATCGTAAATTTATCTTGACCCTTAACCTCCCGAAGGTTCAGAACCTTCGGGAGGTTAATAGGTTATCATGCAAATAATTTCTATTACTTTATTACTGCAAGTACAGCAACTTGATCGTTTGTATGCTTTCACCTGATGTTAACCGGCAGAAGTATACACCACTGGATAATCCTTTTGCCTGCCATTCGATCTGATATTCTCCCGGATTCTGGAATGTATCGACCAGGGTGGAAACACATTTTCCTAATAAATCATATATTTTCAGTTGAACTGATCCTTTTTTGTAAAGAGAATATGAAATTATAGTGGAAGGATTAAAAGGATTGGGAGAATTTTGTTTTAAGATACACGTTTCAGGCATTAGAGTTTGGTTCTTGAGTTCTACTGCAGTGCTATTCACCTTAATATGACTGTCAATAAGTTGATTGATGCTTATGCCATTGGCATCTATGGTTCCGTCATTCAGGGATACATCCCTTAGATTCAAGTCAGTATCACCACTCTCCTGAGCAGTAAACACAATGTGCGCTAATGTACCTGTTCCGGAAGGGCCGTCCGGTGCAGTTGTCCCACCTAAGGAGGCGCTTGCATAGCGAACTGTACCGGGATTACTATTATTATCCGGAGCTGTATATACAGGGAATAGTGTTCTGCCTGAACTCGCCAGGAAATTCCCTATAAGAACAGTATCGGCATGGACAATACCGGTATCATAGTCAATAAAGAATTCAAATGAGCCCAAATTTGTGACGTTTTCTATTACAACATTGAGGGTACAGGTTTCTGTCTCATTCAGAGTGATCTGGGCAGGATCAATTTTAACGGTTAAATCATCAGAGTATATCGAACAGGTGGAAATCAGTACGGACATAATTGTAAGTACAATTTTTTTCATAATTAAATTCCCCATTTTATGTTATTTATATTTTTAATTAACATATAATCCTGTTTACTTCATGTAAATCATTTTTTTCATTTGTTTCACTGAACCGATACGTAAAACATACACATAAACCCCGCTTCCCACTTTTTCTCCATAATCATTTTTTCCATCCCATACACAGGTATGTTTCCCCGGCTTTATAATCCTTTTAAAGATTGTCCGTATTTGTTCTCCCTTTAAATTATAAACAACAAGTGAGGCCTGCCCTTGTTCCTTAACCTCAAATGGTATTTCAGTGAAGGGATTAAAAGGATTGGGATAATTTTGATACAGAATATATTTATCTGGTATTGCTCCCATATCCGGTGAAGCATTAATCATTTCATTCCCACTTGACATTACCTTGCCATATACATCAACACATTGAATACCTTGGATAGATAAAGGTTCAGGATTATCCTTGAAAATAATCCTGAGTGCATGACCAGCATCCGGATTTTCGTTATCCTGGTTGAAAGTACAGAGTCCCAATGTCATGCGAAATTTATTTTTTGAGGTGAACGGCTCAAGCAGTAAAACGTTATCGTGCCTACCCTCAAATAATTCGCCGAGCTGTATGGACTCTATCTCAGGCAGCTTTTGTGTAGATGATACAGTTAGTTCGAACCCACCCAGCAATGCACCCCTTTCAATATACAGGTCCAGGGCATGGGCATCTGCATCCAGTACAGATCGTAATCGTATGGGACTTTGTCGGGTATCAGGTTTTATATTTACTTTAGGTGTTGCACCTCCGGATATATCTTTTCCGTACCAGGCCGCCACTTTCTGAACATCTACTATATCCACATCACCATCTCCGTCTATGTCATAGGTGGAATCCCAGTCCGGATCGCCTTCTTTGATGCCGTAATGGGCAGCAACTTTTTGAATATCAACAATGTCCACATCACCGTCTCCATCCAAATCAGCAAAATGGGTATCAATTACCACAATCTGTCCGTCAACTAATGTGACTGTCATGGGATCTCCCATAGGATCGGTTATTTGTGCACTTGAGAGATCGAGTTGACTGGTTCCCATACCTACAGCGGTCCAAATAATTCTTGCCAAAATACCATTTCCGCTGGGACAGGTTTGGGATCCAAAACTTGCTGCGGTATAAGACATCTGTCCTGTGGTATTGTCAATACTGGGTGTCAATGGTATTACTGATCTGCCGGTACTGCCTAAGAAATTTCCCAATGCCACAGCTGATGCATCTGACACTTTGACAATGGTAGGATCATAATCAATAGTAAACTCAAAACCGCTGAGCTCTATAACATTCTCAATAGTCACCTTAACTGTATCAGTTTGGGAGAGTTTTATATTCTTAGTAGCCGGATCCATAAAAATAATTGTATTATCATTAACTACTTCTTCTCCAAAGATCAGATCTCCGTAGCTGAAGGAACCATGCATCCAGGTATAGTTCGCCCAGTTTCCTTCCAGTTTATTGGCCATTTCCTGGGGCCAGATGGCAGAGACCTGGGAACTGCCGCCTTCCCACATATATACTCCCCATCCTATGGTTGTATCAGCAGGATTGATGGGACTGTTTGCCAGATCTATGCGGGCCTCGTATTGGAGATGTCCGGAAGAAGTTGAGATGGAAGCGTCGACTCCGGAGGCGGCTGCCCAGCTTTGTCCGGATATATCGGGCCAGGTACCAAAAAAACCCTGGTACCAGGCAGTCGTCTCCCCATTTTCATAGTAGAACCTTAATAGCCCTTCTGCTCCATTGGAAGTAGCGGGCCATATACGGTTGTAATCTTCATCAAAAAAGAGACCTACGGTATCATATGAATTCAACTTGGTGTCGGTAGGGTCATCAACAGCCAGATAGAGATAATTTTCATCATTCATGAGATACATGGTGATTGTGCCAGATTCTCCGGGATAGATAATATTGCAGGAACCGGCATTACTCCATTCTCCTGTACTGAGTTGTCCGTCTATGGTTGGGACCTGGTTCGTCCAACCCGTTTTGGTCCGGTAACCATTCTCTGCAGGTGTGGCTGAAACCATACCGGACTTTTCACTTTCACCAGCTGAGTAGACGGTTGATACAGTATAGGCATAGGTTTCTCCATTGGTAACCGTTTCATCGCGGAAAAAGGTCTCGGTTATTTGAGTTGCCACTTGAACGTATTCTTCTGTTTCGGTAGTGCGGTACAGGTTATAACCCAGGAGTGTCTGATCTTCCGTATTTGCAGGCGCTTTCCATGCAAGAGGAACGGCTTGGTGGTAACCATTCAGTGCAACCAGGCCCGTGGGCGGATCCGGCTCCTGGGGAGCAGTTCCTCCGGAGAGAAATACATGAACCGCACCTGTCTGAACTCCGGGATCAATGCCGCCGTAGGGATGATAACAGTAAGGATCACCCACAACAATGTCGTTTTTATCGTCGCCATCGATATCCCCGAAGGCAACACTGTAGCCGAAGCTGGCACACATTCCGGAAATAGAGCTTTTTGTGATATCATCCGGATCCAGGATGATATCGGCTGTAGCGGGCGTCTGATTTTGTCCCAAGCCGGAAGGATCTTCAGTTGTGGGGGCCCCTCCGTACCAGATATACACCCGGCCATCATTCCCCTTGGTTTCGTCGGGATTATATGTTCTGTCTCCGATGTAGATATCTCCGTACCCGTCTTTATTCAGATCACCGGCACTACCCACAGGAAGAATAAGTTCGGAAGGCATCATGGCATCTGTATCTGCTTCGTATAGTGGATAGCTATCCGGAAGACCTTCCACAGACCAGTCATAGACGAATTTGAGCGGATAGCCGTACTCATCTTCGCCCAGAAAGAGAAAGACTTTGGGTGAAACCCGCCAGGAATATCTGGGCAGAGCGCAAACAAGAACTTCCGGCAGTCCGTCTCCGTTTACATCACCGGCATATCCCACTGAATATCCGAAATTTTTATAATCACTGTATGGTTCTCCCTTGTTTCCAGGCAGGAATTTTGGGGTCGGGAGTCTGCCGGAAGCCATTCCGATATTCTCCTCATCGCTTCCATATGCGCCATTTTTATTTATATCCACATCTGAATAGGGACAGCCGATAATCAGATCGTCAGTCGTGGCGTAGCGTCCGCCCCGATCTACATCCCAACCAAATCCCTGGGTGCGAATGGGGTAATTCAATCCCCAGGTCTCATAATAGGTATAATCAGCTGCATCCAGGGTTTTGGAAGGGGTGCCTGATGCAGGCAATCCCGTCGTTGAACCGTAAAATACATACACTTTCCCATAACGTTCAGAAAGTGTTCCATCTACAGGAGCACCCACTGCCAGTTCATCGATACCATTCCCACTCATATCTCCGGCATTGGCCAGCGATTTACCGAATGCACCTCCTGAAGTACCGGAAGGACTTTGAGCAGTCCAGTCCGCATCTGATTCATCCAGCTCCAGCGGTTCATTTCCTGTCGTCCAGCTGGCATTACCGTAGAAGGCATAAATGAACCAGAGTGATCCTCCGGATTGAATTATATCATCTTCACCGAAAATGATATCCTGAAGACCGTCTCCGTTCACATCCACCAGGACAACAGCTGAATAAGTAGGTTCGTACTGAGTTAATCGGGGACCAATTTGTATCATGGGCTGTGCCCAGGACCAGCCGTCCAGGGCTGCGATGGGGCCTTCATAAATTTTTATCCAGGTGTGGCTGGAAACAACGATATCATCATACCCGTCTCCGTTTACATCGCCCACAGCCACATCCTGTCCATAATTATCATAAGCATAATTTTCAACTTCCTGATACTCCTCTACCCACAAGGTTGTGTGCCATTTCAATACTTGAGTAAATGCAGGAGGACCAGATGTTAGACTGTTAAAAATTATAACAATGAATATACACCAGCCTAATGAATATTCAGTAACGAATTTCCATGTCAATTTTTTCATTTATTCCTCCCTATTTTATTTATATTATTTGATTATCATCCTGACACATCCTGTCCGTACCAGGCCGCCACTTTTTGAATATCAACAATGTCCACATCTCCGTCACCGTCCACATCATACTTTGGCTCCCATCCCGGATCGCCTTCCTGCTGACCGTAATGGGCTGCCACTTTCTGGATGTCGACAATATCCACATCCCCATCTCCGTCAATATCGGCCCAGTGGCCCTGAGAAGTCTGGTCATCAGAAAGAATAAGATCACCATAACTGAAAGGGGCGTGCATCCAGGTATAGTCGGCCCATATTCCTTCCAGTTTACTGGCCAGCTCCTGAGGCCAGATGGCAGAAATCTGGGAACTGCTGCCTTCCCACATATAAACTCCCCATCCCATGGTTTTATCAGCGGGATTGACGGGACTATTTTCCAGATCGATGCGGGCTTCATATTGGAGATGTCCGGAAGTAGCAGAGATAGCCGCATTAACTCCGGAGACAGCTGCCCAGCTTTGTCCGGATATGTCGGGCCAGGTACCATAAAAGCCCTGATACCAGGCTGTTGTCTCGCTATTTTCATAGTAGAACCTCAATAGCCCTTCCGCTCCATTGGCAGAAGCGGGCCAAATACGGTTGTAATCTTCATCAAAAAAGAGGCCAATGGTGTCATATGTATCCAGGTTGGTGTCAGTGGGGTCATCAACAGCCAGATAGAGATAATTTTCATCATTCATGAGATACATGGTAATTGTGCCAGATTCCCCGGGATAGATAATATTGCAGGAACCGGCATTGCTCCATTCTCCTGTACTGAGTATTCCGTCAATAGTCGGTATGGGCGCAGCCCATCTTAGATTTACCTGGTAGCCGTTCTCTGTAGGAGTGGCGTTAGCTGTGGGAGAAAAGGTACTTTCCGTTTCATTGATTTCGGCTGTCACTTTATAGTAATAGGTCTGGCCATTGCTGGCAAACTGGTCCCGATAATAAGTGTGACTCAGATTATAGGCAACTTTATAATAGTCCCCCCCGGAGGATGTAGTTCGGTACACATTATAGGTAAGTGTGTTGGCATCAGATTTAGACAGTTTGTTTTTTGTTTTCTGCATGAATTGAGGGTCAGTCTTACTGGCGGATTTAATTGGATTTTGGGATGAGTTTGGATGATAAAGATCTGAGGGAATGGTTTTACTCCGGGAGCCGGAAGAACTTTGATTGGGAGCTTTCCAGGCCACCGGTACGAAGTTATCATATCCGCTTAAAGCAACAATATTGGGTGGAGGGCTGACCTCTTCTTCACCCGGTTCATCCTGGGCCTCGGTTTCCATTTTGTAATCTGATAAATCGGTGTCGTCTTCACTATCAATGGCTGTAATGAAGTCGGCAGTCTCGGTGAGAAAAGAGATTTTAAATTCATATAGATTATGTTCACCACCGGAAATTGTCATTTCACCCTGCAGACTTCCCGGTAATTGATATTGTTTGTTGGTAGTACCAACATTAGTCCAGGAAGACTGACCCATCACCCTTTTACTGACCTGGGTTATAAATCGCCAGGAACCACTACCGTCCATTCCCATCTTCCAATGCAGTTTAGCTGAACGGACATACGCATCATTGTCTTCATCTATCTCATCCGTCCACCAGGCCATGCGCACCGGAGGTACTGAACCGACTCGAATAACATGTATATCAAAAATTCCGCTGCTGTTTAAAAAATCATTACCGAAATAATCACCTCCTTTAAATCCTCCGGTACTATATACATTGCCATAGGAGTCAGTAGATACATCTCTGGCATAATCCTCATCACTTGTGCCGTCGCCTACCACCCATTTAAAGATACCTGAGGTATTTACTTTTGCTATAAATGTGTCCCAGTAGCCGGTACAGTCCATGGTATAACTACCGAAATCAGCCTGATCACAGAAATATCCTCCCAGAAAGATTTTGTTATCATCGTCAATGGCTATACCCCATCCTCTGTCATGGGATTGAGAACTGCCAAACCGTTTTGCCCAGATTACATTTCCGGAAGTATTATATTTAACCAGGAATCCGTCTGTAAATCCTTTGCTGGTTATTAGTTTCTTATTTCCATCTTCTCCGCTAAAAGTAGCAGCTTGTTCAAAAGCTCCGGTAATATACACATTGCCGTCATTATCTGCAGCGACATCATATCCATCTTCATCACCCTGTCCGCCGCCGACCTGGAGCCATTGTATGATACCGTTTGAATTCAATTTTAACAGAAAAACATTTCTACCTATTCCATATTTGGTATAATTACCGAAAGTAACCTGATCTTTATAAGAACCTGTGGCATATGTATTCCCCGAAAGGTCAGTACAAATCCCGTATGCCCATTGTTCCTCGGACACATTCCCGGGAACACCCCAGATAGGCTTTAAATACTGGGTATTGCTAAACATTGCTATCATCAGGTCTGAGGTCCCCTCACTTATATACGTACGATTTGAAATGGTTATCTGTTCGCTGAAGGTTCCACAGGTAACCGGTTTACCTCTGTAATCTACAGCCACAGCCCAGGGGTGCCAATGGTCATTAATAAAGACTCTCAGGACCTCACCGTCCAAATTATATCGGGCGATGAATCCATAATATTGACCCGTTTTATCATATTGATACTTGCCAAAATCCGAATCACCGCTGCAGTTACCCACCACATAGCAGTATCCTGCGGTTTCATCCAGGGCAATGCCATACCCCACGTCAGCATGAGTGCCCCCAGCGCGTACTGCCCAAAGATAATTTCCATCTGCATCCAGTTTGGCAATATAGATATCTCTGAAAGATGTGGACACAAGGGTGATATTACCGAATGTTGCTGTTCCTGAAAAATCTCCTGTGATATAGGAATTTCCTTCTGAATCTGTAGCAATCGAATACCCCATATCCCAGCTTGTACCACCTGCTTTTTTTGCCCATTTAATGTCTGGTGCTTGAGCTGAAGTACTGATTGCTGTTAAAAGATACACTAAAAAGAGCAGAATGTGACACACATCTGATTGATTCTCCTTAATCTGAAAACCAGGTTGTAGCATCTTTAATCCTCAATATGTTTTAATACAAATAATTGTTGATATAATTCAGTAATTTTATTTTTTAATTTTTTTTATAACCGGAGGCCCATGAAACCTATATTGTAGTTATTGTCATTATTTTATTGTTTTTTATATTCATGTACACTATAAATACAAATTTTAAGCTCAAATGTTGGAAAAATAAAAAAAATTCTGCATTTTTTTGATTATTATTTTAATCTCAAGCTCATTGTAAACACCCGGGATCTTTCAGACACCCGGGGTTTGCATATTTTTTCACTGATTCTTGGATCAGGTATAGCTTTTCGTGAAGTTTATAATTCTTATAAGGGGCTTGTCAGTCTTCAATGAACTCAGATTGACATTAAAAAATCGTAAATTTATCTTGACCAAAACCTCCCGAAGGTTTTGAACCTTCGGGAGGTTAAAAGTTTACTATGTAGATAATTTTTACTATTTCATTTACTGCAAGTACAGCAACTTGATCGTTTGTACGCTTGCGCCTGATTTTAAACGACAAAAATATACACCACTGGATAATCCTTTTGCCTGCCATTCGATCTGATATTCTCCCTGGTTCTGGAACTTATCGACCAGGGTGGCAACACATTTTCCCAGTAAATCATAAATTTTCAGCTGAACCTGTCCTTTTTTACTTAGTGTATAAAAGATAGTTGTAGAGGGATTGAATGGATTAGGAGTATTCTGTTTTAAGATACATGTTTCCGGAATAAGAATGTGGTCCTGTGCCACGGAGGTTCCGGTGGGGGAATATTTAATAATTGTACCGTTATTCCCAACAGCCCAGGCATATATACCGTCAACTGCGCTATAATAGTCTATAACCCGTAAATTACCATCAGGTGAGCTGGTTTCCAGAGTCCAGTCGGTTCCATCTGTGGAAGAATAAATTTCAGTACCTATCAATAGATAAAACATATTATTAAAATAGTTGAGAGAATATATCCAGTTTCCTGAAGGAGGTGTAATCTCTGTCCAGGTGTCGCCGTTGTCAGTTGAGCGGGCCATACGTCCGTCACTTGACATCCCTGTCACAGCATATTCGGAACCATCATAGGCAACGGTATTCAGGGCAGGAGAATCCAGAACCTGTACACTGGACCAGGTCTGGCCAAAATCAGAGGATAGGTAGGAATATCCTGAATTTGAACAGAAACCAATAAGGTTTTGTTTGTCCCAGAAATAGGAGGAGGGAAAACAATATTCGTTTTCCACATTGGTGGCAGGTGCTGTATTGCAGGTATTCCAGGTAGCACCTCCGTCTGTGGTTTGCCGGACCAGCCAGGTATTGCCTACTGCATCACCATAGAAATAGCCCTTATTTGCATCTGACATTACTACAAAGGTTGTCCAGTGGCTTTCTGTGTCATATACCACATTCCAGTTTGTACCGCCGTCAGCAGTACGTAAAAGCGCACTTTTATTCCAGCCTGATTTCCATCCACTGGCCAGTGCAGTATTGGCGTCTATGGCATAACCGCTTAAGAATACTAATGAATCAATTGCATCACCTACGCTGGACCAGGTACTTCCACCGTC
>Ga0180433_10011775_pt1 | contig 10326 bp, 6 predicted proteins | sample SS_ome_8_FD_132980 | JGI IMG/M metagenome (GOLD analysis project Ga0180433, IMG submission 132980) | Hypersaline lake sediment archaeal communities from the Salton Sea, California, USA - SS_1_D_1 metaG | ecosystem: Environmental > Aquatic > Non-marine Saline and Alkaline > Hypersaline > Sediment...
CGCTTTTATCTCATTGCAGTCAGCGCAAATACGTGCAGGTTTTTTCTGGGCACGCGGGATGCGCTCACCAAGATTTCCGTGAAGGGTATGCCGACGAGTGTGGAGGATGTGCTTCGTTACGACGACTCAGAGAGTCAGCTCCAGTTTCACACAAAAGCACCCCGCAGCGCGGGTGAGAGACCTGCGATATTTCACGGGCAGGGTGTGGGAAAGGACGACACCTTCGACCACCTGTACCGTTACCTGACCAGAGTGGACCGCGCGCTCCACAATCTCGCCGGTTCCACCACCACCCCTCTCCTGTTCGCGGGTGTTGAGTCGCTGTTTTTCCTGTTCAAGGAAATCACTCACAGCACCTCACTTCTCGACAGTTTTGTACAGGGCAACCCTGATTCGCTGAAACCATACGAGCTCCACGAGAGAGTGTGGCCGCTGGTTGAGGGGTACGTGAGGAAACGCGCGAACGAAGCTCTCAGCCGCTACAGAGAGTACGCGGGCACTGACATCGCTTCATCGGACCTTCGGGTGATACTCACACACGCATTCCAGGGAAGAATCGAGACGCTTTTCACTCCTGCCGATGAACAGGTGTGGGGACGATACACTCCGAGCAGGGACAGGGTTGTGGTACACGACGAGCGAAGGAAAGGGGACGAAGACCTCATCGACACCGCTGCGGTTTACACCCTGTTGAAAGGGGGTACGGTGTACATGTTCAAGGATCACAGCCGCATTGGCGGACCTGCTGCTGCTCTGTTTAGATACTGATCACATACCCTGAAAATATCATCCATATAGACCATATGGCCTATTTCCGTGCCGGGCAAAAGACGGGTAACGTGTAAGAGGATGGAATACACATGCGCCAGTATGCAGTGGCGAACAGGTATCTGAAGGGGGAAATCAATGAACAGCAGAATACGGCTGGTTTTGATCGACGGAAACGAAATACTCAGGGAAGGCATAGTGAGGATACTTTCGAGTCACGAGGGAATCGAACTCGTGGGTTTCACACAGACAGAAGATGGGGTGGTCCGGTGTATCGAAAAGAATCACCCTGATGTGGTGCTCATCGGACCGACACTGAAGGGCGTTACGGGGGTACAAATCATCAAAACGCTCAGAGAACGATTTGAGGATACTCATTGCATATTGCTCGCGGATGTAGACGCACAGAATGGCGACATCGTTTTCGAAGCGGTAAAGGCGGGGGCTTCAGGGTGTTTTCCGATGACGGTGACGCCCGAAAGATTCGTCGAAGGCATCCGGTCGGTGTTCCGGGGAGGGACACTCCTGAGCCCTCAGGACACCACGAAGGTGTTGGAACGGTATCACGAGCTTGCCCAGGGAAAAAACGGGCATGTCCACACCCTTTCCTTTCGCGAGCGTGAGGTGGTCATGCACATGGCTGAGGGCCTGAGCAACAAGCAGATTGCCTACAAACTCCGAATTTCTACGAAAACTGTCAAGACTCACGTCGCACACATCATGAAAAAAATGCACGCAAAGAACCGCACCGAGGCGGTGGTTCTGGCGATCAGGAAAGAGTTGATTGAGATTAAAATGGATAGAGAGCCGGTGTCCGGTCGTGCAGAGGAGACCCTTTCAGAAAAGGTCCTTTTGGAAAGCAGGCGGATGTGACCGTGACCGGAGCCCCTCGTCTATTCCTGGCCGTAGTGCTCTGTGGTGCGCTGTGCTGTTTTGCGGCGGGCTATGCCGAAACCGGACAGAAGGGACCCGAAGGCGAGGAAGAGTTGCCGGTTGAAGTGGGCGTGGACCGGATACACGCCCGCATTGACCCGGAGATCGAGCTCACGATACCGAGCGGCAGGTTTCATTTGCTGTTCGAGGAGGATTTTCGAAAACTGCACGCCCGCTTCGGCCTCAACTACGAGTTCCTCGACAACGCCATCAACGGATCTTTCCGTTTTTCCCGACCTCTCGGGCGCCTCGATCTGGGGGTTCGGTTCTACGATGGTATCGATTTCGAGAATTTCCTCAACCCGGAAATCCAAAACGGTGACATTGTTCTGCAGGAGAGCGACGAGTACGTGCAGCGTGACACGGGAGTGGAGCTGGACGTCAGTGCACCCCTGTACACACTGCAAGACGGGAAGGCGGGGAAAAAGGAACAGGGGCTTTTCGTAAAGGGAGCCTTCAAACTGAATGAAACATTTCGCGGTGATCTCGACAGGGCGAAAGTCATCGATGAAGGGCGGGACCTGATTCTGATCTCCAACCTGTTCTACAAGGGCGTCAGGAACAAACAGTCGCCACTGGGCTCGATACCTGTGGGAACCTTTGCATCGACGCTTCTCGAGATGCGCTATCGACACGACTTCGGGGAACCTGTCGCCCTCGACCACAAAAACCAGTTCGTTCATTACAACGATTTCTTCAAAAATCTCAGCTTCACCGCAAACGCGAGCCTGAGCTACCCGATAGCAGTCTGGCGTGACGACATCGCCACGTTCTACACCCTGGGTGGATATGACACGATCAGGGGGTTTCGGAAGAACAGCATCGGAGCCTTTCGCTATCTTCTCCTCTCGACGGACGTGGAATACCTGATAAAAAGCATGAAGGCAGACATACCGGAATTTTTCACTCTGGATTTCAGGCTCACGCAGATTCGGCTGCTGTTTCTGGTAGATGGATTGTTTTCACAGAACAGTCTGAGCACCGATTCACCGGTACGCGCCCGTGTGAGCATGGGCGCGGGCGTGACGCTTGTCTTCGTGGAAGGGAAAAAACGGCACTACACCTTGAGATTCTACGCAGCACAGGCTCTCGAGCGCGGTGAAACGCCGATGTTGTATCTCTCGATCACCAGTTCTCGTTTCAAGCTCAGGGAATCAATGGAATTCTAGGCAATGATGTCCGTCTCACTGTGGAGGGTCGATTGGTTGATGCCATCGACCGGATGACCGATCCCCTTTTGCAACCCTATCCCTATTTACGGTATTTCGCTGCTGGTACATTGTGTTTACAAGTGATTGTCATCAATGGAGAGAAAGGAGGACATCATGCTCAGGAGTATCAAAGAGTTGATTGGATACAAGATCGAGGCGAGTGACGGTGAGATGGGAAAGGTTTCGGATTTCCTCTTTGACGACGAGCTGTGGGTCATCCGCTATCTTGTCGCCAACACGGGAAACTGGCTCGTGGGAAGACAGGTGCTCATATCTCCGGCTGCCTTTTACGGCAAGCCCAGGTGGGAGAGCGAGAAGTTCCCCCTCATACTCACGAGGCAAATGGTGGAGGAGAGCCCGGACATCAGGGAGGATGAGCCGGTGTCGAGACAGAAGGAGTCGGAAATCGCAGCGTATTACAACTGGCCTGCGTACTGGTATCCGGTTCCTTACAGAAGCGTGAACGTTTCGGCGGCAGAGAAATCGCAGGATGAGGAGAACGGAGATTCCCATCTCCGGAGTGTGCGGGAAGTGACTGGGTATCACATCGAAGCGCAGGACGGCTCCATCGGTCATGTCGAGGATTTCATCATCGACGACGAACGATGGAAGATCATGTACCTGGTGGTAGACACAAAAAACTGGCTCCCCGGCCGAAAGGTGCTCGTTTCCCGCCTGTGGATCGACGAGGTGAGCTGGCCGGGGTCCAAGGTAAGGGTCGATCTGTCGAGAGAAGTCATCGAAAAAAGCCCGGAATTCGACCCCTCCAAACCGGTGAATCGCGAGTACGAGGAGGTGCTGTACGATTATTACGGGCGGCCGAAGTACTGGATCGAGCAATACTGATCGCCGGGAAGTCGCTGCGTCCGGGTTCGCAGTACGAAAAAAAATCTAAAACTGTGAGGTGAGTCACAATGAAAAATATTGATTATGCGGAAAAAATTCAGAAAGCAATCAACGAGGATCCGGAGATCAGGGACAAATCGCACATCTCCGTATCCGCAGAAAAGAAAGGACTTGTGAAGGGTGACGAGATCCATCTCATCGGCAAGGTAAGCAATGCCGGTGACAAGAAGCGGGCGCTGGACATCGCACTGAAAAATTCTGCGGAGAACATGAATGTCGTGGACGAGCTGATCGTGGTAGAGGAGAAAGTCTGAGGTCAATATGACCTCGAAGACTCATGGAAAGAGCTGGATGACTTTCAGCCCCGCGGTGGTATCGCTTACGAGCGCGTGCTTTCCGTTCAGCACCACGTCCTCGGGGTTTGAGTCCGTCCAGTCCAGAGCGTCCATCAGATTCGAATCCGAGATAACTGAGGGATTGGAGATATCCACCAGCGCGAGGCCGCTCTCGGGGTCTGCAACATAGGCATAATTTCCAAAGGCAGCCAGCCCCTGGCTCCAGCCGACATCCGGATCAGCTCCAGGCATTGTATCGCAGGGCCCGTAACCGGAAAGGAAGTGTGCGCTGTCCGGGTCGATGTTCACGGAATACAAGCCCTGGCTGGGGAACTCGTCGGTGACGAAGGCATAATCTCCAAACAGAGAGACATCACACACGGTCATTCCGCTTGTCAGCGATTTCCCCACGAAGGCGGGAACCACCGGGTTGGAAATATCGAGGATTTTCATGCTGTTGGGCTGGAAGTAGGCGCCGTCTGTGATATAGAGGTACTTGCCGCGGACAGCCACACCGTTTATCCCGCCGCCGTCCGAGTCGTAGAAGGCAATTCCGAGAGGATCCGCAGGGTCGGCGATGTCGTAAATGTGAAGCCCCATATTCCCGGCCACGTACGCGTAGTCTCCCTTTACCGCGATGGCCCCGTCTGTCCACCCGAGGATCCCGGGGGCGGAGCCGGTGAGGGTGGGCGAGTCGGGATTTGAGATATTCACCACCTTGAACACCTCTCCTGCAGACACGAAGGCATAGGGTCCTGAGAGCGCAACCCCATAGGCCTTGGTCTCGAGATACCCGCACAGGTCGTCTTTCGGACTCGTGGGATCGGATATGTCGATCACCTGCAGACGTGATCCCAGTGTGGGAGACACGTACCCTGCCGCGGCATAGGCATAATTTTCTCGAACCACAAGCTCGTTCACGCCTCCCCCGCTTGCGCCGTAGGACCCGATTATTGACAGCTGGGTGGGAGAGACGAGATCCACCGTCTGGAACCCCAACGAGCCTGCTGCCACGTACCCGTAGCGTCCATCCGAGTGGGCGCCCAGAGAGACGCCCGGGGTATTCCAGAAATCGCCTTTCACTGGGTTTGTGGGGTCCGCTGAGATGTCGTAGATTTGCAGCCCCCTGTTGTCAGCGATGTAGAGCATGTCCTCGTGTTCCGTGATGTCCGCCACGTACCCGTACGAAGAAGCGCTGGTGCTCACATCGATCAGGGACGATGGATACTTGCTGAACACCAGAACGGCATAGGGCGGCGGCGGCTCGAGAGCGGTTTTTGCAGAGGACAGGGCGTACACGTAATCCCCCTTCACGACCACGCGGTCTGGGTTGTACCCGTCGTTGGTGTCGCTGCGCCATTCGGTGATGGTGTACGTGGGGGTGCTGCTGGTGTAGAGGTAGAACTCGAGAAGATCATCCGTGTTCGAAGTGGTCAGATAGAGAAACGTGTAGGTGGAGTTGTAATAGCTCGTGTCCACGTCGCTGAACTTGTACGAAAGATTCTGGTGATCGTCGAGAAAGGCGATACTTGCCGGGTTTGTTGCGTCGAGGGCGAGAAGTCTGGTGTTGCCGGAAGTGTCCACGGCGTCGAGGAGGAACACCCGTATTCTGGGGGGCGACGTGTTCTCCACGCTGACGCTGACCGCGAAGGCATCCACCAATGAACCGGTATACGATCCTGTCTGAAACGGTTTCAAGGGCTTGGAAATGTCGATTACCTTGAGGCCGCCGCTCCCGTCAGCCAGATACAGGGAGTTCTGATCGATATCTAAATCCTGGGCGTTCGTCGTGGCAAGGGAGGACACGATCTTCGGCCTCACCGGATCACCGACGTCGACCACCAGGAGCCCTGCCGAACCTGCTGCCACGTAGGCGTAATCCCCTGATACTCTCACCCTGTTGGCCGGACCTGGAGTGTCGATGCTTCGTATCCTCGACTCCTCGTTGAGGGGTACGCGCACGGTCTGGGCACCGTTCGCTGCGCTTGTGGCGCTTTGCTCGAGGGCCGGTCTGACCTTGTAAAAGTACCAGGTGCCGTCCACGACATTGGTGTCCAGGAAACTGTACCCGCGGATTACCCCCGTGTAGTTTTCATAAGGCCCCGCATAGCTCGTTGCCCGGTACACCTCGAACTCATCCGTTGCCTGTATCTCGGTCCACTCGAGGCGGATCTCCCGGTATCCGCCGGTCACGAGCGGTGCGAGGGTCATCGTCGAAAGGGGAATTACCTTTTCAAAACTAGACCAGTAGGCAGTTCCTCCGGGCATGTTCGCCTTCAATAAAAATATGTGGAGATCACCGTTTTTCAACCCTGTCAGGTGTAAAGTAGTGTCGGTGAGGGTGATCATTTCCTCATAATAGGACTCTGTGGGAAGTGTGCCGTTGGTCGTGTAGTACACGGTGTAGTTCTCTGCACCTGCAACAGTATCCCAGGAGAGCTGGACCTGCTTATTGCCCGCGACAGCGGTGAAAGAAGAAAGGGAGCTCCCCGGATATTCCAGGATGACGGAAGTCTGACTGATGTTGTTGTTCCAGTCTTCAACAACTACGGTGACGACAATCGGCCCGTTGAAATCTGTGGTGACAAACTGAAAGGAGAATTCCCTGTTTACCCCTATCTGTTCCAGAGGGACTTCGCCGCTGTCGAGCACACCCAGGGTGCCGGTGACGATATAGGTGACCGACCGCAGCTCTCCACCCTCGTCATACACCGTGCCCAGGACGTTCACCGTCTGGGTATAGGTGCTGCTGTTTTCAGGGGAGGTAATCACGACCACCGGTCCTTTTTCGTCCTCAATCTGACTCAATATTACCTGGTCAATGGGTGTGGGGCAGGAAGTAAGGAATAGCGCTGCAAGTGGAAGCATCCACACAATCCACTTCAATCCGTTCTTTTTCATTTTAATCCTCATCTACGAAAATGATGTCTTTTGCCTGAGACCTGACGTCTGAAGCCCTGCTGGTGCTGCTCGCGACGCTGGCGAGGTAGGAGTATTCCTTCACAGTTTCCGGATCTATTACGCGCGCCTGCATGAAATAATCCTGGGCTTGATGGTAATTTTCTCGCTTGTAGTATACCTTGGAGATGTTGAGGAGCACCTGCTGGTAGAAGCGTGAGCTGGCCTTCCCCCTGTTTCGTAAGATATCAGCGACATTCTCATAAATACTCAATGCTTCTCTGTAGTGTTCCTTCAGAAAGGCGATGTTCGCGAGATTGAGCTGGGGAGTGAGATAATTTCGGTCAATCTGCGAAGCCGTGCGGAACGTCCTTTCGGCCTCTTCCAACATTCCGAACTTTACGTATACTATCCCCAGCTTGTTGTAGCTTTTCTTGTCACCACTTGCTCTCGCTTCGTTCATGTAACCGTTGATAATGGTGCCCGCGATTTTATTCATCTCGGTTTTGAATCCCCTCACGATATGTTCTTTGCTGCCGTACTGCAGGCCGAGATCCGATTCTTTTAACCCCACTGGTCTGTAGATGGCCTGAGCGTTTCTTGTGCGGTAAAACGCACGTTTCGATTGGTCATGCTCGAATGCGTTCCAGAGTTCGCTCCCCCTTCTCCAGGCTTCATGAAAACCGCCCCTCCCGATCATCGTGATTTCCACCGGGATCCATATCTCTCCATCGATCACCAATGTAGTCGAGCGGTCCGGGTGTATTTCCCGGTATTCTGCGCCTTCTGCATTGGTATTGAAAGCGGCGTAAATATGCCCCGGAACGGTGATGAATCCGGTCTCGATGCCTACCGTTTCGAGAAGACTGCAGAATAGTACAGTGAGGTCATCACAGTCTCCGGTGATCCGCTTGAGCGTGTCTCTGGGGAGGCTCACCGAGTCAACGAGCTGAGTGTTCTCCTGCGCCTGGGTGAAGGGAGATGTTGGGTCTACCTGGTACAGGCAGCCGATTTCAGCAAGGGCTGCGTACATCTGAACGGCAAATTGGAGCTGCTGGTTGTACATGTCAAGAGTTTCGTCTTTCACGGCCTGGCGTACGAAGCTTGAGTAGTTGCGCAAGGCGCTGTCAGCTGGTGTGATAAAGGCACCGACTTTCCTGTTGTCATCCCATGTTATTGCCGTTTTGTCGTAGAGATCATATGAAACCGAATGCCGCTGCTCGGCAGCTCTTCCTCTGGACTTGTAAGTTGCGATGATCTCTCCGGTGAGCGGGGTGACACCCTCGGTCTTAAACACTTCCTGGTTGTATGAAGCAAACAGCGGCACCTCAAGGCTTTCCCCCTCGCCAAGCACCGGCAGGGTTTCAGACACTGTTGGTGAGTCCATGTACCCTGCCTGGAAGAATGAGATTTCCACATCCGTAAGAGCGTTCTTTTCAGTGTTGGTGAGTGTTGCCTTCCCCACAGGGTTTTTCACGTAATAACTCTGCATGGCGCTGAAGGCCAGAGGCAGAGACACGTTTTCGAATCGAATGCTCCTGATGATGGACCGGGGAGAATCCGGGTCTTCCCCGAAACGGTAATTCAGAGAAAACCCGAGACCGAAAAGGAAGCCGTCGAATGTCTTCAGAGAGCTCAGGGAAAGCAAATATTTCACGCTCGGACGAATATCAATGCTCAGGGCATAGGAAGGATTCAGAGATATTTTGCCGCTTGCGTTGAAAAGAAGGTTTGTGGAGCCCACCTTCCCTGTGTCGGAAACCTTGGGAAACACAGCCTCACTCACTCCAGCGGTAAATTCCGCACCGAGCTCGAAATTCTTTACGAAACGGTTTGCATATCCCAATCCGAGAGCACCATACAGGTGTGTGTGGTCCCACTTTTCGGGGTACATCGTATCAAGACTGTCGAAACGCATGACCCCGAGCTGAACAAACGGCTGAAGTACGGGGAGTCGGGGTATGGGGTATCTGATGTTGACGGACGCTTCGTAAATATTATAGTCAGTGTTGTAACTCCCCAGCGGCGTGAGCGTCTGGTATTCGAGCCCGATGGAGAGCGGGAAGCGGTAGTGATGGTTGAAATTCATCTCCTCCCCTCGTGCGGTGACTGAGAGGAGAGGAAAAACCAGCAAGATGCACCACAGAATGATTCGAAATCTTCTGGCACGGGAAATGAGAAATTGCATGATCATACCTTACTTTTTGTCATTTTACTAATAATTATACCACAATTATCGATTTAATAAATCTTCTAATCGCATAAAAATTGCTTTTCCCCTCCCGGTGTGATTTTCACCCGAAAATCACATATCAGCGCATGATGGGGAAAAGCAACGTGCGAGAAAAAAAAGACTTGAGACAACGGGTGAAAAAGGGGCATAAAACGTATTTTCTTATTCCGATCGTGACAGACGCTGTTCTCTCCTCCAGAAGGATTTCAGACGCGCCAGCCGGAGCCAGAGTCGAAGCAGTTTTCGCCATGCCTCACGCGCCTCCAGGAGGCCCGCCTGATCTTCGGAAACCTCTCCGTACACCGTCAGATTGAACGCGTTCGTGATTCGACCGAAATCGGGTCCTGCGTCAGGAAATCGTCCTGAAAGGCGGCTTTCGTACTCAATCGGAGTTTCGTGAAGTGCTCGAGGTATACCGCTTCTTTTGCCCAATGATACCAGCTGCGTGTAGAGCTCAACGACTCCCAGGGAGGACCTTCGTTTGAAAATGAGCCGGAAAAGCACCTGCAGGAAAGAACACACACGGGACAGTGACAGAAAAATGCCGCTTCTCCCACGCCCCGCTTTTTTTGTCCTCGCGAAAAGCCGCCGTATCAGGTACCAGAAAAATTCTCCGAGCAGAAACAGGGTGACTGCTCCCATGGAACCCAGCACTGTCCAGAGCAGAATGAGGCCGAAAAGAGAGAGACGACCGCCCATGGCCGGAGCCGACAGGAGATTTGCGGCACCGGACCGTGCGGTGCCGGTCGAAATTCCGCTCGCAAGCGGCCTGAAGAGAAACGTGACGATTTTGGTCAAAACCAGCCCGACCTGAGCGCCCATGCTGCTCATTTCATCATGAACGATCCGGGCTGCTTCAGAAAGGTACGGAAGAATCATGAGAGCCAGGCCGGTCCCCGCAAAAAGAACGAGTACAAAAAAACAGAAAAGCAGACCTGCCCCGTGGCGCCTTCCAACAGGTTGCTTTTCCGATTCAGCTTTGTTTCTGGCCAGGCCGACGGCAAAGACGCCGAAGGCGAAAAATGACAGCATCAGGTATTGGGTGATGTTTTGGGAGAAAGAAACGTGGTATTTCACCTTTACGAGCAGCTGAATGAGAAAG
>Ga0180433_10011777_pt1 | contig 10325 bp, 6 predicted proteins | sample SS_ome_8_FD_132980 | JGI IMG/M metagenome (GOLD analysis project Ga0180433, IMG submission 132980) | Hypersaline lake sediment archaeal communities from the Salton Sea, California, USA - SS_1_D_1 metaG | ecosystem: Environmental > Aquatic > Non-marine Saline and Alkaline > Hypersaline > Sediment...
ATCGAATAGTAACTGTGCCATTTTCCAAATTAGACCACATTGTCTGATCAAAAGTGCCATTAAATATTTCATTAACCGTACCTTCTAATTCTAATGCTTCAGAATATTCACTCGTTTCAATAAACTGATACCAACTATAATTTCCTAGTTCTTCAGAGATGCTAATCGAGTAATTCGGTGCAATCATACCGAATAAAGTGTAATTTATTGGAGATACCACGCTGACAACAGGAAGATCAGAAGTTCTTAATATCTGATCACTCTGAAAGGGTCTTTTATTCAAATTAAAAGACGAGAAAATGTTAAAAAATAAAAGTGAATTAGGAACAAGACCTAACCCTATGCAGATTAAAACTGCTAAAATCTTATATTTGATAGACTTAATCTTATAACCCTTCCCATGACAAAATGTCAAAATTTTAGACTCCCGTAAAGTATTTTGATAGTTTCTAAAACATTATACTATAAATCTATATCAATTTGATATTGGATATGCAAATCTATTAATTAATAAATGATGGAAAAAAAACTATAAATAGTTTTTCCTACTTTTCTCTTTTTCACGGGAAGAAAAGGAATTCGCTTTTACGCCCCTAAAAGAGCTTATAATAGATGACAAATTTGGAGAAAGCCAGAAAAATATATTCAAGAAGCTATTGGAGCAAAATAAACTTTGAATTAGAATTCAAATTATCAATTTAATCTAATTAGGCTAAAACAAAAATTTTTAATGAATTATATTGTTATTCTAATCGTTAATAAGCACTCCTTTATGTCTTGAAAGAGATAATTAATAAAATGGTAGCTATAAATGCAGTGGAAATGTGATAAATGTGGTGCTACGTTTGATTTAGAGGATATTCCTAAGAAATGTCCCGAGTGTGGATGTGATGCTGGAACATTTAGCCTAGTTGATTAAATCAAAGAATAGAATAACTACTTTTTTATTTCAGCACCGCAACTTGGACAATATACGATATCTGGCTCAATTTTATCACCACAATAAGGACATCTCTCTAATTTTGGCTCATCTATAATTGCACCTTTTCTATAAGGATTTTTCTCTGGTTCGACAAGATAATCTTTCGATTTTTTATTAGTGTTATCAACATTACTGTGGAGTAGTTTATAAACCACAATTATCACTATAATTAGAAAGATTAACGCTCCAACGAGAATTATGATGAACATCAAATTAAACATGTTAAAAAAATCATTAAAGCCTGAAAATATATCAGTCATAATCATACCATTTTCAATTTGTTAGGTTTTTTCATGTATAGAATCATAATTCATCTTAAAAAAGTTATCTATTTAATTGAAACAAGGGATAAATTTACAACAGATTTTTGATTTTTTCGGAGTGTGGGTGTTTTACTATTAAAATATCTCTATAGTTCTTTCTAGACCCTCTCTTAGTATAGAGAATAAATTTATATAGATCATATTTCTATATCTCTCATGAATTCAATTTATTAATTAAAAAATAGAGGATGAAATAAATGATACTACAAGGTATAGATGTATTATGGGTAGTACTCCCAATTGTAATTTTTATGTCCACATTTGTAGCATGTTGGCTATTAGCGGGAATTAAAGTAATACTGGAATATGAAAGATTAGTGATTTTTCGCCTTGGGAAATACAAGAGAACTATTGGGCCGGGAATTGTATATATTTTACCAATATTTGAAAAAGCCCAGAAAGTAGACTTACGAATAGTAACTGCAGATATCCCACGTCAAGAAGTAATCACCCGGGATAATATACCTGTATTGGCAAACACAGTTGTCTATTATAAGGTTGAACGTCCTGAAGATGCGGTAATTAAAATTGAAAATTATGCTTTTGCTGTGCGCCAGTATACCCAAGCAGCATTGAGAGATGTCGTGGGAAACATGGAGCTAGATAGTGTTCTAACGGAGCGAGATAAAATAGCTGCTGATATCCGGGGCATTGTAGATACCGAAACGAATGAGTGGGGTATTGATATAAAGAGCATCAAGATTCAAGAAATAGAACTCCCTGCCGAAATGAAAAGAGCAATGGCCAAGCAGGCTGAGGCTGAAAGAGAAAAGAGAGCAGCAATAATTGCCTCGGAAGGTGAATTAGCTGCTGCTAGGAACCTATCTGAAGCCGCCGCACAAATGTCTGGAGAACCGGGTGCATTGCAAATAAGAACCCTTCAAACCATTAGAGATATTTCTCAAGATCCATCAGAAAAAATAGTTATTTTCATGCCAGGAGACCTCGGTAAATTAATAAAAAAGCTGTAATTTAGAAAGGAGGGCTTTTACCTTGACAAGAAATTTTATGAACAAAGTTAGATATATTCAAATTGCCTTCAACCATACAGTTAGAGACGTCATGCGTATATTACCACAGATTCCCTATGACCCCCGTATAATAATTGAAGCAGGTACTCCATATCTTAAAAGAGAAGGTATGGCAGGCGTAAGTCTGATTCGTAGATATTGGAGCGGGTTGGTAGTTGCGGATTTGAAAACTACTGATGGAGCATATGAAGAGGTTAACTTTGCATATCGAGCGGGAGCGGATGCTATTACTGCAGCAGGAAATGCGCCTTCTGAAACCCTAGATTTCTTTAATAAGACTTGCACCCAATTCGGAGTCTATTCTATGATTGATATGCTAGGAGAATCAAATCCACTGCGAAAACTATTACCATTGCGTCATAAACCAGATATTGTGGTTATTCATAAAGGGCGTGATGAAGAGGCAAATCCAAGAGCAATTATTCGCTACAAGGATATCAATAAAGTGCATTCGAAATATGATGTTCTAATATCTGTAGCAGGGGGATTAACACAGAATTCGGTTCGAAAGGCTTATTTTAATGGAGCTGATATAGCAATCTTAAATATTGTCAAGCCTACAGACGCAAACGATGGTATTGTCGATAATCTCAACTTTCGTCAAATAATCCCTAAAATTCTTAATCAGGTTGGTACTTAATTAACTTTGATCTTTAAAACGTAAGAATATAATTATGGATAAAAATATTGTAAAAAAAAATTTTTTTTTTGATAAAACTATTTATTTTTCTAAATATGCTTCTTTTTTCTGTATATAATTGAAACTATAATTATTCCAAGTAAAGATCCCGTCAAAATAGTGGTTATTTGATAACCCGGAATTGCAGGTTCTCCAATTCTTACTAACATTGAGGTTTCTTTGGTATTGTTTGCTTTATCTATAGCAACTGCTTTGATAGTATGTGGTCCGTTTATATAATCAGAAGTATTTAAGCTATATATCACCTCAGGATATGGATAATAGGAAGGCATAACTTCTTCTTTCTTTAATTCATTATCAACAAATATCTGAATTTTATCCAAAGCTTGATCATCATCTCCTTCCACAGTAATATTAACGGTACCCAGTAGCGTTGCGCCTGCAATTGGATTCGTAATTATTACTGTAGGATCGACAGTATCCACTGGAGCGATTCCATCTGTATTAACCCCTACTTCTGTGGTAACAATCTGACCACGTCTTCCATCTACATCTTCTACAAAAAAGTTTAGTATATAGTCAGAATCAATTACTGGAGATAATATTTCTACAGTTCCAGAAAAATTACCACTACCCAAAGGATCAGTTAATTCCCATTGAAAAAACATTTCATTCTCATCCCATAGTACCATAGTTTCATTGTTTAAATTATCGGTTGGTTCTGGAGGGGTCCAATCTTCAGATATTACTCGACAAATCACTTTTGCAATGTCTGTTGAATTATCAACTCCTATTGAAATTGGAAAAGTTATTAATGTTGGGTCATGTACCACCCAAAATTTTAATGGTACAAATTTGAGTTTTGGAGGCAGAATGAAAAGAGGAAAACATCCCTGACAGATATATGTATTTTTTGCATCATTGCCATCACCTGTACTTGGAAGTTGTCCCCAAGCATTTACTATGTGTCCAACACCATCGTGATTATCCTCAATACATGGGTTTTGCACTTCATAGCCCAAAGCTTTAATCTCATGATGAGCATCCACAAAAGCATCTCCAATAGAATTTCCTGCAAGGATAGATTTTAAAAGACCTTCTCCAAACATTGAAATATGAGGAGGGATTGGGCTCCACCATGCGCTATAACCAGGTTCGGTTGATGTCATAATAATTCTATCCGATTTACTTAAATCATCTAAAAACGATCCAGAAGCACATGCTTCATAAATAACAATTATCCGATCACATCCAGAAGCAGTTTCAAAACCATCCAAATATTGATCAAGCTCCCAAGCAGCTAGTGAAGTAAAAGGAGCCATCGCCATCGCATCGGTTCCCCCATGGTCATGTATATAAACTGCCAAAACTCCATTTGGACCAACTTTAGTAGGAGCCCACGTATTAAATGCATAATCTAAATTATTACGGGAAGTAGCCGCATATTCCCTGTCAGTATATGTGACAGAATACAATGGAACTAACATTAATATTTCATCCTCAGTATTGCCACATGCTAATGCTTGATCATAGACCCATTCAAGAGTCAATAATACTAAATCCCATGCATCATGATCTGATTTATCTCCCCCAACAATGATCCACGCATCTATACATTCGTATTGATCAGCACTAGTTTTAGCAGAAATGTCTAAATTAGTATCGAATTGAGCATAATCCATAGTTCCGCCAGAAATTACCAAACAATACTGAATGCTCGAAAGAAGGATATAAATAATTAGAATTAGTCCTAGCTTTTTCTTTTTCATTGTTTTTCATTCCTTCATTTTTTTATTTGTTCAAAATAAGTTTTATGATGATTAGATTTCATTCATATAATATACAACCATTATTGAATAAATGATGTGATTGTTAGTAATCACAATGCGATATTTAAATCTATGGCTTTCCATCATCACATCTACATTAATGTCAACAGAGTGCATTCGAAGTACAATATAATAATATATGCCATAGAACTCTTACCCAGAACTCCGTTCGAAAGGCATATTTTTAATTATATTTTATTTCTTTTTCTTATTTTCAAAATAATTAAACTATACAATTAATTTTAAATTATAGTTAGAATATACAAGCAATCTTAAATTTCCAATAAAAAAGTGCATTTCACTGTTATATAAGGATTTAGAAAACCTATTTCAATTAATCAGTTTAGATTTTTGTGACTCTCCAGCAATAAATATTGTAAATTCGAAGGTTTTTTCTGCATTTAGGCAACTTGTGCCAAAATGGGATAGAATCCTCCAGAAAGGATTACAACTAGATAAAGAAGAAACATATCGGACCATTAGACATATCTTTCGTTCAATATATGTCTACTTTTCCATACAAAATGACCAATTCTTAGAAGAATTAAAGTTTAACTTTAAAGAATTTTTAAGGTCTAATCTTAACGATTTTTACGACACTCATCCAGATATCCTCATTTATATCTTGTTATATCATGATATTGGACGACCATTTAATAAAGAGTGGCATACTTTTGAATCTGCAAAGATTATAGAAAAGAATGATCTATTTTTAAACTCAGAAATACCTCAAAAATATATCACTATCCTAACTGGAGTGATAAGACACCATCTTCTCTTAGGAACCATCTTTACGGGCGAGTCTAGCTATGTGGGAGCACTCATTTTACTAAAGGATCAAAAATTAAAAATGATATGGGAATCAAAAGAGGATACTGAATTACTTTTGCGATTATTACTCATTTTTACTATTATTGATATATTGGGCTACGATTATTCCAAGATTTTTGATCACTATTTACACTATTATCTCGAGATAAAAGATAATTTACAAAATGGCTTCAACCTAATTAGAACTTTAAAAAGCCCAGAGAAAAAAGAAGAGGCGCTATTTTCTTTCTTTTATAAATTAGATAAGAAAAATCTTAAATGGCGGATTGCATGTTCTTTAAGGATATTCCAATTTATTACTATTAATTCAGAACTAACAGAAAATTTTTATTACAGAAAGATCGAACAAGGTCTGGAAGAAATTGGTTCCAATTGGCAACTTTTTAAAGAAAGACTTGGCAATACGCACTCGTTAATCCAATTTAAGTATACACTCCCTTTAATGATGATTCTAGCTTCTGGATCCTTCTCTAGAACGCCTATTGACAATAATTTTATAGTGAATAAAAAGATTTTCCAATTCTGGGAAGTTTGTACCTCTAAAGTAATAAAAAATATTATCCATAAAAATAGAGTTACCTTATGGAATATTATCTTTCAATTTCCCCGAAATTGGTTCAGAGATATCGATTTTTTAAAGCTTTTAAGGTCTGAGTCTCTTTTTGCTCTCATTGAGAGAGCAAGGCCAGTATTTGATGATTCCTTATCAGCTTATCATCTTTATATTGGCTATCAGAATGGTTAAGGAGTGACACCTGAGATATATACCCGCCTTTCTGTCAGTATTTCGGTCGCCCAAAATACCGTGGGGCATCAAACTAAGCGACCTACCTAAAGTTCGTTCCAAATACTCATCACTTTCATTTGGTCTTGCACCAAGGTTTAAGCTCGTTCCAACTATTCCTTTCTACAATTTCTTTGGCTTATATCCAAATCATTAACATGCGCAGAAAGGCAGTGTCGTTTCAGTTGCTTAAATATGGTTTTCACCATAGTAGTTTTCTACTCCTTGTTTGGAATGTGAGGCGAGGTTCCTCAACGAGTCAAGCTCATCGTCAGCCCCATATCTCATGTGTCACCCAATAAAAGGAATTGTTCTAATAATAATTTTAGCTTAAAATAAATAAGAAAAAAAAGAATTGATTATTAGTTCTTTTTTATTTGCATTCTACTCAAAACAATCACACTGAAAAGTGAAAAGAAGAGTAGTATAAGTACATTAAACCCAGGTATGGAAGGCGGTTCAGAGGGTTCTTCAGGTATTTCTTTAATTATAGTTATGCTTATCGTGCCCGTTTGGCCTAAGGTATCATTAGCAAAGAATGTTATTAAAACATGTCCTTCTGGTATTAAATCCCATATAGAACTTTCGATAGAAAAAGTATTCTCGCCGGAACTAGCTGCAACAAAATGTAGGGTGCTAGAATCATTAATAGTGAACCAAAATTGAAAAAGATTGACCTCAGTTATGGTTAAGTTAATGGTCGGTGATGTATTTCCAAACTCAGTTCCACTTAACGGTGAGTTTATCATGAGAAAGGGATTTATTGTATCTTTATTGAGAATTAAATCGGCATATCTAAGATTTCCAGCTGAATCATTTGCAAACACGCGAACTGTGAAATTTCCTTGAGCTTGATTCATCCACAAAGACGAATGTACGGTAAAACTCGAAGTTTCAAAGATATAATTTTCTCCTGAACCAAGTATAGTATACCATGTTTCATTGATGTGAATATCGAAAATAGATACTTGTATCTCGGGGGTTTCTGAAAAAAGCGTTCCATCAGAAGGACTTGTAATGTCAATCGAAGGGACAATTGTATCTTTGATAACTTGAAGAACAGTAGAATCACTATTCCCGCCAGTATCATTAACAAATACTCGTATGAGTATTAGACCTTCACTTTGATTATTCCAAATCTCTGTATTAATTTGAAATTCTGTTCCACTACAAGTGTCGATTTCGCTCGTATTGAGTACCTTGTACCATTGAGAATCAATCTCGCCATTATCAGAGATTGAAACGGTTATCGTTGGAGGAGAACTATAAATTGTATCATTCACAGGGTTAACTATACTTATGGTGGGTGGTGTGTCATCCCCATCATCGCAAATTGGCAAGGAATCATTGACAGTATTTATTGTTTGTGAAGGCCCGTCATATATTTTATATGGTATATCACCGATACCATTATCATCTAAGTCATATCCCCCTTGAGCAGATATATAATCATCCCATAGATTACCAATAGATTCATTGTCCCAAGAATTAAATGATGTGGAATCCCATGCATTATATGTATTATTTGAAAAGTTATTTAAGTAAACTGAATTATCGAAACAGGTACTGTGAATCCGTAATCCAACCCAATTTTCAGAAATATTATTATGTATAATACTAGTGGAATTTGTGTACGAACCGAGATAAATTCCATAATTAGTACTATTTTTGACCGTATTATTATATATCTCATTATCGAGATTTGGATAATCCATTGTCCCTAAAAGCATGATTCCTATTGCACTCCCACTATTATGGTTTAAAATTGTATTACCTCTAATTTTAATATTGGAACAATTATAGACTATATTAATCCCCCGCCATTCATTTCCAAACACGTTATTATCACGAATCTCCAGATTATTTGAATAATCTATTCGGATTCCATTATTAATACAATTATAGACCGTGTTGCTCGAAATATCGCTATAAGTTGAATCTCTTGCTAAGATACCGTTATCACTACAATTAAATATTGAATTATTAAAAACCTTAAACTCAGTAATTTCGTTAAGAAATATTCCTTCATATGAATTTTTGATAGTATTATTTATTATCGTTCCATTCGAGCTATAGGAACAAATAATGCCCCCATGATCACTACTCAGTTTTCCATTCAAAATTGTACAGTTTTGAATTATAAATGGTTGATCGGAATCATATATATAAACTGCCGAATCCTTATAGTTTGCATTTATGGTCACATTTTCGATTTTGTGGGGATTATTTTTAGTACCATCTCCAAGGTGAAACCATGGTTGTCCATTATATCCAGTCCAATTATCACTAGAAATATGAATAAAACTTATTTCATTTTGAGAAATCTTTAGAATTCTCCTATTATTAACGTTATCATTTGACAATAATTCGGATGGCTGTGTCCAAATGAAATTGGTAAAGAATCCAGTAATAAAGAGAAAAAGAATTATCAAACCAAATTTTTTTTTTAAATTATTATTCATAATTAAATCTCGAATTTAATGCATATAAACATGTCATATTCGAAGCGCCGCATCTAAGTCTTGGACAGATAAGTAAAGTTTTATTACTTTTAAAAAATAAAGTTCCTTCTATAAATTTAAGTTAAAATCTTTACAATTTTTCTATTAGAGGTCTACATATAGTCTATTAATTTAGGATTGTAATCTTCTGAAAAGATTTGGGATCTTTTTTGTGTTTTCGTAATCATAAAGATGTTTGTGAGTCAAAACATCATAAAAACCAATTATCGCCAATAATATAGCAAGAATCATCGCAGTGAAACCAATTAATTCGTACGCGTTAAAATATAAAACACCAATTGTCAATGAAACGATCTCTAAATACCAGGTTGCCACTAAAGGAGCTGTGGTTTGCGCGATTGATTGGATATTCGTACCATATCCGCTAATCTGTCCTTGTCTATCGGGATCGACTGCTTTTGTTATATTACTTTGGATTAAGGGCATTAAAAACGCCATAGAAAACATGAAAAGCGGAATAAAAGCATACACCATCCAATATTCATATAAATAAGGGTAAAATATGAAATTAACGATTAAAACAATTAAACCCGTCAAAAAGATCCGCTTCTCTCCCACTTTTTTAATCAGAAATTTAAGCAAAAAGCCCCCATAAAATATCCCAATTATTCCGGCAACGGTCATTACACTGCCAATACCTAATGCATCTGTACCATATCTCTCGTCTAATACCAGAGCTAAACTAGAAGTCAACATAATGGTAGTAAATGAAAGTAAGAATAATTGGCAAAAGCGCAGATCTAATTCCTTATTCCAGATTTTACCTCTACCTTCGGGGGAGGTCCGTATTTTGGTCATTTGCTCTTTAAGATCAGCAATTCTCTGTTTTGGCATACTTTCAACCAATACTCTGAGGGTTAAGATAATATTTATAATCGATAGTCCACTTGCGAACAAACCAGGAAAACGCCAATTTATTACTCCGAGTAATCCTCCGATACTTGGACCCAAAATCATACCAAGCGTGTTCCCTACCATTATCCTTCCAATTTTTGAGGACCTCGTTTCAGCAGTGGTAATATCTGCAATATAGGCTCTAATTACAGGAAGTTGTCCGCCAAAGATTCCGTCAAAAATCCGAGAAAAAAATATCATTTCGATTGAATTGGATAAGGCAAGGAGTAAAAATGCCACTCCCGTTCCAATTTGGGAGATAAGCAAAATTGGTTTCCTTCCGTACCGATCACTTAATTTTCCCCAAATAGGTCCAAAAATAAGGGCAGAAAATGCATTCGAAGAAATAAGAATCCCAATTAAGAAATCGGAGGCGCCAAAAACTTGTCCTATTTGAGGTAAAAGAGGTAACACCATGCTGTATCCGAAAACATCGACTAGTATGCATAAAACTAACGTAAGCATTGCCCGATTAGCATTTATATCATA
>Ga0180433_10011779_pt1 | contig 10325 bp, 8 predicted proteins | sample SS_ome_8_FD_132980 | JGI IMG/M metagenome (GOLD analysis project Ga0180433, IMG submission 132980) | Hypersaline lake sediment archaeal communities from the Salton Sea, California, USA - SS_1_D_1 metaG | ecosystem: Environmental > Aquatic > Non-marine Saline and Alkaline > Hypersaline > Sediment...
CACGATTCCATTATCCGGTAACACAAACGGTAGCGGTCAGATTCAAGGTATCTGGCCGGAACTGACTATTCAGGGAAACTTTCAGCTAGAGCAGGTTGCTTATCAAGAATACCTGTTAGGCCAGGGAAAGCTTGATTTTAATCTACAACCGGAACAGGGCTTATTAACTGAAAATGAAGATGGCAATCTAACCCAATTGTTCGATTGGAATGGTTATTCTTTGAACCTGGAACATTTGAGTCTTCAAAATGAGACAATGCAACTAATAGCAGAAGGCCAATCTGTGATAGGAGAAGATAATACATTTGCTCTAGATATAGACTTTTCACATCAAGATCTTAATAATATGATTGAACATTTTTATCCTATTGAGAATGGCCTGAAGAAATTTTTACCATCCCAAATAACCGGAAAAGCCAGTTTAAACGGAGATTATTCTGAACAAAAAATTGTGTTATCCGCTCAACTTATACCTCAACAACAACAAAACAATCCCCCCTCTAACCTGGAATTGGTACTGAATAAAAATGAACAGGGTTTAACTTTTTCTGATTTTCGCTTGATTCAATCCGAAGGCCAATTTCAAGCAGAAGGAAGTCTAAGTACTGCCCGGGTTCTGGATATCAATTTTCAGGCAGAACAATTAGATATGAACATACTGATGAGCCTGGTTCAAATCGATGAAACAATAAGGGGTATAATGAATATTGAAGGTTTCTGTGAAGGTACTATTGACCATCCACAGATTTCTATGATTGCCCAGATCGAAAAAGGTAATTTCCGTGACTTTCAATTTGAGAACCTGCAAAGCGATCTTCACTGGGATAGCGAAAAGAACGAAATAGAGATAAGACAATTAGTAATTGACCTGGAAAAAGATTATCAGATTCAAGCAGAAGGCAATCTTCCTCTAGATATCCTGATTTTTGGAGAAGAACAGGAAATAAGAACAGACATCAATTACCTGGAAATTCCACTGGATTTCCAAATCAGGATGGAGAGAGCAGATCTTAATATACTAAGGCTTTTCTGGAAAGATACCTTCTCAGAAGTTATTGGAAACATTGATCTGGAGCTTAATTTAACGGGTACAGCTGGAAAACCAATAGTTAACGGAGTAATAGAAGTCCACCAGGGAAGAGTTACTATAGATCATCTTCCTATCCGAATGGAAGAACTCAACACCAGGATAGAGGTGTCAAATAATCAAGTAACAATTCCACCAATCTCTTTTACCGTTTATGAAAATCATTTTAACATATCAGGCCAATTCGAATTGGTTAGTCTTTTGCCTGAAAATATGGTCTTAACCATACGAAATGATGAAGAAAAAATTATTTATCAGAATATTCTAGAAAGTGAAGCTGATTTCCTGGCAGAAATCAGGGGTTCATTTCTTGAGCCACAAATTAATGGGAAATTAATTCTCTCCCAAGGGGAATTAAACCTTAGTCAGTTGATACAGTTATACGAAGAAGAAAATGGTTCATTTTATACTCCCGCAACACAGGATGCTTCACAAAATTACCTTGATTTGAATATTGAAATTGCTGATCCTTTTAGCCTAAGACTGCCCAATGCAGAGATTAATGTGACAGGTAATATCAATTTAAGCGGTTCTTTTGCCGAACCTTTCGTACAGGGCAATCTTGTTTTAAGGAAAGGTCATTTAATATATTTCGAAAAAAGATTTGTTGTTTCAGAAGGGCGTGTTGTCATTAATGGTTTTACTGTCAATGATATTGATATTAACGCCAGAGCCCAAACCAATGTAGGCGATGTTCAAATAACGATTAGCATGTCAGGTAATCTTGCTAATCCACAGATACAATTATCCTCTCAGCCTTCCCTGAGGCAAACAGAAATTTTATCTTTGCTCACCTTTGATCGAAATATCCAGGGTCTTTCTGAAGGTGAAATCAACCAGCTTCTATCCCAGGAAATGATTGATATGCTTTTTCAAAGCTTACAAATCAACCTTTTCAAACGGTTAAATCGTGAATTAGCAGAAGAATTAGGGCTTGAATTTATTAGACTGTCATTTGATGCTTCGGAAAATTCAAGTGGACAAGCCTTTTTTTTAGAAGGGTTGAATCTTGGGGATTTAACCTTAGAAGTCGGAAAAAATATTGGCGACGATCTCTTAATCACTTACTCTACACCCCTGGATTTTCAAGGTGAAACAAGCCTGGGTATTGATTATCAAATCTCATCTGACTTTACATTCAGTACTCAGTTTGACGCTTATTCTATAAGAGATGAGGACTATCAGTTCAAATTTGGATTAGAAATTAAATTTTAGTTACTGAGAACAAACTATAAAACTAATAAAAATATATATACAATACAAAAAAATATCTTCATGGTGAACAGGGAATCACAGATAAATGTTTAATATCCAACATGCACTAAACATCAACAAATTGTTTAAGGATTTTAACAACCAAGAAATTAATCAATTTCTAATCTCTTCTCAATATAGAACAATTGATTATCAATCCGGACAGGTCATCGCTATTGAAGGTGAACCCTTAACAGAAATTGGATTGGTTCTTGATGGTATAGTAGAAATTCAAAAAAATTATTCATCCGGGAAAACGGTAGTCATTAATCAATTAGGTATCGGCAATATCTTTGGTGAAGTAGCTATTTTTTCTTCTAAAAAAGTCTATCCTTCCACCATCTCTTCAGCTACTAAGTCAAAAATTATGTTTGTCAATAAAATAAATGTTCTAAAAATCTGCCTTCAAAATAAAAAACTTCTTAAAAATTTGTTGCAACTTTTATCGGAAAAAATATTAATATTGGATCAGCGCTTAAAATTCCTGTCAGGGGAAACAATTCGCCAGAAAATCTGTCTATACCTTTTAGAACACTATCGGGAACAACAAGCCTTAAAAATCCATATAGCCCTCTCCAGGGAGAAAATGGCTGAACAATTTGGGGTCACCCGTCCATCACTTTCCCGGGAATTAAACAAAATGAAACGTGAAGGATTCATTGATCTTGATAAACACACGATTACGATCAAGGCCTTATCTGCTCTGGAAAATGTTTTATAAATTGCATAAACAACGCCCCTGCATAACAGGTGGTTTTAAGAAGCCTCTAAAAGAGGCTTAAATACTTTCTGGACAGTTTTCTCTATGCTTTTTTCTCTTGATATAGTTATGGTATCCTTTTGGACTATTCTTTCAAAGCAATGGTACTTTATCTTTCAACTATTACTTTGTATAAAAAATATTCAGATAGCACATCTTTATCTCTACGGTAAAACTATTTAACCATTACCACCTTCACAGAAGGTGGTAATCATCCATTACTATGTAATATGTGTAAATACCAGGATTATTTTCTACTCTTTGACCATTTCATAACATAAGGGTACAAGAACATATAGACACCGGTAATTGCCAGGCCCAGCATAAACATACGTTGCCAACGATATAATAGATTATTAATAGGCATACCCCTGGTAAAAACCATCACTAGCAGAGTTAAGATAACAAAAGGGATGGTTAAATAGCGATGTATTTTTCGAAATAATAATGATAACTTTCTCATTATCCCTCTTTCAGATATCAGAGTGATTCTCCGGCAACATATAGTTGTTCACTTCAGTTACCGAAATATTTTTAATCTAAATAAATTAATTTTCTACTTTTGTCTGAGAAACATTTCCAAATCCTCATCAACCCCGCCAATTCCACCAATATTGAATTTTTCTTCCAGAACATTGGTCACATTGGGAGATAAAAAAGCCGGCAGTGTGGGACCAAGATGAATATTTTTAATCCCAAGATAGAGTAAGGCTAATAAAACAATAACCGCTTTTTGCTCGTACCAGGCAATATTGTACGAAATGGGAAGTTGATTGATGTCATCCAGACCCAGTACTTCCTTTAACTTTAGAGCTATGACCACCAGGGAATAAGAATCATTACACTGACCTGCATCCAATACCCTGGGTATACCTGCTATTTCTCCCAAATCGAGTTTGTTATAACGATATTTCGCACAACCGGCAGTAAGAATAACCGTATCCTGGGGTAATTTTTCGGCAAATTCCGTGTAGTAATGACGACTCTTCATTCTACCGTCACAACCGGCCATAACAAAGAATCTTTTTATTGCACCGCTTTTTATAGCTTCAATGATCTTATCCGCGAGTGCAATAACCTGGTTATGAGCAAACCCTCCTATAATATCCCCCTTTTCTATCTCGATGGGAGGAGAGCATTTTTTTGCCGCTTTAATGATTTCAGAAAAGTCTTTTTTCTGCCCCTCTTTCCGATCCGGTATGTGTTTCATTCCGGGATAACCCACCGTTCCGGTAGTAAAAACGCGTTCCTTATAGCTATTACGCGGCGGAATAATACAATTGGTGGTCATCAGTACGGGTCCATTGAATTTTTCAAACTCTTCATTTTGTTTCCACCAGGAATTACCATAATTACCTACAAAATGTTGATATTTCTTAAACGCTGGATAGTAATTTGCCGGCAACATTTCTCCATGGGTGTAAATATCAACTCCGGTATTTTTGGTCTGTTCCAGCAGTTCTTCCATATCTTTAAGATCATGACCGCTGATTAATATACCGGGATTGTTGCGTACACCAAGGTTTACTTTCGTCATCTCCGGACTGCCATAGGTCTCAGTATTTGCCTTATCCAATTGTGACATTGCTTCAACACCATACTCCCCGCACTCCATCACCAGATTAACCAAATTATCTATTGAGAGAGAATCATTGGTAGTTGCCGCCAATCCTCTTTGAATAAAAGAATAGATCTCCTGTTTTTCATACCCCAAATTGAAAGCATGTTCACTGTAGGCAGCTATACCTTTTATACCATAGATTAGTAACTCTCTTAAGGAACGTTCATCTTCATTCCCGGTAGCCAGAATACCTACATCGTCAGAATTGGCTTTCATCTCAAACTCTGATTCCAGCTTACCTTTCCAGATAGCACAATCCGGTATGTTTTGGGGCATTTTACCACCGGCATTCAAAAGTTGTTTCTTTATTTCCTCTCTTAACTTAAGGCCTTCTTTGATCTTCTTTACAAAATCTGATTTATCAAAATTGGCATTGGTAATGGTCATAAAAAGGGAATCTACAATAAACTTATTTATCTTTTTATTTTCTATTCCTGATTCCCGTGCCCTGGTGCTATATACAGAAATACCTTTACATACATAAATCAATAGATCCTGTATGTTAGCAACATCTGCTTCTTTTCCGCAAACGCCCCTTTTAGTGCAGCCATTCCCTCCTGCTGTTTCCTGGCATTGAAAACAAAACATATCCATAATTTTACCTCCTTTAAAAAATTTTTGATCTATTTGGCTTCCCTTTTCACTTTCAATTCTTTGCAATATGAATACTTTTACTTCTACTGTTAATTTAGACCAAATTGACTTATCTATCTGTAACCAATGTTACAAAATATTCATATTTTTAATCATATTAAAGGATTTCAAAAAAATTTGACATCTAAAATATTTCGGTTATAATTATATTTGCTATTTATTAAATAAATAGTATTTTGTAATATAAGTGTTCATGGTATATTTTTCAACCTGGTAAAGATAAATTATATCATGGATTTGTCTCAGTGATATTTAATTAGAGCTTTTCGGTGCTTTTGACTATGCTCTACTTTGCCTCTAAAGAAATGTTACTGAAGAAAATAATTAAAGAAGGAGGTAAAGAGAGATGTCAGAACGCAATAAACTATACGTGGGAAATCTAAACTACTCAGTCAATGAAGAACAATTGAAAGAACTTTTTGAAAATCATGGTACTGTTCAAAGCGTTAACATCATTGAAGGCAAAGGTTTTGGTTTTGTAGAAATGTCTACCGACGAAGAAGCAGATGCGGCAAAAGCAGCATTGAATGACCAGGAATTTCAAGGACGCCCACTAAAAATTGATGAAGCCCGACCACGTAAACCCAGAAGAGACTTTAATTCCGGCCCCAGAAGACGCTTCTAAAAAAAACAAAAACCCTTTGGCTCTAGAGCTAAAGGGTTTTTTTATACTCCTAAAACTACTAACTATTCAAAATAATACAGGATATAGATTTCCTCCTTAAATCAAGTCAATGCTATTACTTCTTTATACGTACTATTTAAATGATCATTAAAAATCTTAAAAACTTGATTATGATTAACTTTTTGAATTGCATATTTTCATGATTACAATATAAAAAAATTTTAAAACCCCTTGACAAATTCTTAACTATCATTATAATTGTTAATAGAAAATGATGTTATTAGCATATAATGTTAATAGCATAAAAAAAGAAATTTAATAAACAGGAGGTGTTATTATGAACCTGGTAAAATGGGAACCCAAAAGAAGTTTAACAAGAAGTTTCTTTGATGATTTCTTTAATGTAATGGAAATTCCGAGCAGAAGGAGTTTGCTAGATGATGGCATGTGGGTACCGGCAGTTGATTTGATTGATAAAAAAGATAAGCTGATGGCAAAGGTCGAACTTCCCGGTGTTGAAAAGAAAGATGTTAAATTATCACTGAATGACAGCACCTTAACCATACAAGGTGAAATGAAAAAGGATGAAGAAACCGAAAAAGAAAATTACTATTATCGGGAAAGAGCTTATGGAAATTATTCGCGCACCATTTCTTTGCCAACTGAAATAGACAAGGAAAATATCAAAGCAAAATTCAAAAACGGTATCTTAGAAATTACCATGCCCAAGAAACCGGAAGTACAACCTAAAGAAATTACTATTGAAGCTGAGTAATTAACTCACAAAGCTATAAAAGATAACCCCCAATATTGGGGGTTATCTTTTATAGAAATACACTTAGATCCTATGTTAGGCCTTCCCTATTTAAAACTCTTCTTGGAATATTGGGAAAACAATATAAATCAGAAATTCTATCAAATAGCCATAACGGTATCTTCCCCGAGATAATAGCACCCAGTAAAATTATTCTACACCTGTATTATTTCTACTTGTAATTTCTTGAACAAGTGCAATTTTTGCATTATCCATATGTTGACGCATTAGAGATTCAGCAAGCTCCTCGTTCCTACTTTCAAGGGCTTCCAATATTCTTTGATGTTCTTCTATGGCCATTCCTTGTCGCTTCATACTCGAAATGATAGTTGAAAAACGTTCATTTATCCGTTTATAATGAATATCCAAAATAAAAACTAATTCTTCATTTCTACTGGCATTTTCGATGATCTGGTGAAATTCTTGATTTATATCTTTTAACTTTTCTACAACTTTTTCATTTTTTATTTTTCTACTTCTCTCGATAAGACTTTTTAATTGATTTAACTCTTGATTAGTTATATTTTTTGCGGCTTTTCTGGCAGCTAATCCTCTTAATATGCCAGTAATATCATAAAATTCATCCATATCGATGTCCCTCGGGATAGAGGCAACTTTCACTCCCTTAGGAGGAGATGGAACGACTAATCCTTTTTGTTGAAGTTGAATAATCGCTTCTCTAATTGGGGTACGACTTATATTTAAAGATTTAGCTAATTTGGATTCTACCAAACGCTCTCCCGATTTTATTTCTCCCTGAAAGATAGCTTTACTCAATATTGAATAAACCTTATCTCTTATAACTACCCTGTTGCCAAGGTTTTTCTTTAAACTACCCTCCATATTCTGTTTCCTTTAACGAAATGTTAAGTAATTCTTCATATATTTTTTCCAATATTTAAAAAACTAGAAAAGCTAATTATTATTATACCAAATATATTCTATATTAAAACAAAATTGCGCACTAAAAAAGATTTAATCAAGTAGCCTATTTCCCTAATTCTTAATGATTAAAGATGTCCTTAAGAACCCGAAGCCAATTTTCACCTAATATTTTTTTGATATCTGTATCCGTGTAACCTCTAAGAACTAATGCTCTGGTAATATTTGGTAAACCGGATATGGATGCAATTCCAGCCGGCTTGAAACGTTTTCCCACATACGGTCCTGAAAATTGACTTCTGATTAATTCAACATTCTTGTTTGCTCTTTCAAGTACTGAACGATCTGTTGTCCCGGTAAAATCTGTACCGATAGCCACATGATCAATTCCAACTAACTGAACAATATAATCAATATGATCAACTAAATCTGCAACAGTAGTATCTTGAGCTAATTTGGTCTTTGTATCTCCCAACATGTGCTTTACACCGATCACACCGCCTCGCTCAGCCATAGCGCTTATTTGTTCATCAGTTTTATTGCGAGGGGTATCTGCCAATGCTTTGACATTGGCATGAGTTATCAGTGCAGGTTTTTTGGAGCATTTAATGGCATCCATCGTTGTTTGATAACCACAATGTGATAAATCAACTACTATTCCTAATTCATTCATTCTGGTAATTACTTTTTCACCAAAACTGCTGAGTCCTGAATCATTTGCTTCTCCACATCCATTGCCAATATAATTACGGGCATTATAGGTAAGCTGAATAAAACGGACACCCAATCGATAAAAAATATCAAGATAATCAAGATTATCTTCAATAGGACTGCCATTTTGAAAACCAAAAAAGATTGCTATCTTACCGCTATCAACTATTTTATGCATCTCCTCCAAGTTCGTTGTCAAAGAAGCAAATTCATGGCATTTTTCTAAGACACGTATCCAGTGTCCAATTTTTTTACAAGTTGAAACAAAATTATCCTGAATCACCTTTCCATTAAACAGGTCAGTAGAAGCAACTGTGTAGTTTGTAGCATTGATGCCAACTGATCTGAGTTTTTTTGCATATTCCACATCAAGTATTGATGTCGTTAAAGCATCAAATATAAATGACTTTTGATGAAGCCGTTTTACCCGAGCTTCCTGTTCTTGTGTAAGATTAACTTCATAGGTATGCTTCATAAATAACACTCCTCTTCTAACAAAAATAATAATTTATATGGTTACTTTTACTAAATATTCTATTCATCTCGTGGGTATTATAATGTTCGGCATTTTTACTTCGAATCGTGCGGGCCAAATCAGTTAAAGCTTTCATTTTCATCTAATCCCTCCTTAAACAAGTCGATCAATTCACTATACTGTACTCCATGAATATCAGAATCTACAATGATGCTCCATAAACGCTCAGCAAAATCATCCCCATAAAATGGAGAGGTGATTCTCTGTACCTTACCGAACAATTCGTCATCAGTTAAAGGCAAGTCAGGCTCACCCTTTGGTAAATGCGTTTCTTTTTCAAAGGTCTTTCCATTGTTTAGTATTATTTGTAAAATCGCTCCACGATGAAGAGGGTATTTAGAGTCTAATTCTTTATCAAGGGATATATGCACTTTTTTGGCAAGCTTGATCAGGGATTCATCGCTTAGATTTGCCGGTGAATAATGTTGTATTCCCACATCTCCTTCCCTTAAAGCAATGGCTAATGAAAAAGGCAGGCTGAATAGGGCTTCTTCAAAATTGCTGGGGATTACAATCTCGGCTACTTCAGAAATAGCAACACGATAAGTTTTTACATTAATAGCTTCAATTTCACTCAGGTCCATATCCTGCAGTTGTTCCCGTAGGGCAATAGCCAAATCAATTGCCGGATGACAGTGCCGGCAGGTAGGATACAACTTGGTATAGGTCTGTAATATTTCCCATCTCTCTCCCAGCTCACCCAATAGAGCTTCTTGGGAAAATTGGTCAGTCATTGCTTTTAACCAGCCATGCTTTCCTTCAAAAAGAGTTCGTGGTGATTTGGCTCCCAGCATAACCAGATCTGCGGACATTACTCCGGCAGAGGCAGCTCTTCCAGCTTGAATAACCTTAATAGAAGGATGGTCATGGAGCATTTCCTGTAAGCCACAACTCTGTAAACCGGCTAAAGAAAGACAATAGGTAGTATCTACACTATTCATACCTAATAGATGAGCACTAGCAATTGCAGATCCGAAAACCCCAGCAGTTCCGGTGGTATGAAATCCCCTGTTTAAATGCGATGGATTAATACTGCGGGCAACACGCAGCGTTATATCATAACCCTTGATAATAGCAATAATGATATCCTGGAAACTCCTTTGGTTTCGCTCTCCAACAGTTAAAGCTGCCGGTATGACAGCTACTGCAGGATGGCAGGTACCAAAACGGTGACCATCATCAAGCTCAACCGAGTGGGCAATTGCTCCCATAATAAAAGCTGTATTAGCTGCAGGTAATTTCTTGCCAATACCAAAAACGGTAGATTCTTCAATCCCTTCTATATTAATAAAATAATGGGTGAGGACAGGAGTGAGGGGTCCTTTTATGATACCAACTGCCAGAGTGGCAAGAAAATCAACTAAGACTCTTCTGGCTTTCAA
>Ga0180433_10011780_pt1 | contig 10323 bp, 6 predicted proteins | sample SS_ome_8_FD_132980 | JGI IMG/M metagenome (GOLD analysis project Ga0180433, IMG submission 132980) | Hypersaline lake sediment archaeal communities from the Salton Sea, California, USA - SS_1_D_1 metaG | ecosystem: Environmental > Aquatic > Non-marine Saline and Alkaline > Hypersaline > Sediment...
AACGCACATCTATGAAAAAAATACGTTCCGATTTTTTGAAGAGATTTTTGGCGCGCTATGCACGCGAGCGGGCGGTGACCGTTTCGACGATGTTTACCATTGGGCGTATTGTTCTGACGCCATGTATAGTGTACGCAATGCTTGCTGCGTGGTGGGGAACGGCATTTTGGCTGTTTGTTGTTGCGGCATTGACCGATGTTATCGATGGAGGTTTGGCACGTTGGCTCGACCAGCGCACTGCCTTGGGGGCATGTTTAGATCCAATTGCAGATAAGGTGCTTCTGCTTTCTTGTTTTGCGACACTGTCATTCATCCCTACGCCGCTTTTTGCAATACCACATTGGTTTGTTTCGTTTGTGCTAGCCAAAGAATTTTTGCTGGTTGGTGGTGCGGTGACGTTGTTTTACGTGCGGGGCTACGTTGATATTTATGCGAGCTCCCTTGGTAAGGCGACAACGCTGGCCCAGGTTTCATTCATTGTTTGGTTATTTGCCTGCTATTTCTTTCACTGGGTACCAGTTAAGACGTACTATGTCGTACTTGGCAGTATGACCTGCATGGTTAGTGCATCATTGCTGCACTATGGCTATGAGGCACTATTTCAAGAGGGTTGACGGTGTTGGGAAAACAGGTGTGCATTGTGTGGTATGGCGTAGTGATTACCGTATGTTTTGTAGTTGCTGGCGCGGGATACGGCGGTTTTACTCTCAAGCGTGGTGGGGGTGTCTCACTTGATAAAATGCGCGAAGAGTATTGTGCCGCACAGGTTGCGCTCTTACGGGAGGTAACTAGTTTGGTGGCCGATGTGGCGGTAGCACAAGGTGCTATGATTGGAGATATGCAGTCATTTGTTGAGGGTAGTAGCACACCTTGTAGTAGTGCTTCGTGTGAGCAACTTACTGCGGCTACTCGCAAAACGCAGCAAGTTGCGCGTAAGATAGAGGATATACGCCATGAGTTGCGGGCATATGCAGGGAAGGTACGTCTTTTTGTGGCGGAGGATGAATCGAGTGTTGCGGTGCATGCGTCATGAGGTAAAAAGTCGGCATAAGTCGAAAAAACGCTTTAATTAAGTGCCTTTTGTTTTGCTATGCACATTCAGATAGGCTTGGACACAGCTTTTAGTTGCCTACACACTTGTTTAGAGGGTTAGGGGGAACGGAGGTTCAATATTTAGTGTGTGATACGAGGGGGCTTCATTGACGATTTTGAATAGCATGAAACGAATGAGCAGATTTTTAGTCTGTATGCTTGCAGGCTTAGCTGCACCGTGTGTATTGGCAGAAGTAGTGCAAGTTGCTAGTGAGGCATTGGTTCACGACGGTGATGGGCGAAGGCAACCGCTCGCGCAATGGACTTTTGATCGTAAAGTTAGCTACTATACTGAGCAAGCGCGTGCACGTGGGCAGGGGCAATTGAATGATATGTTGGCTAATCGCGTTAATCGTGATGTCAATAATCCTGATATCAGGCGTGTCAAAGAGTTTCTCACGCAAATTAGAAGTATTTGCGCACATCCACCGGTGGTAGTTCATCGTGTAAACGATGCTTCGTTACGTAGTGCATTATTAGTACGTGGTGTTGAGGCGGTAGGTGAAGCGGTTCAAGCCACGTTATGCAATGATTTGGCGACTATTCATTGCTGGATTGATCATTGGCAACAGCAACTGAATCATCCGGTTAAATATTTCCTGTCTCAATGGCCGCATCGGTGGATCAATCGATTGCGTAGTGCTACTTCACATGAAACAGAAATTCGTGATCATATTCGTGCGTTGGGTGAAATTCGTGATTGTTACCGTCGATCGCTTGGCAAGATTGTTATCGCGCTTGATAAGTTTGATCCCGCTTGTGCTGATGTCAGTACTCAGTATGCCTGGATGGCACATGTGCTTTCGCAGGTGCAGGAGCTATGCGAAGGGAGTCAGGAGGTTGCGCCAACCTATGAATCAATGCTGAATACCAGCTTCAAAATAGTACATGCGTTGGAGGTGCATCCGCGAGCGTTTAACGCGCAAATTGCGCCGCATGTGCATGGCTTTGTTGAGCGTTGGTATTTGTGGGGTGCATTGGGTACCGCGGCTACCATTGTTAGTGCAGCATTTGCGCATGAGAAAGTACCTCGGTGGTGCAAGTCGGCTTGCGGCTATGCTCAGAGCTCTTTCAACGAACTCAAGCGTGTCTTTGAGTCTGGTAATGATCAACGTGCAGAGCAAGCGCGTGAAAAGTTCATCCAAAAGGCTCCCAAGGTACTTGAGAGAATTCATGAATTTGGTCGTCGTACAGGTCGAGAGCTGCCAAATGTTGGCCCGGAAGAGCATGAGAACGAGTGTGTTGAATTGCGTCAACGATACAGAGAATTTATTGTTCGTTTCAAGCGAGCACGAGAGGCGAATTTGAATGAAGGACTTCGTGGGGAAATCGATGAAAGACTTCGCGTTATGCAACAAGAAAACTATCAGGAACAGCTTGCCGATCAGAGTGATAGTCTCAATCTTTGTTTTTTAAGCCACTGCGCGAGTCAAATTTTGCGCGATGTTGATGTTGCAGCGCTGAGGCCGGGTTTGATGGGAGGGGGAAGCCCGACGGTGAACATGCTCAAGGTCTACGGTGCCTGTTTTTCTTTGCAGCGCGATATTCTCGAGTCACAGTGGGGGCGATTTGGGGGGATTGCCAGGGATTGTTTTGCGGGGGTCGATAGAGATTTTCAGGAGGCGTATAATGCCGCAATCCAAGGGGTATCAACTGCTTGGGAGAGCGTGAATAAAATTACACCACAGGTTCGTGCGCTGACGGCATTGGTTTCTACGTTGGTAGTAGGATTGGTTGGTGCCGGTACGGTAGCGGGCATTAGGCGACTTCTAAAGAGGCGTGTGACACGCTATCGGCAGCCGGCGAAAAATGCTCTTGATGAGATTACGGCGGCGCTTCTTGTTTGCGAGCGGGACAGTTCTGATCCGCGGCTTGATGAGCTTGATGAACTTGCGGTTGGTACGTTGATTGCTAATGCACAGATCTTTGGCAGGTTTGGACGCGGCCTGGTACCGGAAGGAATGCGTGCTACGTTTGATGGTGACATTGCTCAACTGAAGTCGACAGCTGGTGCTCGTGTACGCGCGAAGATTCGTTGGGTCAAATATATGCGTGCGCGTTGGGGCGGCTATCTAGCTGGATAGAACATGTTGGCATGCTGGTATCGTGGGTTTTAGCATTTAGCGCTGGAAAACTCATGTCATTGTGATACCTTCAAGATATAACTTTTAATAATGGCTCTTTCTACCAAAAGGACTCTGGATGGCCAGTTACAACCGTGTTGTGCTTGTGGGAAATCTAACGCGCGATCCTGAGTATCGCCAACTGCCGTCGGGTCAGGCGGTGTGTCGCCTTGGTTTGGCAACGAATCGACAATTTAAAAGTCGTCAAACGGGCGAATCTGTTCAAGAAGTGTGCTACATCGATGTTGATGTGTGGGGCGCGCAAGCTGAAAGTTGCAATCAATATCTCAGCAAGGGACGAGGCGTTTTGGTTGAAGGGCGTATCAAGTTTGATACATGGGAGGACCAAAATGGACAATCCCGCAGCAAACACTCCGTTGTTGCCGATCGTGTAGTGTTCCTGGCATCGGGTTCTGCCGTTGCTGGTACTGACGAAATGGGTACAACTCGTGCCGAGGCTGCATCAGCGCCGGCTGCTGCACCCGTCAAGACTGATACTCCAGCTGCGCAAGCAATTCAAAGCGAGCTCGAAAAGGAGATAGCGGGTAAGGTAGCGGCGGTTCAGCAACGCGCGGCAGCAAAGAAAACAGCGGCTGTTGCCGAGGCGGCATCTACTGCCGATGCTGATGCACAGCAAAAGGCGACGGCTCCTGCTGGCGAGGTTGCATTTAAGGACCAGCCGCCATTTGAAGATGATTTGCCATTCTAGTGTTGGGCAAAGATAAGTGTGACGAGGCCGATAAGCAAAAGCTGTCGGCCTCGTTTTGTTTGTGCGGTATGAATGGGTTATTGCAGACTATTTTCCGCATACAGTTGTCTGTTGTCTGGGCATTGTGTTGTGCAAGATCATTTGCGCAGCATGCATGTTGAGTCGGTTCTCTTGCCTGTGTTTATTGACAGTCTGAATTCGCACTTGCTACGATGTGCACATGGGAAGTGCCGTAAGCAAGCCGGTAATCTAACAGGCGCGGGGGCAGGCTATGAAGCAGAGATTCAGATGGCGGCGTGGCGTGAGGTGTGGCCTTGTGATGGCAGCGGGTATTGCGCCATTGTCGTGCCAGCAGGTGGTACCTGAGGAGCGCGATGTTGTGCAGGTTTCATTTGATCAGCCCTTTGAGCAAACACATATTAAAACGGTGGTTGATGCTTACATGCGTTTGTGGTCTGACCTGACATTGCTGGCCGATCGGCAGGAGACATTGGATCGTGGTCAACGGGCACTGGCCTTTGAAGCCGCCATTGGTCGTGCAACCTTTGTTGGTTGGGCAGTTGATCGGTTGCTTCGTCAGAATGTGCATAACGATATTATTGGTGATGGTTTGCAATATATGTGTCATGCAACATCGCAGATGAATGAACTTGCCTCGCAAGTGCAAACTGATAGCGATCATGCGCGCTGCATGCATGAGTTACTTGGGCGATTGTGGCAGCGCATGGCATGTGGCGTAGTGTCTGGTCGCTCACAAGGCGATGTCGGTTAGCAGAAAGCCAGTCACGCCACGTTTATGTTTTTAGCTTCGTCGGGTTTGCATCGAATGCTTGGCGAAGATGGACGGCGTAGTGTTTGGTTGTTCATTCCAACGCAATGATGCCACGGTCAGTGCCGGCCAGTAAAAAGCCAGTTACGCCAAACTGCCTAAGCCAATAGATCCGTTTTACTTCATCAAAGATGGGGTTTGTCAGAATGGTGGGTTGCTGGACCGACCAATCGGTGGGGAAGAATGGCACCACGCCGATTCTATCGTGTGCGCCGTGTTGCTGTGTGCGGCCAAAAACAAACATACGTCGTGCGCCATCCTGCCAGAAGTAGCGAGTGAATGGTAGTGGTGTGAAGCAACTACCCGCATGAGCTTCGAAAGCATTGAAATGGTCGGGATGGAAATTGCCCAGGAGGGTTGGGCCTGATAGTTCTAAGCACGATTCAAAGCATGAGTCGAAACATGAGTATACGCTACTTTCTTGGTGTACGTTGCTGTGATCGAATGCTTTACAGTTGAATCGATCTGCCATGCTGAGAGGCCAGACGGTGTATCTAACTGGCATGTCGGTTCCGGCTACGGCGTGGAAGAGTTTTTCTTCTGTCGAGTCAAAAATCCACCACTGTGCCTGGTCCTCGTTGTTGGCATCGGGAAGGCCTCTGTTGCCACCGGTTTGATCGGCATGAGATGTGTACATGCCACGGTTGGTGGCAAGTGCAAGCTGTTCTTCCTCGTCGGGGCAGCCAGCGTCGCCACTTGAGATGATTTGTATGCCGTAAAATTCTTGTATTGTATCGAAAACTCCTTGCCCTGTTTTAGCAATGGTTTGTGGTGCGGCAAACATGTTGTCGATGTCACCAGCAAAATCAACCTTCAAGATGGTGCTTGTTCTGTATGCAGGTTTTCCTGATGATTCATTCGTCAAGATGTAAAGAGCGCGACCGGAGGTGGTAATATCGATGACATCGCCAGGTATGTTAGGAGCCTTAAACCAACGAGCACCTGTGAATGGGGCTTCGTTAAGTTTACCTAGAACAACCTCACTTCCTCCTGAGTAGGCTGACAGAAAGCCTTTCTTGTCACCATTGGCAAAAACGTAAAGGCCGTTGGGTGTTCCAGCAAAGAAATAGTTCGATGCGCCTTCCGGCTGAATCTTCTTATCTGGGCTGCACTCGTCTTCGGGATTATCAATGTCGGTTCGACGTGCGTATTCAAGGATGTTAACGCAGCCAGCATGTTCCGGCAGGAATGTTTCCAAGAGGTTTTCGGGCAGCGTGAAGTTGGTTGTTGGTAGTTGTGGACTTTTGAGTGTGATGACCTGGTCTGCAGTGGTTGCCAGGTGGTTGCTTGGATCTCCTAATGCCTCACTTGTTCGTGTGAATATAACTCTTTCGTAGCCACCGAAAAGGGCATAACGATGGGTAGTGGCATTGGCAGCGGTGGGGGGCGATCCAGGTCCGGTGAGACTAATTGCACGTCGGAAGAACCCACGTGTTGCTTGATGTAGATCGAGAGATGAATAAACGCCGCACGGCATCAATTGGTTTAGTAGGGCTGGTAAATTGTTTGATTCGGTCCCCCTATTCCAGTCGCTGTAGCCGACTAATTTCGCGGTGATGCCTTCAACAATCCAGAGACTTCCCGTTTTTAAATCTGGTTCAATAAATTTAACGCCGCAGGTACAGCAACATTGTGCGGGGTCTGCAACTGATGGGAACGGGTTATACGGTACAGCTACCTTGCTCCAGGTAGTCCAACCGGCGATTTTGCCATCTACGTCAAACATGGCATGCGAGTAAAAGACACCGGTTTCTTTGGTGCTGGAGGTTTGTCCTTCAATGGCAATATAGACCGTGTCGCCATCAACAACCATGTCCGCAACTTCATCAGTGTTACTGATCGGCAAAGTGCGGGTATCAATGTCGGTTGGCTTGGGTATGCTACCCCCGCCGACACGGCTAAACCGGTCGGTTGTATTAGAGAGGTCGCCTGCGCTGGTGGCAGGCGTGACAAACTTGAAATCTTGGAGGGGACTATCTGTTTTGGCTAAGGTGCCATGATTGTCGTCTCCTGGTTTGTCAACGAGTGGCAACGCATGTACCGCGTTGGATACACCGATGCTATTGGGATCATTTTGTGTGCCGCCGCATACAATAAGATAGCTGGTGCCAGTACTTGCATGCATTACACCCAAGTGTGTTGCGCGTGATATTTCGCCGCCAATAGTATTTTTGTTGACGATTATTTCGTTTTTGGTGGTTAAATTTAGGCTGATACTATTGTCGCTAGTAATTTTTTGTAAAATGATTTTTCCGCAGTCTTGGTATGCAACGATGACTGTCTTACCTATTCGATCACTTGTCCCACTAGTCGCAGTTTGAATGCGCAAGCCGATGTAGAGACGTTGAAGCTTTGAGTCCCAATGGAGCGCGACTTTATTTGCTTCGTTGCCAGAGAGTAAATCAGCGGCATTGCCCCCAGAATCACCTTTTACTTGTGTGATATCACCGTCGAGTTGGACCCCCTCATTGCCGTCTAATCCCGTTTTTGCGTTTTTGGTTTGTAGTGCATTGAGAGTTCCGTTGGTCTTTTTTTCGATAGCAATGAGTGCGAGTGATCGTGTGTTGCTGCTGTCGGCGAGCGCGGCATAGATGTAGCTTTGATTTCCGGTATTATCATCGGCGGCGACGTTATTGATACTGTTTGCGGTAGCTCCCGTATCAAGGTTTAGATCTTCGGCTGTTTGTTTGACGGTGCGGCCATCGGTTGTTGCGGTGGTGATTTTCTTTGATTGATCAGAGGTCACAAAGGCAAGCGTGGCTGGTTTGTTGGCAGGTGATGCCAATGCCAGGTGACTGATTGTCAGATCGTTTAACGAGATAGCGGTGTTTTTGTTACCAATCGGTTCAAAGCGCGCGCGGGTTAGGCTGGGTAGCGGGCGTACTGCTTTGGAAAGTGACCATGCGCCGGTGGCAGAGCCGTTGGGCCCGAGGCCAATAAAGAAGGTTCCCGTTTGTTTGTGTAGTACTTTGGTTGCAACAGGGCTGGTGAAGCCTCGCGGTGCTTCGGTATTGTTGCCCTGTACGATCATGGTGGCATGCAAAGGTGCTGCCACGAATGCGCTGGCTATAATGAGCGCGTATCGCTTCATATATCTACTCCCTGCAGATAATCTGGATCAAAAATCCCATGTGGCATCGAGGCCGAGATAGGCGCCGCCTACGTCGGTTTGGAAGATACGTTCTCCGCCAAAGTTCCAATCATAGAAAAAGCCCATGCGCAAGCCGCACGGGTAGCTTTCGGTAGCAAAATCAATTTCGACACGGGCGTTGAGTGTATGCATTTTCCAGGCTTTGAACTGTTCATCGCTGCAGATAGCGTGTGAATCGATGCAGATAGTATCGCACAAGCTAACGGAATCATCACCCTGGTGTGCAAACGAGTAGCCGACAAGCAGCGAAATGCAGCGCGCAAAGTGATCTGCTTTAAAGAAGGTGCCAGCAGTTAAAACAGTACCGGGATCAACGGAGGCACGGGCTTTGGCTAATTTAATTATGCCACTTTGTGTTGGCGATGTTTTTACTCGAATCATTTGTGTGCGGCGAATAAGTGGTATTGCTTCAAAATGTACGCCGAGTGTTATCCACTCGCAGGCACCGACGGCTAAATCCATTGCGATTGGAATGCCGTAGTGGCCATTGTAACCGAATGGTATGGAGAAGACACGATCAATGTTGCGTCGTTTGCCGGTTGGGAAGAGTACACCTGCTTTGAAACCAAGATCAACGAAGTCAAGCTCGGTTGTGTTTTGATAGGAATGTGCCCAACCTAGTTCTATTGCCAAGTCGCCGATGTCAGCTTCTTTGTAACCACATTTGCTGAGACAGTAGCGTTGAAGAATTGCATCAAAGTTATCTAAAAAACTTTGCCAGATTTGATTGTTTCGATCAGGGCAATCATCACATGCTGGTGTGCAGTCGCAAAAACAGTTTGAGTAGACGTGGAAGCGACGGATGGGCAGATAGACCTGCGCGTAAAATCCGCGCGCGAAATTTTGGTTCAATATGATGTTGCTTTCAAACAGTGCAAACTTGCCGCATGCTGACAGCACGCCGAAACAATCACCGCCTGGTATCATTGCCAGGTCGATTAGAATCGAATCAAGCGGGTTGGTTGGGTCCTTGTCTGGTACACCGACACCCAACTCATGCATGTTATGTTTGCCATAGATGTCGAAGAGCGGAGTACTTTGACCACACTGATTACGTCCCTTACGCGTGGCGCCGCTGCCCATCGAGATGTCAAGCGATGAGAACGTATTGCGCTCCAGGCGCGGCTCACCAAAGAAGGGTGTTGCGCGGAAGAATAGTGCGTTGTCATAGCAGAATATTTGCAAAGAGCTCATGCATAAGACGCCTGACAGTAATATACTTTTTCGGGGCGGAATGGTCACAACGGCTCCTTCTTTTTTGCACTTTTTGGGCAGACCAGTGCTGTACCACATACGTATAGAAAAAAACGCTTGAAAAGAAAAGGGGGAAATTTAAGGGCTCTTTTGCCCTTTGGCGGTATGATACGTTCTATTTTTAGTGTGCAATTTTGGGTTGCTTAAGGCAAAGACATATTACACGGGCAAGAGTAGAAAGAGCTGTTTCGATAACCCATTGCATCTTATTAGACGGACTGGTTTTGATGTTGCCTCTTCTTGGCAGATTATTCAATGTTTTCATGGGTAAATTCTTGTTTTTTAGACTGCTGCTATGTCACGATGAGCACAAGTGCTAGGGGTTGCGTGAGCTTGATGTGTTTTAGTGAGGGGCAGGATGAAGCGGAGTCTATTGATGGCGGCTATGCCGCTGTTTTCGAGTGTCTTGTTGTTTGATGTGCGCGGTGGGATAAGGCGAGCGCAGACGCCATCACCGGCACCGGTATCCAGTCCCGTGACAGTGCCTGTTCGGGCGGCTACTCCTCGTCCGCGAGTTCATTTTTCAGATACCTTCCAGGTGGGTGAGATTCCATATGAAAACGTTAATCATCCTATTGCCGAAAATCCCGAGCTTGCACAGGTGAGGTTAGCGGGTGCCGGAAAGCAAAGGTGGAAGCATACTGGGAACTATGGTTCGAATTTTGCTGGTTACCCCGAATACTCGGCTGCTGCAGCTAAGGCTGCTCGTGATATACCAGCAAGGTTTGAAGCACGAGTGCTACAACGTGGTCTTGAAGCAAGAAGAGGCGCCTTAATATCACCGTCAGAGGCAGCAGAGTTGCGCAATGCACCGTGGATACCGGATCTTCCAGAGTCTAAGACTACTATTAGGGCGCAGACGCCATTACCAGAGCGGGTGGCTAGTCCCGTGGCAATGCCTGATCGAGCTGCTACTCCGGGGCCGCGGGTGCGTTTTACTCAGACGCCTGCCGAGGTGCGGAAAATTCCACTAGATGCACGTTATACCATTGCCGAAAATCCAGAGCTCGCGGAGAGTCGTTTGGCGGGCGCAGCAACGCGCAGAAGGCATAGCGAACGACATAAAGCAGGATGGCGTGGCCGACCAGATGAGTCGGCAGCAGCAGCCGAAGAGGCTCGTGATGTATCTACAAGGTTTGAAGATGTGGTACGGGCAGATCGTCGC
>Ga0180433_10011781_pt1 | contig 10323 bp, 6 predicted proteins | sample SS_ome_8_FD_132980 | JGI IMG/M metagenome (GOLD analysis project Ga0180433, IMG submission 132980) | Hypersaline lake sediment archaeal communities from the Salton Sea, California, USA - SS_1_D_1 metaG | ecosystem: Environmental > Aquatic > Non-marine Saline and Alkaline > Hypersaline > Sediment...
CGATCGATTGGGCGATAGTTGGTCAGAGCCCGTGATCATGGGGCCTCCTATTTATTCTCCGCATTGCGAGCAGGGGCAACCCACATTTACCAAAGACGGCACCATGTGTTTTCGCAAGAATCCTGATGGGAATTTCGATTTATACTATTCGAAATGTGAAAATGGGAATTTTTCAAAACCAACGATCTTAGGAGACGCCATCAATTCTCCTTATGATGAGGGGAAGCCTTTTGTCTCACCTGATGGCCGTTACCTTCTTTTTATCCGCTATGGAATGCCAGCTTCCATCGATGGCGGTCGAGGACTTTATATCAGTTTCAGAAGAGAAGATGAGACTTGGACACCGGCAATAAATACCAATATTTACGGAAGTCTTCCAAAAATTACGCCGGATGGAAAGTACTTCTTTTTCTCCAGAAGCGGCGATATCTACTGGGCAGATGCTGGAATTATCAATAAATTAAAACCGAAAAAATAATTTTCCCCTCTTAAAAATATTTAATTTAGATCTACACTTGTCCTTTTTTTGAGGCAATTTTTTTATGTATGAGACCATTCTCTTGAGTGGAAAATTTGGCATATAATTTGCTTTTCCTGAAATGGGAGGCAAGGTATGCGTATATTGAGATCTGTTGGATCGACATGTTTGATCTTCTTTCTGTTCACTTCATTGGGGTATTCCCGGGAACGCTTTCAAACAGGGATAAATTTCACACTAGGGTTTCCACAAGGGGAGTTCAATGAAAATCTGGACAACACCGGATTGGGTGGCACAGGCTATTTCATGTATAAATTTCCAAAAACCGTGATCTCAGTCGGGGCTTCAGTCGGGGTTCTGGTGTATGGCAGTGATACGAGAGAAGAACTCCTGGAGTCATCTATCCCGGAGGTCATCGTTGATGTGACGACAAGGAACTATATTCTGATGAGTCATTTCTTTGTGCGAGCTCAGCCCCCAGGAGGATATTTCCGGCCGTATCTGGACGGATTAATCGGATTCAATTATATATGGACCGAAACACCGGCATTTATGATCAGAGCGGAGGCTATGATGATAAAATAGCAAGCTCTGTGAATGTGAGTGACTTTGCCTTCAGCTATGGACTGGGCGGAGGCCTGATGATTCGGCTCTTTCAAGGGCAGAAAAGCGCCTTTGCCGTTCTCCTCGATTTGGGAGCTCGCTACCTATGGGGAGGGAAAGCTGAGTATCTCAAAGAAGGCGATATTCTTCGAGAAGACGGGATGGTCATCTATAACACCAGTTACTCGAACACGGATCTTTTCACCACACACATAGGTGTGACATTTTCATTTTGATAGCTATGGCAAGCGCTGATCCTTGATACTCGTTTCTGCTAAAGCCAAATTTCCACAGGCAGATACATGGCTCGAGAATTTGGGCTAAAATATTCAGCAAAGGGAAAAATTCATCAATTAGGAGTTGTGGTCAATGAAATGCGACCCGTTGAATATTGACATTTCGTTTTGACCTATTATATTTATATACGCAAAGGAAGCGGGATGGGACTAATCCTTCCTCAGGATAGGGTGGACAATTTTATCTAATGTGAAGAGTGCTTATGTCCCATGAAAACAAATTCAATGGCTGTGCTAGGAGGATAACATGAATGATCCCAATGAAAATAAAAAACAGCGCATCAAAGAATTTGATCAACACCTCAAAAGATATAAAGAGATGGAAGACCTCAAAGATAGGATATCTTCTTATGAAGAGGAGCTTCAGAACTCAGAAGAAAGACTCAAGTTAATCTATGAATACGCTCCCGATGCCTACTATATCAACGATCTGACAGGGAAATTTTTGGATGGGAACATAGCTGCAGAAGAGATGGTGGGTTACACAAGAGGAGAACTTGTCGGAAAAAGCTTTTTGAAGCTCAAGTTATTAAATCCGGAAGATAAAAAAAAGGCAGCGCAAGTATTGGCTAAGAATTTATTAGGGCAGCCCACCGGGCCGGATGAATTCGTTTTAAACAAAAAAGATAAAGGTCAGGTTGTGGTTGAGATTCGCACCTTTCCTATAAAAATAAGAGGGAAATCCGTCGTTTTGGGAATAGCCCGGGATATATCAGAGAGGAAGAAAGCCGAGAATGCCCTTCGAGCGAGTGAAGAGCTGTATCGACAGTCTGTGGAGAATTCCCCGAATCCCATATTTATGGTCGACAGGTCAGGGAAAGTTCAAACCTGGAATTCTTCTTGCAGAGATGTATTCCTCTACAGTGAAAAAAATATAATCGGGCAGTCCTATCATAAACTTTTGTGGGATGAGAAAGAACGCAAGGCCATTGAGCCTCTCATTAATCTGGTTTTTGAGGGGGCTTCATTCAGTAACCAGGAGATTATTTATAAGTGCAAGACAGGGGGGAAGAAACATTGTATCTCACGAATGTATCCCTTATTAAACCCTCCGGGAGATGTGGAGAGGTGTGTTTTTGGCAACACGGATATTACCGACCGAAAAATCATGGAAGAGGAGCTTAAAAAACATAAAGATCATCTGGAAGAACTCGTGGAAGAAAGAACTGTTAAGCTCAAGAATTCGAATGAAAAACTTCAGCAGGAAGTGAACAAGCGAAGAGAGGCTGAAAAATTTGTTGCGCATAGACTCAATTTTGAAAAACTTGTTTCTTCTGTTTCATCCCGGTTCGTGTACACAAAAAACTACGATAAAACTGTTAATTACACTCTGCAAAAAATGGGGAAATTTTGTGCTGTAGACCGGGTTTATGTCTTTCTGTTGGATGAGGATGAAAAAGTACTCAGCAACACCCACGAATGGTGCGAAGATGGCGTTGAACCTCAAATTGACAATTTACAGAATATCCCATGTGACAGTATTGTTTGGTGGATGGAAAAACTTCATAGGGGGGAAATGATTCAAATCGACGATGTATCCCTAATGCCAAGGAGTGCAGAACCCGAGAAGAAAATTTTGGAGAGTCAGGATATCGAAGCAGCTCTTGCCATACCGTTGTATGCGGGTGGTCGTCTGGTTGGGTTCATAGGTTTTGATGATGTGAAAAGGGTCAGGAAGTGGGATGCAGATGACATGACACTGTTGCGCATCATCGCGGAAATTCTCGGTAACTGTCTCGAAAGAATGAGGACCGAAAAAAAGCTGGAGGACAATGAGAGAAGGCTTAGTCTCCTGGTGAATAAAGCCCAGGCCGGAATCTATGAGATTGATATATCGAGGAATACGTTCACGAGTGTGAACGACAATATGTGCCGAGTCATGGGTTATTCAAGAGAAGAGTTCCTGGGGATGGATCCTGCCAGTATTCTGGCAAAAGAGAGCCGGGCAAAGTATGTGGAGAGAGTGGAGAAAGCCAAAGCTGGCGAAAGGGTAGCTGATACGATTGAGTATAAGCTTAAGAAAAAAAACGACGAAGCATTGTGGGCTCTTCTATCCTTTAGTTTTCTCCCTGAAAACGGGAGATTGTCCAAGGTGATTGCTGTTGCTCAGGATATCACAGAAAGCAGGACAATGAGAGATGCAATCAGGGCTTCTTTACGGGAAAAAGAAGTGCTGCTCAAGGAAATTCATCACAGAGTCAAGAATAATATGCAGATGATTTCCAGCTTGCTAAATCTTCAAGCACAGATGGTTGATGACCAGACAATACACAGCATGTTTCAGCAGACTCAGAATCGAATCCGATCTATGGGACTGATTCATGAAAAACTGTATCAATCCAATGATCTTTCCCAGATTGATTTCTCTCAGTACATACGAAGCCTGGCTCTTCAGTTGTTCAGAGCATTCAATGCGGATCCAACTAAAATTAAACTAAAATTTGTGATGGAATCTGCCTATTTTGATATAGATACGGCCATTCCGCTGGGATTAATCATTAATGAGTTGATTACCAATTCGCTGAAGTATGCGTTTCCTGAAGGAAATGGAGGTGTGATTGAGATTAAACTAAATGCTGATAAAAAAGGCAGATTTGTTCTTATGATCAGCGACAATGGGGCAGGATTTCCCGATGACCTTGATTTCCGAAATACGGAATCTTTGGGACTGCAGCTTGTCAATGATCTCGTCAATCAGATAAATGGACGTATTGAACTAGACAGGACAAAGGGAACACGTTTCACACTCACGTTTCTGAAAAAATAAGAAGACAGGAAAAAATTGAGAACTATTCCCGAAATTTCGACAGTGTGAAACCCCGTCTCTCTAAAAGAAGTTTTTTTGTTTATTTGCTCGCGTTTTTGCATTAATATTATCTCTGCCATTCAGATTCCAGATGTTTTAATGAGGAGGGACAAATGCCTGTAAAAAGCGTGGTTTTGCTTTATCTGATCACCTTTATCTGTTTTTTTCTGATCGACATGGTCTGGCTTGGACTGATCGCCAAGAGTTTTTACAGAAAACACCTGGGCGAAATGCTCAGTCCCAAGGTCAACTGGGCGGCAGCCATACTGTTTTACCTGCTTTTCATCTTTGGGCTTGTCGTTTTCGTCGTCCGGCCCGGTGTGATCCAAAATGCACCATTGAACGCGCTTCTAATGGGTGCCCTTCTGGGGCTGATCTGCTATGCCACCTATGATCTGACCAATCTGGCGACCATTAAGGACTGGCCGCTTGTGGTGACTGTAATTGACTTGATCTGGGGAACGGTTCTTGGGGCGTCAGTTTCTCTGATCAGCGTTCTCCTCGGCCGCGCCATTCTCAAGGTTTAGAGGAAGGCGCCCGGCAAAATTTTCGTGTAATCCACGCCAGTATTATCGAGGTCTTTTATCCTATCTGCAGCCTTGAAGCCCATATAAAATGCATCATCGACATTAGAATATCATCAAAGAGATACTGTCGTCTGAGTATTATCAGATTCTCAAACGCATGCCTGGTTTAAAGATAATCCTGCCTTGCTTGACATCTACACACAGGCCTTAGGCGGATAGAGCGAATTCAACCGGTATAGAATTTGCGGCTTTCCCCGCGAAATAATGATGATATTTTTGACATGCGGTTGCTTTTGAGCTAGAGTTTGACCAAATGTCCCTTCGACTGATTGAAATTGTCCTCCCAGATGAGCACAGGAAAGATCTTGAAGATTCGCTAAAAGAACATGAGACCCTCGATATCTGGCAGGAGTCAATCGAGGCCGGTCGTATACATTTTGAAATATTGGTGCCCACAGGGCATTCTGAAAGAGTTCTCGATTTTTTGGAGAAGCGATTCTCTCATGTGGAAGGATTCAGAATTATTCTTCTCCCTGTGCAGGCTTCTATCCCCAGGCCGGATTTGGAAGATAAAAAGGGAATCAAAGACGAAGAGCCCGCCGAAGAAGAAAAGAAACCCGTTTCAAAAATCATCAGACTTAGCCGGGAAGAACTGTATTCCGGCATTGAAAAAATGGTCAGGTCATCCTGGGTTTATGTTGTAATGATCCTGTTCTCGGCTATAGTGGCCTCGATCGGTTTGTTGAGAAACAATGTTGTTTTCATCATAGGGGCGATGGTTATTGCCCCAGCGCTCGGGCCAAACCTGGCCCTTTCGTTTGCGACAACACTGAGCGATGCGCATCTTATCCGGAAGGCCTTTAAAGCCATCGTGATAGGAGTCCTGACTGCCGTTGTCCCGGCTTATATCATAGGAATTGTATTCGAAATCGACACCAGCATTCCTGAGCTCATTTATCGGACAGAAGTCAGCCTGGGGGATGTGATTGTAGCCCTGATTGCCGGAAGTGCAGCCGCCATTTCCTTCACTTCAGAATTGATCAGTGCCCTGATCGGGGTGATGGTCGCCGTGGCCCTTCTGCCGCCTCTTGTGACCATGGGGATGTTGGCCGGGGCAGGGAGGTGGGAGCTGGCTCTGGGTGCGCTGCTTCTTTTTCTGGTCAACCTGATTTGTGTTAATCTGGCGGGTGTTTTGACTTTTTTCATTCAGGGTATCCGGCCTTTGACCTGGTGGGAAGCCAAAAAGGCCAAAAAGGCTGCTCAAAAAGCCATTCTGATCTGGACACTCCTTTTAGCCGCCCTTGTGCTCATGCTAGTCATTTCCTAGGACGTGATCTTTCCTTTGGTCTTAGTGCGGGCTGAGCTTTAAAATACCCTTTTCGTTGTCGATTTCCACGTTGAAATGATTGAGGAAATTATTTCCAAGTAGTCCGGCTCCCGGAGCACCGGGAAGATCGATGATAAGGGCGGTGACGTTGTTTGCACGCAGATCACCTATGGCGATGGAGCCCAGCGTCACTTCATAGGCCAGCATGATGTTTGACGCTGTCCGAATCGGCCTTACGGGTGTGCTCTCTGTGATTTTGATGCCGAGTTGATCGGCTGTTTTTGAGGAAATCGTGACGTGCGTGGCGCCTGTATCCACAATGAAGTATTGATTGATGCTCTGATTGATTGATGCTTCGACAACGATTTCCTTGCTTCCAGGTTTAAAGCTGAAGTAGACAACTTTCTTTGTCTCCAGTTTCTCTGTGATGAGTTTCTCGAGATGTCTAGCTTGGGTCTGCAAGTTCGGAGGATAACTTCGCATGTTGAGCAAATATTTTGCCTCGTCCCAATGCTTTTCTGAAACGGCTTGTTGAATACCCAGGATGTGAAGTTCGGCGTCTTCGGGGAACAACCTTTTTCCTGTCTCGAAGGCCATCCGGCCGCTCCGAATCTCTTCTTTGGCAAGTGAAATCCGGAGCCAGTCTTTATACAGGCCGGCGTGGAACCGTTCCAACTCGGTTGTAAAGAAGATTCCCTTGGTGGAGAGGCTTCTTTTCATGCGCTCGAAATAGCGTGCCGCTTTCCAATGGTCATAGGCCTTCACTCTGGCGAGAGTAGCTTTTTTTAGTAATTCCCGATCAGAAAGCTTCAGCACAAGGTCGTCGGATAAAATATCGAGAACGTCCTCTGCGTAACCTGTTTGAATGAGTTGGGAGGCAAGCCTGTTCAATTGTGTGGAGATAGATCCAGGGCGGAGATAACAAGGCTTGAGCTCAGAAGAAAACTGCGGTTGGAGTAGCATTCCTTCAGCGAGAACTTGAAATTTTATGAGCGGAGAGGAGTATTTCCCCATGGCCAGGCCTTTGCTGAACTGGGCTTCCTGCCAATGATAGGAAAGAGCGTTCACAAACTCGCTGACCGTGAGATTTGGGGACTTATCCAAACAAACTTGTTCAGATCCATCCCAGAGAAGCCCTCTTTCCATCCACTTACCGAAGGTCCAGCCCACGATGTGTTCATCTTGAATAAAAACGCCGGGTTCGCGGAGATCTTTGGACAGCGAAAGGCTCGTGAAGAGGCCTTCTTTTGCAGACGATGAGACAGGGACTTGCCGGACTTCGTGGGTCATATCGAGAGAACGCCATTTGAGCAGGGCCCCACTATTCCAGGGAGCGAGCTTCAAGCTGTGATATTGTTTTCCAGAGCTAATCTGCCACAACCCTGCCGGACTTCCGGATGACCAGATACCTCTGTCAATTCGGACTTCTTTGGATTGAGGGGAAGAGAATATCCATGAGTCTCCACCAAGGCAGGCACAAACAGGCAGGACAACCCAATTTGAGTCCAAAATGGCCGAACTCATGCGGGCGATTTCCTTTCCCTCCCGGTTTTTGATGGTGACGATTCCAGTTGCGTGTTTTTGACGGGTTTTTGGTTGCGCTGCACGTAAAGGTTTTGTGTTTACTGCCGAGCTTGGGCCGATCCGATTTGATGTTGACCTGTTGGATAGAATGAATTTGTGAGCCAAGAAAAGACCGACGATGATGATGAGGGAAGCGGGTATAATCACATACCATGATAAGATATGGAATCGGGGTGAGAGTGTAGCTCTCAAAGGAGATCCACAGGCAGCACAGACTCTGGATGAACCAGGATTTTCTGTTTTGCACTTCGGACAACGCACCATATATCTCCTCTTCACATTTTCCTGTAGATAAGATTAGTCGATTCAAATCGTCCGTGGTGAAATTCGATAGGCTTTTTTGATAAATCAAATATTTTGTCATTGTCATTGTGATTGGATTGGTGTTCAGGGGAAAGAAAATCAGAAATGGACAAATTGAGATGCTTGCTTCGTTAAATGAAATAGTGCAAAAAAGTGGGATATGTGAAAAAATAAAAAAAAAGGATGGTGAAAACCCATGAGCAAGGCCATAATCGTATTGACGGCTGCTTTGTTGTTATATGGAGGTGGCCATTTTGGTTTTTTCCCCGATTTAGCGATCGAGAATCATGAAAAAAACGATGTGCAAAAGATCTTGAAAGAGATCCATGATGAAGTTGTTGCGTTGGGAAAATATCCGGGTGAGGATTTCTTCAAACGAGAGTTCTTTGTTGGAGAGGGCGATGACGATACATATAAAGATATCCACGTGGCTATCGTGATTCACAAGTCCGGAGAAGAAGAGAAAATGACCATCCAGGTGACGTATATGAAACGAAGCCAAGGCAGCCCTGTGGTCGGTATTGCCAAGAGTGTCAAGAATATCAAATGCTCTTGTCAAGAAAATCAGATCCATATCAAGCACAGCGAATTCAAGGATGAAGAGCTGAAATCTATCCTTAAAGACGTCCTCTGTGCCATTCATGATAAGAAAAGATTACTCAAGAAGATCGGATTATGACATTTGCACTAGATTTCGAAACGAAGATTTAGCATCCAGTTTTGGAGTGTATGAGCTACTGAAGAACTCCGCCTACCTTCCCAATTCCATTTGGCATAGAATTTGCCTTTTTGGTCTATGACAAGTGGATACACTTTCTATTCCATGTTAATTGCGCAGCCTTTTCCTATTGGCTCGAAGAACTCGGCGGCGATCACGATCTCAAATCGGAGCTAGATTGCTTTTTTGGATAAAACGGAATCCTCCTGTCAGAGTAGGGGATGTCCGCTTTTCAAGCTTGGTCCCGGGCTTGAGGGCTTGAATTTCTGTCTTGATTTTTAACCTAAGCTAATGTCAGCCTTTTGTGGGCGAACATCAGAAGGGCGTGAATGGGAACGCCATAAGGACAAGCGCTTTCACAGTGTCCTTCACAGCTCTGACAGATGTCGGCTTTGGCTCTGGGGAGCTCCGAATATTTGACCATAGCGTATTTTTCGCGTCCCTGAGCTTCAAAGTAGTGGTTATAGCGCATGATGGTGTTGACAGGAACGTTGTGGGGGCAGTGAGGCTCGCACTGTCCGCAGGCATGACGGCAGTAGAAATCGCCTAATCCTTCTCTGTAGGCGGCCAAAAGCGCCTGGTCTTTTGCCGTGAAACGAGTACCGGAAAGCTTTATATAGTTTGTGACGTCATCGAAGTTCTGGAATGAAATACAGGCACTGTGAACGTCGGGGCTGTTCAGCACAAACCGGATTGCAGCATCCCTGATTTCATCACTGTTCTGGAGGTTGTGCTCCTTGATAAAGGCATCGGCTTTGTCAGCCTTGGTTTTCAGGCGTGGAACGATGGCTTTATAGACAGCAGGTATATCTTCTCCCTTTTTTTCCAGCTCAGTCATCTGTTCTTTCATTCCTGTGTATTTGCCCACAGGGTTGGTTTTCATCAAGGTGACACCGATGTTTTTGTCCTTTGAGATCTTGAGGAGCTTTTCTCCCGATTCTCTCTGGACAAAATTGTAGACAAGCAAAAAGACGTCGAAGCGGCCGTCTTCAGCCGCTGCCCCGATAACCTGCTCGGTGGGGTCGATTTTATCCTTCCACTGAGATCCGTGGTTGGAAATCCCAGCGTATTTGAGCTTGCCTTCGGCTTTCAATTCCTGGACGGCATCATGAAAACCCTGGTTTTTGACGATTTCGACAAAGTCAGGGCTGTGGATCATGAGACAGTCAACGTAATCCATCTCCAGCCGCTCCAGGCTTTTGCGGGCTCTTTTAAGGATTGCCGTTTTGCTGGTCTTTCTTCCTATCCCCATTTTGGTGGTCACAAAGATTTTTTTGCGATCCCGCTCTTTGAGAACTTCGCCCGTAACCTTTTCCGATTGGCCGTTGCCGTAGCTTTCTGCCGTATCGATATAGTTCACACCGGCATCAAGGAGTGCATTCAGGACACCCGGGTCGAAGGGCCCACCCGAGCCGATATCTGAAACCTTGAATTCTGTCCGCCCTAAGGTGCGGTACTCCCTTATTTTAGGTGACTCTTTTTGTTCGTTCAGTCCTGCTTCGAGAAATTTTCCCTGACTGACAACTCCAGCTCCCGCTATGCCAATCGCCGAATTCCGGATGAATTGACGCCTGCCCAGTTCCTTTTTTTGGTTCATCATTCCTCCATTTTTGGTGGGTATGCCAAAAGCAATCCATTGGCATGAACCTCCGATTCTAGAGTAACCGTGACACGCTGTCAA
>Ga0180433_10011782_pt1 | contig 10323 bp, 5 predicted proteins | sample SS_ome_8_FD_132980 | JGI IMG/M metagenome (GOLD analysis project Ga0180433, IMG submission 132980) | Hypersaline lake sediment archaeal communities from the Salton Sea, California, USA - SS_1_D_1 metaG | ecosystem: Environmental > Aquatic > Non-marine Saline and Alkaline > Hypersaline > Sediment...
AAGGGGGAGGCAATGAAATTCGAATACAAACTAAAGAGGTTAAGAAATAAAACATATATATTAGAAGCATATTCAGAATATTTTGATTAAAACATCGGGGTGTAGCGCAGTCCGGTTAGCGTGCTACGTTCGGGACGTAGAGGTCGTGGGTTCAAATCCCACCACCCCGACAAAAGAGAAAAAGGCCATCAGAATGATGGTTTTTTTTGTGTCGGGCATCGTTGAAAGCTCGCTTTCATAAGGTGGTCGGAGCAAAAAAAAATACCGCGTTAGCGGCCTTTTTTCTTTTGGATATCCCCCAAAAGGGATCAACGTCAGTTAATCCCACCACCCCGACTAAAACAGTTTGGAGCAAGAGTATTGAGCAACAGCGAATTCCCCCGGCTCAGCGTAGTCTTTGACTACGCTGTCTTTAGATGATAGTTTGTCCCGTAGGGATTCCTATGGAATAACTACCAGAATGCAACCTGTATCAAAACAGGGACAGCTTCTTAATAATTATAAGCTATCTTATTGATAGTCAGAATATTAAATAAATATGGAAGCTGTCCCTATTTTTCAAAATATTACAACAGGAGCACAATGTGATGAAATGTAATTATTTGTAATATATTCTCATATTTCAGGACGGATTGTAATTACTTGTAAGAATTTTGCAATTATTTAGCACACGGAATGAACAATTGTAATTATCCTCGTTCTTTACAAATCTGTAACCATATTATTCATTATTTAATTGATTTTTTTACTTTTTCTGTTAAATAATAACCCCCGGTTTGCGCCGCATCTCCCCTAAACTCAATTAATCCGGCAATTCTCAATTGCTCTATATATCTTTCTAATGTTCTTTCGGAAACATTAAGGGAAACAAGATAATCCGGCACTCGTTTACCTTCGTTATTTATAATAGCTTGAAGAAGAATTGATAATTTATTTTTAACACCTTGAGTTGCTCCGTCAATAGCTCCGTCAACTACTCCGTCAATAGCTCCGTCAGTTATTCTATCTAATTCTCTTTTAATTATTTTTTCACTAAGTGGAATAATTGCCGTAAAAATGCTGTCTTCTTTAAATACAGGGACATTACCTTTTGCATAAATGGAAAGATATTTATTTACATTTCTTACTCCTGAACCAATTTCCTCACCACGTCCTATAGCCCTGAAAAAACGGGCAATATTCGGATTTTTCTGGTATGGTTCAAACTCTCCAGGTTCAAGGTTTCTGAAATCCTTCGGATTATTGGCATTTTTTAATTCAACCCTGTCTTTATAAATAATAAAAGTGGCGGTTTGAGCATTCGTATATTCTCTATGGACAATAAGGTTCGCTATTACTTCTCTGAATATTTTTTCCCGCAAACTTACCCTTGTATCGCCTTCCATATAAAATTTATCATCCAAATGCTTGTCAACAAATCCCATTAATTGCTCATAAGCTTCTATAAGGTTGGTTTGTATTATTTTCCTGTCGTCATATCTGTCTAAATTTTCTATACGTACCATTGCATCAATACGATACTGCGGAAGGATTTGCTGAATAACGATATCCTGTCCGAATAATAAAGCAGCGGCAAGAGTATATCCTGTTTTGCCTGTTTTAAAGTCAGTGGCATATAAGCCGGAAGTAAGCATTAACTGTTCATCATTCAAATCAAGCCAGGTATGGTCAGGATTATGGCTTTTTATCAGATTTCGTGATTTCCTAAGTAAATCTTCTCTTAAGTGTTCTTTTTTCAGATAGGGATATATTTCATTCTCCGTGAAATAATTTCTTTTTCTTTGGTAAATTTCGTCTATTTGCTGGCTTTGGGTTACTCTTAAATCAGAATCATTGCTTCGGTCGAATATAGTGTTGTTGCATTTATGAACCTGTGAACTAACAGGAATCCGGACAGCAATAACGATTTTATTATCTATATTGAATACTTCAGGATAAAGGATAAATGGTGGATTTAGTTTTTGCCAGTTATTTGAAGTTGTGATAATGTCTTTTTTAATGGATTCAATTTTATCCTTGTTAATTCCTTTTACAATGCCATTATCATCAACGCCCAGAATAAGAATCCCTCCCTTGTTGTTCAGAAAGGCACATATAGTATCAAAACTGCTTCGGTCAAGTTTATTCTTGCTTTCCTTAAACTCAAGGCGTTCATTTTCCCTATGTTTCAAATATTTTTTCAGTTCTTCTAAGGTCATAGTCATAATCTTTTCACCTTTTCTTCCTTTATCATTTATCAATTATATTATAACAAAAATAAGAAAATGTATTAAAAAAGGGCATTAAAAGTTATTATCGATTTTCAGGCGATTTATAAGAAAAAATCCGGTTCGATAATCTTCCGCTTAGGTACCTGGGCGGAAAATAATACCAAACTCACACTGTACTAAACCATAGCGGGAAATTGCCCCTGTCGCTTAACTTCTTAATACCTCTATAACATTCTCTTTACTAATATTCCCTCCACAGACCACCACAACCACATTCCTGCCCATATATTTTTCTTTTTCCTTTATCAATGACGCTATTGCAACCCCTGCAGATCCTTCGACTATTTTATCATGATGCTCTATCATTAAACGGATGGCATTTTTTATTTCTTCCTCATTTACAAGTATATAATCATCAACAAGCTCCCTGCACAGATCAAATGTCACTGCCCCGGCTTCCACACCTCCGGCTGTTCCGTCTGACAGGGTTTCTTTACATTCCATATTTATTATCGTTCCTGCTTTGATACATTCGTACATTACAGGAGAATTTACCGGAAGGCATCCTGTTACCTGAAGATCATTATTGAGGTGTTTCATATAACCTGCGATACCGGATATGAGCCCTCCTCCGCCTACGCTTACCAAAACGTGATCGATATTTTTATGCTGCTCATTAAGCTCATAACCTACAGTCCCCTGTCCTGCAACCACTTTCAGGTCATTATATGGAGATATGAACGGAAGTCCTTTGTCCTCTGAAATTTTTCGTGCATAAATCTCAGCCACCATACAATCGTTCCCGTGTTTTATTATTTCCACAGGATAGTACTTCAGGGTATTGAGCTTTCCTTCGGATGCATTTTCAGGAACGTATATTGTACCCGGGATATCAAGATTTTTACAGACCTGTGCTACTGCAAGAGCATGATTGCCGGTAGAAGCAGCAATAACACCATTTTTACATTTCTCAGGATATGATAATACATAGTTAAACGCCCCCCGAACTTTAAAAGATCCTGTTTTTTGTTCAGACTCATATTTCAGATATACATTGGCTTCACATAATTCACTCAGGCAATGTGAATAGTCAAGGGGAGTACGCCAAATATAATTCCGGATTCTGTTGTAAGCATTATTTACGGAATCAAAAATTTGTTTCATGGCTTTTGATATTAGCTGTTAGCTATTAGCTATTAGCTGTTAGCTGTTAGTAGTAATTACCGAGTGCCTTTATTGTTTAAATATCACATCTTCTTAACAGGAGGTAATCTGCCAGTACCATTGCAGTCATTGCTTCTACAATGGGAACAGCTCTTGGTACAACACACGGATCATGCCTGCCTTCAGGTTTAATTACCACTTCCTGGTTCTGGCTGTTGATAGTATTTTGTTCTTTGTTAATGGTAGCTACAGGCTTGAAGGCTGCCCTGAAATATATATCCTCGCCATTGGAAATGCCTCCCTGTATCCCGCCTGAGTGGTTTGTTTTTGTCCTTACCCTGTCATTGTCCGTGAAGAATTCATCATTATGTTCTGACCCTTTCATTTGTGCAGCGCTGAATCCCGAACCATATTCGAAACCTTTTACTGCATTAATGCTCAGTATTGCTTTGCCCAGTTCCGCTTGAAGTTTGTCAAAAACAGGTTCGCCAAGTCCGGCAGGGACATTTTTTGCAATACATGTTATTGTGCCACCTATAGAATCTCCCTGTTTTTTAACTTCTTCGATTATTTTTACCATTTGTTCTGCAACATTCTGATCAGGACAGCGGACTATGTTGTTTTCAATGTTTGACAGATCGGGCTTTGTATAATGCTTTTCCAGGATAACGTCACCTACCTGCGATACATAAGCAATGACCTCGATATTGTCCTTTGCGAGAATGAGTTTGGCAATAGCTCCCGCCACAACTCTTGCGACTGTTTCCCTTGCAGACGATCTTCCTCCTCCACGGTGATCCCTTATCCCATATTTTTTCTGATATGTATAATCTGCATGTGATGGACGAAAAATATCTTTCAGATTGTCATAATCTGATGACCTGGTATCTTTATTTCTAATAATAAAAGCTATAGGTGTTCCCAGGCTTTTTCCGTCATATATTCCAGAGAGGAATTCAATACTGTCTTTTTCTGACCGCGAAGTGGTTATATCCGATTGTCCCGGCCTTCTTCTGTCCAGCTCATTTTGAATAAAATCCATGTCTATGGAAAGCCCTGCCGGGCATCCGTCAATGATACCTCCGACGGCAGCGCCGTGGGACTCACCGAAAGACGTCAATTTGTATATATTTCCGAAAGTATTGCCTCCCATTTTAGTTGTAAGTTATAAAGTTAAAAAGTTGCGGGTATAAAGTTAGCGATAAATATGCTGAAAATAAAAAACGTAACCCTGTTGAGGATTACGTTTTTTATTTAGCAGGTAATTAAAATTATTCCTCAACCAGTTTGAATGAATCAATAAAATCAGTGACAGCACTTTTTTCAGGATAACTTCCATCCCTCAGGATACCGATCTGATACAGTCTGTTTTTAACCATATACAGCTTGTAATACAGAAAGTATGTTTCAGAAGCTGCTTTGAACATTATCCCTTCATAATCACCAAGTGTGATCTTTTTCTCTTCTTCAATAGTTGCGCCAATATTGCCTACCACGCCTTCTTTTGCTCCCTGGATCAGGTCTTCTGTTTTGCTCAGCTCAATCATTGCAGAAGGATAATCGGAATAAGCTACCATATACACTTCTGTAACACTTTTTTCATACATAAATGTGAACATCTCTATGTCACCAACATCAGTGGGTACATTTTCAGAAGTTACTTCCGGATCTCCCGGGAATCTGATCTGGAATTTTCCGTCATCAGAAGTAAAGATGTCACCGCTTACCTCAACAGGTGCTTCTGCTTCTTCCTCAAGTTTTGCTAATTCATCTGATAATTCCTCAAGGCTGTCTTTCAGCTCCTGGTTAGGAGCGCCGCCACAACCAATAAAGAATAATGCAATAATTAAAAGACTGCTAATTTGTAAGTAGAATTTTTTCATGATAAAATAATTTTGATGATTTCAGGCAAATATATGGAATTGAATTATAATTATTGTTATAATATAATGATTATTTTTTGTATGAATTGAGAAAATTATAGAAGATGGTTCTGGGTTCTGGGTTCTCGGCTCTTGGTTCCGGGGTCTGGGTTTTTTTGGATTTGTGCTTTATTGCGGATTTGATTATTTTTGAAAAAAACACAGGAATATGTTCTCAGAAAAGGATCTTGCACAGATAAAGGAAAAAGGGATAGATATTGATACTATTTACAGGCAACTGGAAAATTTTAAAAAAGGCTTTCCTTTTTCAGATATAATAAAACCGGCGATTACAGGTGACGGGCTTGTAAGGATAGCAGAGAGTGATTGTGATGAATATATTAAGAAATACGATAATTGTATTTCAGAAAATAGGATCGTGAAATTCGTACCTGCTTCAGGTGCAGCAACACGTATGTTTTCCGACCTGTATGGATTTATGGAACTCTATCACGGAAATAAGGAAGGGTATGCTGATTTTATGAGATCCAACAGTCTTAGTGTTGTGATGAATTTTTTTAATAATATCAACAAGTTTGCTTTTTATAATGATCTGTGTTCTGTGATTTCAGGTCAGGGCAAGGAGGTCATTGACATGGTGCAGCGGATGGAGTATGTTAATGTTATGAATGCGCTTCTTACTGAGGAAGGCTTGAATTATGGCAATTTACCTAAGGGATTAATAAAATTCCACAGATATGATACCGGTTCGAGAACAGCAGCAGAAGAACACCTTGCAGAAGGTGCGGGTTATGCGAGGAATTCAGATAATACTGTGTCTTTGCATTTCACTGTGTCGCCTGAGCATATAGAGATATTTTCCGGTTATATTGAGAGTGTGAAAAAGAAATATGAGGAACTGTACGGTGTTAAATACGATATTTCGTTTTCCATACAGAAATCATCTACTGATATTATTGCAGTTGATCCTGATAATAATCCTTTCAGGAAAGATGACGGCAGCCTGTATTTCAGACCGGGAGGGCATGGGGCATTACTTGAGAACCTGAATGATATAGATGCTGACATTGTTTTTATCAAGAATATTGATAATGTAGCTCCTGACAGGATCAAAGACACTACGATAAAATATAAAAAGATCCTGGCAGGTATTTTCTGCTCGGTTCGGGAGAGGGTTTTTAATTACCTTAATATGGTCATAAATGAGAGTGACAAGGCAGGAGAAAAAATAATACCTGAAGTTCTGGATTATATGGAAAATGAATTGTGCATAATACCTGCAAAGGATTTAAACAACCTGTCTGATGAAGAAAAAAAGGATTATATTATTTCCGGACTTAACAGACCTTTACGGGTGTGTGGAATGGTTATAAACCAGGGCGAACCGGGTGGCGGACCATTCTGGACGAGGTTTCCGGACGGATCAGTTTCCCTGCAACTTGTTGAAACACCACAGATAGATACGGCAAACCATGAGAAGAAAGATATTTTAGGCAGATCAACTCACTTCAGCCCGGTTGATTTTGTGTGCGGATTAAAGGACTATAAAGGGGAAAAATTCAATCTGACGGAATTCAGAGATGATCAGGCAGGATTCATTTCCATGAAAACACGGGATGGCAGACAACTGAAAGCACAGGAGCTGCCGGGTTTATGGAATGGTGGCATGACAGACTGGATAACTGTTTTTGTTGAAGTTCCCGTTATTACATTCAATCCTGTAAAAATTATTAATGACCTGCTCAGGGAAGAACATCTTTAATTTTAAAATTTTAACTTCAGGCAACCTTTTAATAGTCTTATGTGTCAATATAAATGTTAAATATTATTTGAATTTAATTAATTAATGTTGTAAATTTATGTTTTCAACAGCCTTGTATTATTAACACATTAAACACCAGAAAGTTATGAGTATTAAATCTTTAACTCTGATTACCCCTTTTATTTTATTATTGATTTCATCTGTGTGCTATTCGCAGATAAATATTTCTTTTACAGGAACAGATAACTCCACATGTACCGGAGATCCCTGTAATTATGAAGGACCTACAATACTGATCAACGAGGTTATGATGAGCCCGAGCACCGGTAATGACGGATCAATATGGGAACCAACACCTAACCCTTCCAGGGAAGGTGAATGGATTGAACTTTATAATCCTGATGGTTGTAATCCAATTGATATATCATGTTATTATCTGGGAAATAATTCCTATGATAATAGTGGTTTATCTAGTCCATATCAGTATGCAGGAGGTTTTCAACTTCCTGATAGTATTATAGTTCCACCTCATGGGTTTGTTATTGTAAGGGGAAGGTATGCTCCTGCTGTTCCTTCAAATCTTCTTATACAGAACGGCGGAAATACAATTGAAATAGTGATGAGCGATTATGATCCCAGATGTTGTATTACTCCGAGTGACGGTATGAGGATATGGTTTCCCAATGCAGGTGGCTGGTTTGCATTTTATGATGAGACCGGTGTTCCGCAGGACGGTATTTACTGGTGTTATAATACTGGAGCATATACAGCACAGAATATGGCAGAAGAACCCTGTAATCCCAATGCTTCGGATTGTGAATACACAGGAAATCTGTGTTCGGGTGATAATATTCCCACAGCATATATGGAAGAGATCAGTACCAATGCAATACCTGATTCGTGGGGGCAATCCTGGAGAAGGATACCTGACGGAGGAGCCTGGAGCGGAGATGCTCCCCCAACATACGGCGATTGTAATGATGACTGTATTGACCCACCTGCAGTGACCTGTGACGGAGAAATAATAGCTTCTGCAAGCGGCGGAACGCCACCTTACACTTATTTGTGGGATGATGGTTGGTTAGGCGCCACTAACGAAGGATTATGCGAAGGCGACCATTGTGTTACTATTACAGATGCAACAGGTACAACAGCAGTGGATTGCTATTATATATATAATGCCCCTCCGCCGGAGCTTGAGATAACAGGTCAGGATGTGTCATGTTATGGTTATTCCGATGGAAGCGCACATCTTGATATCACAACTAATAACACACCTTCTGATGTGATCTGGAATAACGGGCAGTCTGCCAGCGGGGTTACAAATCATGATATAAGTAACCTGCCTGCCGGAACATATATTGTAACTGTTACGGATGCAGGTGAATGTACTGCAATAGATACTGTTGTGATTCTCCAGCCTGAGGAACTTACAGTAACAAACCTGGATCAGCAATGTATCGGCTCTACATCTTATTATCATGTGTATTTTGATGTACACGGTGGAGTAGAACCATATACGGTAACAGGAACCGGGACACCCGGTACATTTACAGGTAACAGTTGGGAAAGCGATAACATACTAAGTGGTACTGACTATGCTATCTATGTGACGGATGCAAACGGATGCGGACCTATACTTCTCGAAGGTACCCTGGATTGCGGATGTGAGACTTTCAGCGGTACAATGGATGTTGTGCTTCACGAGCTTTGTGAAGACGACTGCCTGACAGAGGTCAATAATCTTGATGAATTTCTGGAATCGGGTTTCGGACCCGGAATAGACGATATGCTTGAGTATTACCTTCATACAGGCACCGGAACGATCCTGGGAACAATACTTGATCATAATACAACCGGGTATTTCTGTTTTATTCCTTCAACAATGCATTATGATACTGTATATTATATTTCTGCTGTTGCAGGTAATGAAGTCGGAGGTGAGGTTCAGCTTTCTGATTCCTGCCTGTCCGTTTCATTTGGCGTTCCTGTAAAATGGCTTGAGAATCCTGTGGCAGATGCTGGTCCTGATGGTCAGACATGTTTTGCTGATTACCAGCTCCATGCCACTTCAAGCGTGGGTAATGGGTCATGGACAAGTAATCAGCCGGGAGTTATTTTTACGCCTTCTGCTAGTGATCCTGACGCTATTGCAATATTACCTACAGCAGGCATTAGTTATGTTTTTACCTGGACAGTGCTTAATGGTATTTGCACTGATGCTGACCAGGTAACGGTAACATATTATGAAACACCTACAGCTTATGCAGGACCTGATAACCAGGTATGCGGACTGGAAGATACACTGCATGCTATACCCAGTGTTGGTGTCGGAACATGGTCCTGCTCAGAACCTGGAGTACTGTTCTCAGATGAAAATGATCCCAATACCATAGTGAATGTACCTTCACCAGGCTATTATTCTTTCGTCTGGCAGGAAGACAATAACGGATGTACGGATCATCATTTTTGTACAGTTACTTTCCTTGAGATCCCAACTCCCGATGCGGGAGATAATGATACAACATGTATAGGGGCAGGACAGCCTGCTTATGAATTACATGCTATCACTGATACTACAGTAGGGTTATGGACCGGTCCTGCGGGAACATATTTTGTTGATGAGACCTACCCGATAACAGAAGTTCAGCCCCCGAATTTCAGCGGAACAGATACATCTTTCTGGTTTTTCTGGACAGAAAATAATATGGATTGTGTTGGCAGCGACAGTGTACAGATAACCTTTGCCAGGATGCCGAATGCAGTTGCAGGCGAGTCAAACTGGACCTGCGGGGATACAATTGGTCTTGAGGCAGTGATAACGGGCAGTGAATTTGCGGAAGGGACCTGGACATCTATTCCGGGGATTGAATTCAGTGATATCCATGATCCGAACTCGGATGCCATAATAGTCAACCCCGGAGTGTATAATGACTCTTCCATTGCTGTTGTACCGATAGTGTGGATAATGGACAACCTCGGATGTATAGATGTGGATACTGTTTGGCATACTTTTTATGAGCAACCTGTTGCAGATGCATACTATCTTCAGGATGATGACGATGTCTGGATCTGCGGTCTTGAGTTTGACATGCTTGCAGAATACAGCATAGACAGCTCGGAAGGACAGTGGCAGGTAGTAGGTAGTGTGAATGTGGATTTTGATGATATCTATGATCCCGAAACCCATGTTACAGTGCCTGATTCAGGATATTACACTTTCACATGGGAAGAACAGAATGCCTATAACCCGTTATGTGCATCAATAGATACTATAGTGATCCATTTTATTGCAATACCTGAT
>Ga0180433_10011786_pt1 | contig 10320 bp, 9 predicted proteins | sample SS_ome_8_FD_132980 | JGI IMG/M metagenome (GOLD analysis project Ga0180433, IMG submission 132980) | Hypersaline lake sediment archaeal communities from the Salton Sea, California, USA - SS_1_D_1 metaG | ecosystem: Environmental > Aquatic > Non-marine Saline and Alkaline > Hypersaline > Sediment...
CAAACCCGATCCGCTCGGGCGCGTCCTGATGCTGGGCACCGACCAGCGGGACCTGTTCGTTCCGCTGCTGCGGCGGACCGTGGCCGAGCAGGTGCCCGCCGATGGCCGGATCTTCGATATCGGCGCCGGGGACGGCCAGACCTTCGGCTATATCGCCGATGCGGTGCCGGCCGGGGCAACGGTGTCGATCGCCGAACCCAATCCCGTGTACCTGGCCGCCTATCAAGGCTTTCTGAAGCGCCACCCGCATCTGCGCGGCGGCATCGCCGCCCCAGCCGGACTCGACGACGGAACAGGCTTAACGTCCTCAGCGGGTTGAGCGCCGTGCCCAGCGGTTGTGCGCCACCCACGGCGACGCGGCTGCGGCAACCGACCACGCCAGCTCCTCGGGTACGTCGACGACCCGATACTGCTTGACGCCCGCTGCGGTTGCCGCGATCAGCGTCGCCACCCCGGCGCGCCGCTGCGGCCAGCTCTGCCGTACCGTCCAGCCGACGATTCCGGCTCCGGCGATGCAGTCGCGGCGGCGCTCGAGGCTGCCCGACCGGGTGATCAGCCAGCCGGCCGATACCCGATGCCCCAGTGAGCGTGAGCGGTCGGCGGCCAGCAACCCGCAACACAGCGTCAGCCCGGACCACACCGCCCACAACCACACCGGCGGCTCCACGATGACGCCCACCAGAGCCAGCACCGCCGGGACCGCCAAGGCCCGCGTCCAGCGCCGCCGCGCCGCCGCCGGCCCGTGCCCTCGCAGCGGCCCGGTCGCCGCATCCGATTTGGCGGTCAGGTCGGCCAGCACCGCGTGAGCGGTGCCCGCCGGGCACGGCGGCAACAACAGGGACGACTCGCCGATTCCGGTCACGCCGGTCATCACTGCGTCCAACCGGGCCCCGCCCAGCGCCCGCACCACGAGCGGCTCGCGCAGCGTTCCGCCGCGCAGCCGACGCATGTCGAAGGTGTTCTCGCGCAGCCGCAACAGACCGTGCTCAAGGTGCAGCAACTCGGCATCGCGGCGCAGCAGCAGGTTCCCGTAGGTCACCAAGGATCGAAGCACCGACAACACCACTGAGGCCGCCAGCACCACGGCCCCGGCAGCGGCGGCCGTCGCGGCAGCACCGAAGCGTTGCGCGATGTCGACGCCCGATTGCGCCAGCGGTGAATTACGCAGCGCCGCAGTCGCTCCCGCCTGATAAACGATACCCGCCGCTGCCCCTATCATTGCCAGACCGGTCACACTGAGGGGGCTGTAGCGCAACCAGCCCGGATGCCAGCGGGCCAGCACCCGACCGGGTGGTCCGGGCCGCTCGGGTGCGCCCAGTGAGTCGGCCAGCAATACGGCCCGCAGTCGCGGCACCTGGTCGGCGGCAACCGCATCAAGGGTGAACTCGCTGTCACCCCTGGCCTCCTGACCGGTGCTCACCCTCAGCACGGCCAGGCCCAGCATTCGGTGCAGCAGCCGAGCGTCGGTGGACACCGAGCGGATCCGGTTGCGCGCCAGCGATAGAACCTTCCGCTGCAGCACCCCGGTGCGCAACTGGACCTCATCGGAGGCGATGCGGTAGGAGGTGACGAACCACCGCAGGACGCCGACCGCGATCGTCAGCGCCAGCGCCAGCGCCACCAGCCACGGATTCCCGGTCGCCGATCCGAGAAACAGCGAGCCGATCACCAATGGGAGTTGCCGCAGCACCTCATGCACGGGATGGACCAGCAGCATCCGTGGGCTCAGGCGCTGCCAGGGCGCCGGGTGACTCCCCCCGCCGGGCAGGCTCATGTGGCGTCCTCGGCGCCGATCGCGGCGATGTCGGTCAACTGGGCCACCACCCGGTCGGCGACCTCGGAGTCCAGCGCCACGATGCGCACCGCGCCCGCCGAGGACGCCGTCGTGACCGTCACGTCGGCCAGCCCGAACAACCGGTCCAGCGGGCCCCGGTAGGTATCGACGGTCTGCACCCGTGAGATGGGCGCGATGCGGCGTTCCTGGGTGATCCAGCCGCTGCGGACGTACACCGCCGGCGCCCCAGGTGCCAGCGAGATCTCCCACCGATGAACTCGATAGCGCCACAGCGGTGCGACCACGACGAAAGCGACGATGCCCAACAGCGTCAGCACAGCGGCTGAGGCGTGCAACCACCCCGCCTGGCGATCCAGCGAGATCCACGCCAACTGCGCGGGCACCAGCATCAGAAAGGGGATAGCCGCGCCGATGGCCCACACCAGCGGCGCCTTGCGACTCGGCGGATATGCGGGATCCACCAGCGTGATGTCCGCGGCGGGCGATTCGTCCATGGGTCGAGCATCGCGCAGATCGGCCGGTGAACGCTCCCGGTTGGCCTGACGGGTCTGTTCGAACATCCGGCAGCCCCGGCGGAGATGATGTGCAAATCTGGGGACGACAAACGGCCAGGGGGGGAGGGACATGCGGCGGTTGATGGTGTCTCTGATCGTGGCGGTGGTGTTCGCGGTCGCCGCGGCCGGCACTGCCGGGGCGATACCGGACCAGGGCACACCGGAGTTTGACGCCTACCTGGAGGGGTTGCAGCGCAACGGGTTCAACCTCAATCCCGACACCGCGTGGCGCGTTGCCCATCAGGCCTGCGAGGGCGGCGTGCCCGGCTTCATCGGGTGGGAGATGATCGCCCAGGGCGTCGTGGGCCCCGGGGCCCAGATGCGGCTGCTGGACGTGGCCAGACAGTACGCCTGCCCCGTCCAGTGATCCGCGCGGCGCTGCGGCGTGTGCGGTTCAGCAATCCACCCCGTCACGTCAGACAGCCGTCCCGTCTCACAGTAATAACCTCAAGCGCCTTTACCATGACTTAATGTAATGATATTGTGTCGGAATGTCGGATGGCGTGCAGGACCAACTCGCAGCGATGGGCACCCAGCTACGGGTAGCCCGCATGAAGGCTTACCTGACCCAAAGTGATGTGGGACAGCGCGCCGGGGTCTCACGGCAGCTGGTCAGTCGCATCGAGCAGGGCTGCAACGGAGAGATCAGTGCCTACGTTTCGGTAGCCGCCGCGCTGAACCACCGCTTCGTCCTGGAGGAGCAAGCGGCCGCGAACGACACCGGCATGGCCGCGCTGGATTTCACATCAGACAGTGAGGAGTCCGACGCCCGGCAAGGGCTGTCCGCCCGGCAGCGGAAACAGCGGGGGCCCCGTGTCGCGAAACGGAACCCCGGCGATGTCCGGTAACGGTGATTCCCGGAACCTCACGTGTCGACGGACGTGGTCCCGGTGACCGCGGTGGGCGGGCACACCCGCGGGAATCCTGCCGCCGAGTCCGACCTCACCCGCCCCTGGCCGTGGCCGAGGGAGTTGTTCGTCGCGGTCGAGAACTACCTGGTCCGCCCCCTCGGTCCGACACCTCGGCGCGTCCTGCCGCCGGACCCCAACTCGGCACCGATCGCGCAGGTCGTCTCGACCCGGGGTGAGCTCGACCGCCTGGTGGCCCGACGGCCGCCGCTGTGGGCTTGGGCCGCGTTCGTGTCATCTCTTCTGCAGCAACACAACCGCGTCATATCCCGGCTGCGCGACTGCGCCTCGGGCTACCAGCCCCGGCCGGGTGCGCCGTTGAGCGCGACGGCCTACGCCGGACTGGCATCGGAGGCGACACATCGGATCGCCGAGCACCGCGTGCACCTCCAGGGCTTGCTGCGCGGACCGGTGTTCGCCGCATTCGTCAATGACGCGACGAACGGGCGCCCCATCGATCCGAGCCGGATATGGCACATCGCCGACCAGCTGATGGGCTACCACAGCAGCTTGCTGAGCACCGCCGAAATGTGCATCCACACACCCGTCGCCCGAGGGGCCGCTGTCCTGGCCCAGGACACCTCGACGCTGGTGGTGTGCCCCCTGGTCAGCTTTGCCGAGTTCATCGTGACGCTGAGCCACCAGGTGGCCGAGACCCGCGAACTGATCGCCTACAGCCAGGGCAGGCCCATTGCCGTCGACTGCCCGGATCTGGTCATCGGTTTCCCGAGAGGGCTGAATGAGCGGATCATCGCGCAGATCAAGCGATTCGCGCGGTAGCCGCAGGGACAGTCGTACCGTGCCGGGCCGCCCGCTATAGTCGTGTGCGGTGGGTGCCGATTCCGATGTCAAACGCTCTTGGGGAGCGCAGATCGGTCTGTGGCTCATCATCCACGTTCCCTCCTGGCTGCTCCTGACTTCCATCGTCATCCTGGTCGCCGGAGGGGCCACCGTAATCGGCCTTCTGGTTCGCCGGCGGTTTCCGATGCTGAAGACCGACCAGCACAACGACGCCCTGAAATTCGCCTACGGTGTGATCGGCTTCGTCTACGCGTTCTTCGTCGGCTTCATCGTCTCCGGGCTGTGGTCCCAGGTCGCGATCGCGGATGGCCTGGTGAGGTCGGAGGTCGCGGCGGGCGTCCAGATCGCGCGGGACCGTTTCGCTTTCGACCCCGCCGACCAGGAACGGATCCGTAAGGACCTCAGGGCATACGAGCAGGCCGCCCGCGCCGAATGGCCCCTGGCCGCCCGCGGCGAATTCTCCGCGGATGCCGATAAGGCACTCAAGCAGTTGTACAAGACAATTCGGGAAATCCAGCCCGAGACCGACGTGCAGAAGACTTTTCTGAGCACCACGGTCTCCAACCTCGAGGCGATGAGCAAGGGCCGAACCGAGCGACTGAGCCAGGCCAAAACCCACCAGGGAGTCAAATGGCCGCTGTGGTTGGTCGTGGGCCTGACCAGTGGCCTGGTCGTCGCTGCCGCCGTCACCTATGGCGTGGAGAGTGCGCGGCTGCATCACACGGTGGTGCTCACCGTCAGCGGCCTGGTGGCGGTCATTCTCTTCCTCGTACTAGATCTGTCCTTTCCCTACCTTGGGGACATCGCGACGCCGCCGGTTCCCGAACATACCGGCCTGCACCACCCGACCCATCCCTGACGGACACGCGGGAAGCCGCGCTCAGACAGCTTGCTCGTCGAGGAAGTCGTCGATCATCACCCAGGTTGTCGTCGGGGCCGACCGTCCGGTCAGCACCCCGAGGTGTCCGCCGGGGGCGGTCTCCAGCCGCACCTGCGGCGCGTTGGGCAGTAGGTCCCCGACATGATGGGCGACCGGGACAGGGACCAGGACATCGCTGGTTCCGGCGATGTTGATCACCGGCACCCGAACATCGGCGAGATCGACCAGCTTGGTGGGGCCTTGAATCTTGCCGTCCGCCAACTCGTTTCGCTGGACCAGCCGCTGATAGACCTGCAGGGTCGCGCGTCCGGGATAGGCGAGCATGCTGTTCATCAAACCGTCCACCGCCTCGACCTGGGCCAGGAACTCCCGGTCGTCGCGATGTTTGATCAGCGTGATCGGCTTCTTGAGGTAGGTCGTCAGCGACGTCGCCTTGAACGCCGGTCCGACGATCTGGGACGGCAGCCCGCCCAGCATCTTCAAAAAGCCCCCGATGACCCGGCCACCGGTGTAGCGGCCCGCGGTGCGCAGTGGCGCGATCATGCGGTGCTTGCTCAGGTCGAAAGGGCTGGCGACCATCACCACCGACTTGACCGGCAGTTCCGGATAGGCGGCGGCGGTGAGAAGGGCGATCAGCCCACCCAGACACCACCCGATCAGGTGGACCGGTTTGCCCCCGGAATCCTCCGACACCTTCTTGATAGCGGTGGGCACCACGTCGGAGACCCAGAACTCGATGCCGAGATCTCGGTCCGACAGCCCCATTTCGCCGTAGTCCACCAGATAGGTGGGACGGCCGCCGGCCAGCAGGTGCTCGGTCAGCGAACACCCGCGGCGCAGATCGAAGCACGCCGACTGCGACCCCAACGGGGGGACCAGTAGAACCGGATCGCCGTCGAGTGGAACACCTACGGGCAGATAGCGGTGCAGGGTGGACTTGTACCCCTCGGCGATCACCTCAGAAGGCATCCTGGTGGTGTCGGCGATACCGCCCTTGGTCAGGAAGTCGAACAGGTTGGACACCGCCTGGCGGCGCTGCTCCAGTGTCCGGTTCTTGCCCGGGGTCGCACCCATGGGCCGAGGATACGGCCAGCACGGGCGCGCAGGGCCGCCTCTGCGATATGTCGGCCTTCACCACCGGCATCACCGCAAGCGTCGCTAGGCTCGACAACCGTGTCCAGACTCCGAGTCGCAGCCTGGTGCGCGGCGGCCGTCGCCGCGGGCGCTGTGTTTGCCGTTCCGATGGCAGCCGCGCCACCTGCGTCGGCCTGCCCGAGCGGCTTCGTGTCCGATCCCTACACCGGCCAGTGCTACACGCCCAACTCGATGCCGACCGTCGCCGGGATCCCCTGCATTCCGGGCAGGTCGCTGGGCACCTGCCTGGGCATCCTGCAGAACCAGTCACCGCCGGGGGGCGGTCCCCCGCCCGGCGGACCATGGCCCTGATCACCGGGCCCTGATCACCGGGGCCACGATCACCGGGGCCCTGATCGGGGACGGTCAATCGCGCCTGCCGCGGCCCCGCTGACGACAACCCTCCGAGCAGTACCGGACGTTGTCCCAGTCGCGCGCCCACTTCTTGCGCCACTCGAACGGCCGACCGCAGGCGAGACAGACCTTCGGGGGGTGGCCGTTCTTGACCCGTGCCCGCGGAGGCACCGGCCCGCGGCCGACTACTCCGAGGCGGCGGCGGCCTTGGCGCCCCGGTGCGCGCCGGCCCGCGACGCCGTCCCGGACACCGACCCCCGCGACGCCCGGGATTCAGCGGCTGCGGTCTCCGGAGCCGCCGGCGCCACAGCGCCCGTCTCCGCGGCGGCGGGCTGCACAGCCTGCGGTGCGACGGCCGCCCGGCGTGCCCGCACGGGGGCTGCGGCGGCCGCGTCGCCGTCGGCGGCCGCCACGACGGCTGTCTCAGCCCGCGCTTCCGGAGTCACATCCACAGCCACGGCCGTCGTATCGGCCGGCGCCGCGGAATCGGCGGCCGGAGCGGCCGGGACCGACTCGGGAGCGGCGGTGGCGGCCGCGGCGGCCACCGCGGCCGGACGGGCCGAGGCTGCCGCAGAAACCGGGGTGGCGGCAGCGCCGCCGATGCCCAGCAGGCCTGTCAGGACGTCGCGTACCTGATCGAACAGCGCGCCGAGATCGCCGCCGATGACGTTCTGGACCGCGGTCAGCAGGACCGCCGGGAGCGCGGAGACGAGGTCGTTGACCGTGGTGCTCACGAAGTCGCCGAGAGAGGTCGCGGCGTCGATGAGAGCCTCGCCGATCCCGGTCACCGGGGCGGCGAGACCAGCGACGAGGGTCTGCAGCGTGCCGGCGATGTCCCCGCCGCTCAGGGCCTGCGCAGCGGATCCGATCACCGCCGGGATGTTGAGGATCGCGACGCCGAAGCGGGCCGGAATGGAGTCTGGCCCGATGAGAAGACCGCCGATCGTGGTGCCCACGAAGCCCAGCACATCACCGGCTGCCCCGAAGGCCAGCGATGCGGCCTGACCGGCGAAGTCGGTGATGATCGACGTGACGAAGTTGGGCGGCAGCAATCCGAGGATGTCGGTCGGGATGCCCGCGCCGACGCCGAGGTTCTGCAGGAAGCCGATGATGTCGCCGAGGGGCAGATCGAAGCCGGTCAGCGCTACCGCTGCGGTGGTGGACACCGGCAGGTCGATCACGGGCGCCGATGTGCCCGGCAGCGCGGGGGCGACGGCGAGGGCGCCGGTCGCGACGACGGCCGCGGTGCCCGCGGTCAGGTACGAACGAACGGAAACCTGCATGATGACATCTCCTTCTCCAGCGTGACGCCGGCTAGCAAAGCTGAGAATAACCTAAGCGTACGGTGAATGCACACCGCGGGCGACGGCCGCCGTCAGCGGTTGGCGAAGGCGTTGCCCGCCTTCCACTGCGACCACGGAATGTTCCAGTCGCCCAAGCCCTCCGTTCCGGAGAGCACCGAACCGACCGTGCCGCGCACCTCGACGATGTCGCCGCGCTTGGTGTTGTTGAAGAACCACTGCGCGTTGCCGGGGCTGACGTTGAGGCAGCCGTGGCTGACGTTGTCGTATCCCTGCGAGCCCACCGACCACGGCGCCGAGTGGACGTAGACACCGCTGTAGGACATCTGGGTGGCCCAGTCCACTTCGAGCCGGTAACCCTCGGGAGAGTTGGTCGGCACGCCGTAGGTGGAGGAGTCCATGATCAGGCGCGAGTAGCGGTCGCCGATGATGTAGACGCCGTTGGGCGTCGGCGTGCTGTTCTTGCCCATCGAGATCGGCATGGAGTTGACGACCTCGCCGTTACGCCGGACCGTCAGCGTCTTGGTGGAGTCGTCGGCGGTGGCGATCACCCGGTCGCCGATGGTGAACTCACTGGACCGGTTCTGCTGACCGTAGAGCCCGTCACCGAGGTCGACGCCGAAAACGTCGACGGTCACGCTCACCTTGGTGCCCGCCGGCCAGAACTCCTTGGGGCGCCAGCGCACCTCACGATTGCTGACCCAGTAGAACGCCCCCTCGACCTCGGGCGTGGTGGTCACCGTGATCGCCTCCTGGGCGGCCAGCCGGTCGGGGATGTTCTCGTCGAAGCGCACGTTGATCGTCTGCCCCACGCCGACGACGTCGCCGTCGTTGGGCATCACGTAGGGCATCGTCAGGTTGGCCGGCGAGTGCGCGGTGAACGCCAGTCGCTCGGTCGCCGCACCGCCGAGACCGAGTGCCTGGGCCTGAACGGTGTAGCTCTCGCTGTAGGCCAGCGGCTCGGTGGTCGTCCAGCTGACACCGTCGGGACTCAGCTCGCCGGGCACCTCTTCCTCGTCCGCGTCGAGCATGACGACCGAGCCGAGCACGCCGCCCTTGGCGGTGAGGGTGACCGGCTGGTCGACGGGGACCCCGACGGCACCGTTGCGCACACTGGCGGTGACGTTGGGCACCAGCAGGTCGACGAACGGTGTGCCCTTGTCGGCCAGCACCTTGGCCTGATCCGGGCCCGGGCTGCAGGCACTGACGCCGCCCAGCGCCACGGGGATCAGGGCGAGCGCCGCCACGGCGGAGGTGATCCGCCGCGATGAGGTCGACCGAGCCTGACGCATGGCGCCGAGTCTAAGGCCAGTTCTTAACCGCAGTACATTCCGCGGGTATCGACCCTGGTCAGGGCGGGGGAATTTCCGCGACCGGTGACGGTGCTGTTATTGTCGGCCGCACGCGCCGTTAGCTCAGTTGGTAGAGCAGCTGACTCTTAATCAGCGGGTCCGGGGTTCGAAACCCTGACGGCGCACCAGAAAAACCCGGAGAGCCGTGCCCCGCGGCGTCAGGCCGCCGGAAGTCCCGCGGCGACGGTGAACTCGGAGCCGACCGCGTTCGGCACGAACGCATCACCCAGCGCCGCGGCGATCCGGTGCTGGGCGACCCAGCCCGTACAGTGCGCCGGCACCACCAGATCCGGGTTCATCGTCCGCAAGGCGTCGACGGTCGGGTCGATCACCGGCTCGAACGCCGGGCCGCCGAGGTGCAGCCCTCCCATCAGGGAGGCCAGCCGGGGCACGCCGGTCAGTCGCAGGGCGTAGCGGCAGATGTTCACCGCGCCGGCGTGGCCGCACCCGGTGATGACCACCAGGCCGCGATCCCTCACATGAATGACGAGGGCCTGATCGTCGAGGATCAGCGGATCCGGTTCCCAGCCCTGCGGTCCGCGCATCTCGTGGAAGGGCATCCCGTGTTCGAAATCGGTGGTCCGGTCCACCTCGCCGGTGATCAGCACGCTCCCGCCGAGCAGCAATGAGGGCTGGCGGCGTTCGATGACGGTGAATCCCTCGTTCTCCAGAGACCGTCGGCTCAGAACCGGGAACTCCCACCCCGGCTGTCCGGGCAGGGCGATGCGCCGGGGCGTCCACACCAGTGGATGCACGGTGATCGGCAGGCCGTGGCGGCGCCGTAGCCGCGCCAGGCCGGCAAACCCGCCGGCATGATCGAAGTGGTTGTGGCTGAGCACGACGGCCTCGATCTCGCTGGTGTCCAGGCCGATTCGCTCGGCGTTGAGCGCAAGCCCGTCCGGCGAGATCCCGGTATCGAACAGCAGGGTGTGCTTCTCGTCCCCGCGCCGGGTGGTCACCAGCGCCGCAAAGCCGTATTCGGCGACGAGTCCGGGAACGGTGTCACCCCCGGCGAACTGCCCGGCGCTGAGGCGCGGGGTGCGTGCGATCCCGAACCTCTTCACCCACCGGCCGTCGGGCAGCAAGCCGTCATAGGAGTTGTCGACCAGGCTGGTGACCGTCACCTCGTCGACCGGTTCCAGGACAACCGGATCCACAGCCGGGCCCTCGATGAGCCGCGGCACGGCCGCCCGCACCTCGGCGCCGGAGACAGGGTGGCGTCCACCGTCACCGCACATCCG
>Ga0180433_10011787_pt1 | contig 10319 bp, 7 predicted proteins | sample SS_ome_8_FD_132980 | JGI IMG/M metagenome (GOLD analysis project Ga0180433, IMG submission 132980) | Hypersaline lake sediment archaeal communities from the Salton Sea, California, USA - SS_1_D_1 metaG | ecosystem: Environmental > Aquatic > Non-marine Saline and Alkaline > Hypersaline > Sediment...
ATTAAAAACATTACCCCTTAAATTAACTATAAGGCAAATTTATCTTGTCCTGAATCATTTCAAGTGATACACCACAAAGCATGCTAAAACTGATGAATCACCTATTGAATGACATCTGGAAAAAATAATACTTCCCCGTCTATTATCTGCAACCTGCAGGACAGCTCCCATTCCCTGTCCGATTTCCAGATACCATTCACCTTCTGGAGAAATATCTGCACTTTGACACAAGCTCAATTGTTTTTTTTATGCGTTCCTGAGTCATCTCCCCGATTTTTAATTCTTTAACACAAGTAGTCATGCAACAAAAAACCAACACTGTGTCCGGTGTTGGCTAACTGATTTTACCTCAATATCAAGCCTCCTTTCCAAACAGTTGAGGAACAAGAGTTTCCCCTTATTCCCTATCATCTATGCATCTTGATTTTCATTTTAGCTGTAATAACCCTGAGTTTATTGCTAAGAATTAAATAGGTTTTTACATATTGTGATCCTTAATCTATTAATCAATAAAAACTAATGGATATTTAAAATTCCAAAATTGTTTTTCAAAAAGATATCTGTAAATACTATAGAAAATAAGCATTTAAAATGTTCAATTACAAAAAATAAGAAAGATCAAAAATCACGATAAAGTACCTAATCTTGACAAATAATAATTTAGAAAGTATAGTAACAGTCAATGAACAAGAAATTAAAAAAGGCAGAAAAAGCATATAGGAATATGGATTTCATCAATAGCGGTGATGCAAGGCTTATTCGTATTCTGTCAGAATACCTGGAACCCAAATATCGTTTCCATAAGCAAAAAATTAATGATACAATAGTCTTTTTTGGTTCAGCCCGCACTAAGTCTCCAGTAGATGCCAAAAATCACCTAAAAATGATAAAAGAACGTATTGCCGGTTCAATCAATAAGCATCATGATGAAGAATTGAAGAATAAACTGGAAATAGCTCAAAACCAGGTTTTTCTTTCCTGTTACTATAATGATGCCGTTGAACTATCAAAGCGTTTAACAAATTGGTCCAAATCACTAAATTCAAACTCTCGCTTTATTGTTTGTTCTGGAGGAGGGTTTGGAATGATGGAGGCAGCTAACAAAGGTGCTGACGAAGGTGGTGGAAAATCCATTGGCTTAAATATCAGCATTCCTATGGAACAGTATCCCAATCAATATATTACCCCGGAATTGAATTTTGAGTTTCATTATTTTTTCATGCGTAAATTTTGGTTTGTTTACCTTGCAAAAGGCCTGGTAATCTTTCCAGGTGGTTTTGGAACACTTGACGAATTATTTGAAGTGCTTACCCTGCTTCAAACCCGGAAATTAACCAAACGACTTCCTATTGTTATTTATGGTTCGAAATACTGGAATGAGATTATTAATTTAGATGCAATGATTAAATATGGAACAATTAGTAAAGCCGATCTTGATTTACTCAAATTCTGTGATACAGTTGATGAAGCTTATACTTACATAACAGAAGAACTCACAAAACTTTACCTGGATCCATCATAAATTATTCAATAAAAAAGTCTTATCTCACCAAGTCTTACCTTAACGGTGGTGCATATAAGGGGATTAGATAGTGCTCCCGTTCCTGTTTAAAATGCTGTAAAGCGGGAGTATAATTAGCCTCAATCTGTTGTGGAGCAAGTCCTTCTTCCAGATAACGGCTAATCTTGTCAGTACCCATAATCTTGTCAAACATCACAATATTATCAGATGTGCTTTTAGGAACTTGAAAATCTCCAAGCAAAAAGGCATAAGCCAGAGCGTAAATACCACTTTTGGCTGGATTAAAGCTATGGGGATCAAGAATTTCTAAGCGAGCACCTCCTGCTGTTTCATATTCTTCCGGAATATAGACAACTCCAGGGAGCCCTGCCCCATTAAGTAACTCAGCATATCGAACAGCATCAATTCCTTTTCCACCGATCCACCGAAATTGATTTCTCTGAAAAACACCGGTCCCCTCGCCCAAACCGGTAGCCATGTACCCATATGCAGAAGTAATATCAGGAATGTTTGGAGATGTCTGAATAAAAGGAAGCCCTGTATCGGAAAATGACATAGCCCGATGGTAGCCATCCATGGCAATCACGGTCAGGTCAGCTCCAATACGGCGATTATAAAAATGGGCTAATTCTCCTGTAGTCATACCATGAGCCATCGGTATATTATCTACTCCCATAAAGGACTTAAATGGATCTTCCAGCACAGGGCCTTCTACAATCATTCCTCCCAATGGGTTAGGCCGATCCAGGACAATGACTGGTTTATTATATTTTTCTGCAGCTACAAGACAGTACTGAAGAGTAGACATATAAGTATAAGTACGTGCTCCAATATCCTGAATATCAAAAAGAAGGATTTCAATATTAAGCAGCATTTCCCGGGTAGGCATCCGGGTACTACCATAAAGACTGTAGACAGGGATATCGTATTGGGGATGGATATAAGAGTCCACCCATGCCCCGGCTTTGGCAGTACCGTCAAGACCATGTTCGGGTGCATAAAGGGCAATTAACTTTACTCCCCGGGTTGCAATCAGGTTGTCAATAAAACTGACTCCCCTGCTATCTACACCTGTTTGGTTGGTTACCAATCCAACCTTTTTACCGTCAATAAGGTGATGATAATTTTCCAGCAAAACCTCATTACCCAGCTTTACCGGTACTTTCATTTCACAATTTCCCTCAATAGAAAAAGCAGGCATAATAACTATAAATAATATTATAAAAGAAATTAAATAATAAATTCCTGCTGACCTGTGATTCAGATTATCATAAAGTAATTGTAACCCGAAACTATTTTCAATTCCTTTATTTATCATAGATAAAATTGTCCTAATCATTAAGGGACAGATCCGGTTTATCTTATGCCCCAAATTTTCCCCGTTTTTCTACTCTGTTTATTTAGATAATATGACATATCTTACCTAATATTGCAAGTATTAAAATCTAAAGATTGGGGACAGGTCTTAAAGACCTGTCCCCAATCTTGACCAAATCTAAGGATATTAACAGTAATTATAACTAAATAAGAATCACTATTGACATTTACTGATATTTTTGGTATTATGTTAAGATAGTTGACATAGCTATAATTATGTTTTAATTTAATTATAAGGATAAGAAGCAATACGGATAAAAAGGAGAAAATAATAATGTTAACAAATAGATATTTCTTAAGAGCAGTAGCTCACTGTTCTGAAGGTTGTTGAATTAGCCCGCATTATTCTAATTTTATCTATGAATAATGCGAGTTCTTATTATCTTTACATTAAATCAGTGACAGAATAGAAACGGAGTAATTCATGAATCATTATACCTTTCAATCCGTAATATTTGACCTTGACGGGGTTGTCACAAAAACAGCTACAGTTCATGCTCATGCCTGGAAAAAAGCTTTTGATGAGTATCTGAAACTACGGGAAAAAAGAAACGGAGAGTCTTTTCAGGAATTTACCTACCAAATCGACTACCTGACTTTTGTAGATGGCAAGCCCCGTTACCAGGGAGTAAAAAACTTTTTGGAATCACGTGGGATTCATATCCCCTTCGGAGATCCTTCTGACCCACCGTACAAAGAGACTGTATGTGGGATAGGAAATAAAAAAAATCAGCTGTTTAATAAATTATTAAAAGAGGAAGGTGCAGAGGTCTTTGATTCCACCATAACGCTTATTAAAAGTTTGAAAGAGAATAGAATCAAGATAGGGGTCGCTTCTTCTTCTAAAAATTGTCAACCAATTCTGGAATCAGTAAACCTGGAACACCTTTTTGAAACAAGAGTTGACGGTATTATTTCTGCGAAACTCGGCCTTAAGGGAAAACCGGAGGGAGATATATTCGTAACAGCCGCAAAGAATTTGGAAACTCTACCTGAAAATTCTGTAGTAGTAGAAGATGCCTCTTCAGGAGTTGAGGCAGGCAGGAATGGCGGATTCGGTCTGGTCATAGGTGTTGCCAGAGAAAACAATGAAAAGGAGCTGGCAAAACATGGAGCAGATCTAGTTGTCACGGATTTAGAGGAAATCGATATTCAAATAATCAATGACTGGTTTCATAAAAAGCCGAAACCATTTTTTAAATGTTATGATACTATTGAACAGGCACCGGAGATCTTTCCTAAAGAACATCTGAAAAATAAACAAATAATTATTAACCCCTCCTATCAACTTCCTGGGAAATCTGTCATCGACATCGATAAAAAGATGGTCTTCTTTCTGGATTATGATGGAACGCTTACTCCTATCGTGGAAAGTCCGGAATTAGCCATTATCTCAGAAGATATGAAACAAACCGTAGAAGATTTAGCCAAAATTCATACGGTAGCTGTGGTCAGCGGAAGAATGAGGGAAGATGTTCAGAATCTGGTGGGTATCAAGGGAATATTTTATGCCGGAAGCCACGGTTTTGATATTAAAGGACCGGGTGGTTTTACAATGATTCACCCGATTGCTAAAAAAACCATACCTCTTATTTCTGAAATTATTCAGCAACTTAAACAAAAATTTCAAAATATCGAAGGGGCACTGGTTGAAGAGAAAAAATTCAGTGTGGCAGCTCATTATCGTAAAGTAAAAAAACAGGAAGATTTGCAACATATTGAAATAATAGTCAACAATATCGTTCGAAAATATGATGAACTAAGATTATTGAAGGGTAAAAAAGTTTTCGAAATTCTGCCGAATATCGATTGGGATAAAGGCAAAGCGGTAAGATGGATCATGGATGCCTTGAAAATCCCATGGGAAACAACTTCCACATTTTATATCGGAGATGACACTACAGATGAATATGCTTTTAGGACCATTGTTACCCGAGGAACCGCCATTATGGTAACAGATGATCCTTTAAAACCATCAGCAGCAGATTTTCAACTACAATCGCCAAAAGAGGTAAAAAAATTTTTTGAACAGGTTATTACAATCAAGAATAAACAATAATTCCAATCAACATGGTTCTTCTCCCTGGTCTCTAGAATATTTTACATTTGAGCCCGGAGAGGAAAGACTCAGGGAAGCATTGTGTACATTAGGAAACGGTTATCTGGGTACCAGAGGTGCAATTACCGAATCACCAGCATCAAGAATCCACTATCCCGGCACCTATATGGCGGGAATATTCAATAAATTAGAAAGTAATATTGCCGGCAAAACCATTACCAATGAAGAGCTTGTTAACTGCCCTAACTGGTTGCCTTTAACTTTTAAAAATAAAGAAAGCCGAAAATTCATTATCCCAACTCTTCAGAATATTGTCACTTATTATCAAAAGCTGGATTTAAAAGATGCAATATTAATAAGAAACTATGAAATCAAAGAAAATTCTGGCAAAATTACCACTATTGAGACCAGAAGAATTGTCCATATGGGTGAAATGCATCGAGTCGCTTTGGAGTATTCAATTATACCGGAAAATTATGATGATGAAATCATCATCCGCACCGGGTTAGACGGTAATGTTGAAAATCAGGGAGTGGAAAGATATGGTGATCTTAATTCTCTTCACCTTGCTTCTGACCAGGTGGGAAGTTTTTCGGAGAATGGAATCTATTTGTCTGTTGTTACCAATCAATCCAATATCAAGATTGTCCAGGCCTCTTCTCTTCATATCACATGTAACGGAGAAAAGGTAAACCTGATTTCAAATGTTACCAAACATAAAAATAAAGCCATTTTCCAGGAATACAAAATCCGGGTAAGAAAAAAACAAAAATATATTATTGATAAAAATGTTTCTATCTACACCTCACAGGATAAGGACACACAGGATCCGATTAAAGATGCTATTGCATCATCCAGAAAATGCCCTGATTTTCAATCACTCTATGAATCAAATAAAATGATATGGTCTGACCTATGGGAAACATTTGACATGAAGGTTGAGGGAGACACCTTTTCCCAAAAAACCTTAAGATTGCACATCTTCCATCTGCTGGAAACAGCTTCTATCCATAATACCAAATTAGATGTGGGTATTCCTGCCAGAGGATTATCCGGTGAATCCTATCGTGGTCATATTTTCTGGGATGAAGTTTTTATACTGCCCATCTACGATTTTCGCAATCCGAAGATTACCCAATCTACCCTGCTCTACCGTTATCGAAGGTTGGAACAGGCCAGAAAATATGCCCTTGAAAATGGTTATAAAGGGGCGATGTTCCCCTGGCAAAGCGGTTCTACCGGAGAAGAAGAAACTCAAACCATTCACCTTAACCCCAAGTCCGGCAAATGGGGTCCTGATCACAGCAGGAACCAAAGGCATATTTCCTTTGATATCGCTTATAGCATCTGGGAGCATTGGAAAATTGCCGGAGATCTTGACTTTTTATTTCACTATGGTGCAGAACTTTTTCTTTCTATCGCTAAATTTGGTGCAAGTTTATCTTATTATGATACAGAAGATCAAAGGTATCATACTAAAGGTTTAATGGGGCCTGATGAATTCCATGAAAGACTTCCAGGTGCTTCTGAGGCCGGTTTAAAAGATAATGCCTATACCAACATTATGATCGTTTGGACTTTAAGGAAAGCATTGGATTTGTTGTCAATACTTCCCAATAAACGCAGAGATGAACTGATTAAAAAAATAGATATTCATCAAAATGAACTGAAATTATGGGAAGATATTACCGGAAAAATGAATGTCATTATCAATAAAGATGGTATTATCAGCCAGTTTGAGGGATATTTTAATTTAAAAGAACTAAACTGGAAGGATTATAAAGAGAAGTATGGCAATATTCAGAGAATGGACCGCATCTTAAAAGCAGAAGGTAAATCACCCAATGATTATAAAGTAGCAAAACAAGCTGATACTCTTATGCTCCCCTACCTTTTTCCTTTATCGGAGCTGCAAGAGTTATTTAATCATTTGGGTTACGAATTTAACAAAGATATTTTGGAGAAAAACTATCATTATTATGTCCAGAGAACTTCTCATGGTTCTACCTTAAGTAAAGTGGTGCATTGTTATCTGTCAGATATCCTGGGAGAAACCAAACAGTCATGGAAATGGTATTATGAAGTCCTCAATTCTGACATCAATGATATTCAAGGTGGAACAACTCCGGAAGGAATCCATACCGGAGTGATGGGGGGTTCAATTAATATTGCTCTAAAGAGATATGCCGGTGTTAATCTGATGAATGATATAATACATATAGATCCTGATATTCCCAAACATTGGAAACATATCCACTTCAGGATAAAATACAGAGATATTTGGTATATGATCGAAATAGAAAAAGATAAAATAAATATCGAATTATCAAGCTCAAAGGCAAAAGAGCTCCAAAAAAAAGTAATTATTCGCAATAAAGAGTTCCTTTTAAATCTAAACCAGAAATATGTAATGAGTCTTGAAAAAACGGGAGGATATATGGTTAAGAAACAAATCCTTATCGTTGACGGAGACATAACGCAATCGGAAAAACTAAAACAAAACCTCGAATCAGAAGGTTTTATTGTTGATGCTGTTTATCATGGTGATAATGCTATCATGACTTTAAAAAGAAAATGGGTGGATTTAATCATCTCTTCTATCAACCTGCAGGGCGGAATGAATGGCATACAGTTTTTACAGGAGCTAAAAGAGCAGAAAGATTTTCAAAAAATTCCGGTTATTGTGCAAACAAGTAAAGTTAACATGGAAGAAATAGTTAATAATATGGGGGTTGAATTGTTTGTGGTAAAACCTTACCAGATGGCCGATTTTATTAACCAAGTAAAAGTATTACTGGAAAAATAAATAACAAGATATTTTTCTGAAGAGTTATGAGGTGTAAGAAATGAAAGATAATAATACATATACCCTGCAAGAATTAACCGATAGATTAAAACAGATTAAAGCAAAGGACATTATGACGAAAGATGTTATTACGGTAAAAAAAGATGATACATTGGATGATGTGGCTGAAATGATGATTAATAAAAGAATCAGCGGTTTCCCCGTTTTAGAAAATAATAAAATCATCGGAATCATCTCAGCTGATGACCTTTTTCTGGTCATGGATATGATAAAAACAGGTGAGGTATTAAAAAACAACAGTGCAAAATACTCCCTTCCCAAAGTAAGCTTTGCCATGTCTACAGAAGTAATAACTTCCAGCCCGGAAACTGACCTGGATGAAATTATTGCATTAATGAAGTATAGAAATGTTCGTACCCTACCTATAACCTTTGAAAATAAAATGGTTGGCGTGATCGGTCGAAGGGATGTATTTAGCAACTTTTATTGTACCTTAAAAGGAATTTGCTTTCAAAAATAGACATCAAATTGGGGACAGTTATCAGTTTATTCGGTCTGCCATACCCTGTTTGACTAGAATTTTACCAAATCTACCCGGCGGTTTTTTGTCATAGTTTTATGATAGAATATAAAAAACAATCTTTTAGCAGGTATAAAGCAATGTCCCACATGGTTGGAAAATCAGCTTATAAAAAACTGGAGGAAAGATTAAACAGATACCCTCAAGGCGCTCCCCCTTCTAAGACCTTGTACAAAATATTGAGTATCATTTTTAATGAAAAAGAAGCAGAGCTTGTTTCCCAACTTCCAATAAAACCTTTTACTATCAATACTGCCAGTCGAATCTGGAAATTAAATAAACTCAATACCGAAAAAGTTTTAAATGAATTAGCAGCTAGAGCAATACTGCTTGATTCTGAACATAAAGGAATCAAAAAATATGTCCTCCCGCCACCAATGGCAGGATTCTTTGAGTTCTCACTAATGAGGACCAGGCAGGATATCGACCAAAAGCTTCTTTCCGAACTCTTTTACCAGTACCTCAATGTTGAAGAAGATTTTGTTAAAGATTTACTTTTAGGTAGCGAGACATTTCTGGGGAGAACTTTCGTGCATGAAGAAGCTCTATCCAGGGATAATCTTATATCCATCCTGGATTATGAAAAAGCAAGTTATATTATAAATACCGCATCACATATAGGAATCAGCATATGCTATTGCCGCCATAAAATGAAACATCTGGGAAAAGCATGTGATGCTCCCTTGGATATCTGTATGACGTTCAACAATGTGGCAAAATCTCTGATAAAACACAATTATGCCCGAAAAGTAGGAGCTTCAGAATGTATGGAGCTTTTATATAAAGCTTATGAATACAATCTTGTTCAATGCGGGGAAAATGTCAAAAACAATGTCAGTTTCATATGCAACTGTTGCAGTTGTTGCTGCGAATTTTTTGTAGCAGCAAAAAAATTCGGGATGCTCCATCCAGTCCAAACGACTTCATACATTCCAACAATCGATGATACTACCTGTACAGGCTGTGGAAAATGCCTCCAGGCATGTCCTATCAAAGCCATAGATTTGATTTCAAATAATGACGCAGTAAACAATCAATCTGAAAAAGTGAAAATAAATGAAGAAATATGCCTTGGATGTGGAATTTGCGTTAGGGCATGTCCTAATAAAAGTATTACTCTTGAAAGACGTAAGGAGCAGGTGATAACTCCGGTTAATTCAGTACACCGGATTGTCTTGATGGCCATAGAAAAAGGGAAGCTTCAGGAGCTAATATTTGACAATCTAGCCTTTGACAGCCACAGGGCAATGGCAGCTATTCTCTCGGCTATTCTAAAAATGCCGCCTGTAAAAAAAATGATGGCCAGCAAACAAATGAAATCAATATACCTTGAAAAACTATTCAAGAGAATAAAATGACATAATTATTTTTTAATTATATTCTCAAAATCCTGTATGATCAACTTTTTGAAAGTAAGGTTTCTAACTTATTTTTTATCTGCATATGATTTTCCCCCAAAGATAGCCCGAATTTCCGCAGCCGTAGTCGTCTTTGAAAGTGCTGACATTCGTTTTTGTTCTTCCTGTTGCAGCAAACCAAGATTTTTGACTACCTCATCCAACTTATCGGCAGGGAACTTGCAGGCACCATTTTCATCCATATGGATAATCTCACCGGGGGATACATCCATTCCGGCTACCGAAACCGGAGTATTCACTGAATGAACCGCCATCTCTCCGTGTCCTGCGGTGATACCTGTTAGCAAGTACTGAAAGTGCATCGGCCGTATTTCATCTATATCGCGTGAAGCCCATCAGAAATAACTCCAACACATCCTATTGCTTTTAATGCTGTAGTCATATTGCCTCCGGAAAGGCCCACTCTACCTGCTATCTCTGGCGGGAATATCTGCTTGATAATAAGTATAGTAGGTTTTTTAAATTGTTCCAACACATCAATAACATCCATAAAGGAAAGACGGGAATAATTGGGATCCGGCAGGCCATACACACAGGTAACTGCATAACCAACAGTA
>Ga0180433_10011788_pt1 | contig 10318 bp, 7 predicted proteins | sample SS_ome_8_FD_132980 | JGI IMG/M metagenome (GOLD analysis project Ga0180433, IMG submission 132980) | Hypersaline lake sediment archaeal communities from the Salton Sea, California, USA - SS_1_D_1 metaG | ecosystem: Environmental > Aquatic > Non-marine Saline and Alkaline > Hypersaline > Sediment...
GTTATAGCAATAGTAGTCTTTGCCGTTCTGTGCATCTTAGCCGCATGGCTCGCGCCGGCCCCGAACACAGTGATGTGGTACAGCGTCATCCCCCCTGTGATATGGTACAACGTCATCCCCCCGGCGCTGTGGTACAGTGTCATCCCGCCCTTGCTGGCAATCGTGCTGGCATTTCTGACGCGCCGCGTCCTGCCAAGCCTGGGAATCGCCATCCTCACAGGCGGTGTGCTCAGCCACGTGCCTAAGGATCCGCTCACTGCAACCGCATGGTTCAAGGGATTCAAGACCTCGGCCACGCATGTCACAGCTACCGTCACGGATACCACCCATCTACAGATCCTGGCGTTTATCCCGCTGATCTTTGTGATGATTGAGATACTCATCGCATCGGGAGGTTTTAGAGGGATCATCGTCTGGCTCCTTCGGTGGACAAAGGGACGCAAATCCGCCCAGGCGGCGACCGCTCTTATGGGAATACTGTGCTTCATCGACGACTATACCAACGCAATAGTCGTCGGCTCGATGATGCAGCCGATTACCGACCGGTTTCGCGTCAGCCGGGAGAAGCTTGCATTTATCGTCGACGCAACCAGCGCACCGATCGCGGGGCTTGCGGTAATCAGCACGTGGATCGCCTATGAGGTGGGCGTTCTAGAGAAGATCGGAGCCGACCTTACCATCGGCAGGAGCGGATACGCCATGTTCTTGGACGCGTTGAGCTTCCGCTTTTATTGCCTTCTAATGATCGTCTTTGTCTTTGTGAACATTATCATGGGACGAGACTTCGGACCCATGAAAGCCGCTCAGGAGCGAGCGCAGGCCGACGGGCCACCGGAGAACCTGGCTCAACGCTCCTCGAGTATCCAGTATCAAGCATCGAACGTCGAGAAAGGACGAGCGATCAAGGCGCTCGTCCCGCTGGCAGGGCTGGTACTCTTTCATCTTACGGGTCTTTGGCTGGATGGGACGACCAAGCTGAGAAACGATATGCAGCAGTGGAAGACCCAAAGCCAGATGCCTGCCACGGAGGAGATGCCCCCAAAGCCTGTCGATATCGAGACCCTATCTCCTGTCAGTTGGGTCTATTGGCGCGCGGTCATCGGCAACGCCAAGCATACACCTCTGGTTCTCGCCTGTGCCTCCTCCTTTGGATTGGTGCTCGCTTTGGTCTTTTCACAACTGTTCGGATCGCTGCGCGCGCCCGTGATAATCCAGTGTTTTAAGCAGGGTGTCAGGCGTGCCATGATTCCCTTCGTGATTCTGATCCTTGCCTGGTCGCTCCAGAGCTGCTGTAAAGATTTGAAGACCGGTGAGTTTCTCAAAACAATCCTTGACGGAAGAGTTCCGCCTTATCTGTTCCCGCCGATTCTTTTTCTCGTGGCCTCGGTGACGTCGTTCGCCACGGGGACGAGCTATGGTACAATGGCAATTCTAATCCCAGTTGGCGTTGAAATTGCCTTCGCCATCGACGGCAAAGCTCTTGGCCTGACTGACCAAGGTGCCTACGGCCTGATCACGATGATGAGCGTAGGAGCCGTGCTCGACGGCTCGATCTTCGGCGATCACTGCTCGCCAATCTCCGACACCACGATCATGAGCTCCATCGCAAGCTCCTGCAACCTAATCGACCACGTCCGCACGCAGTTGCCCTACAGCCTCTTCGTTGCCGCCATCGCCCTGCTCTGCGCCTACCTTCCCAGTGCCCTCGGCCTGCCCCCCGCCTGGAGCCTCCTGTTAGCCGTAGCAATCATGCTCGCCCTCTTCATCGCAATGGCCCACATCAAGAAAACGCGACCAAGCGAATAATCCAAACAGGAACACCTTGTTCGTAGTGTGCTCGTCAGAGCATCTTTCAAAAAAACGCCTCACGGTGGCACTACAAACCTCTCACTTCCGGGTGGCAGCCTCAAGCTTGTTCCAACGCGCGGCGGTGGGACAAGCTTGGGGATGGTCGCGACACCAGGCAAACAACTGTTTGACTATCAGTTTAGTTATGGTTCAATTATCCTTTATGAAATCGCCAATGGAAACATGTTCCCTGCACGACAAGGCGCAAATTGAGGCATTCCTGCGAAGGAACGTCTACCTGCACATCTACAGCATCGGGGACCTGGACGATTTCTTCTGGCACAATACCGTGTGGTACGCCCTCAAAGACCGCGGCGATATTCAGGCACTCGTGCTGCTCTACACCGTGCCGCCGCAGCCGACCCTCCACGCAATGTGCGAGCCGCACGAGCCGATGGCCGAGCTGCTCCGGTCGATCCTGCATTTGCTGCCGAACCGGTTCCATGCCCACCTCAGCCCCGGCCTAACGGAAGTCTTCGCCGAACGCTACACCCTGGAATACAACGAGAAGCACTACAAAATGGCCCTGACCGACAAATCCCGCCTGACGGGCGTCGACTGCACGCAGGTCATCCACCTGACGGCCGACGATCTGGATGATATGCTCGCCCTCTACGAAGAAGCCTACCCCGGCAACTGGTTCGACCCGAGAATGCTAAAAACAGGCCAATATTTCGGCATAAGAAAAGAGGGCAAATTAATCAGCGTAGCCGGCGTCCACGTCTGCTCGCAGAAGTACGAAGTCGCATCCTTAGGTAACGTAGTAACCCACCCGGCCCACACAAGCAGCGGCTACGCCAAAGCCGCCACCGCAAGACTATGCCAATCATTAGCCGAAATGGTAACTCACATAGGCCTGAACGTAGCCGCAACCAACACGGCCGCTATGGCGCTCTACGAGAAGATAGGCTTCGAAATCATCAGTCCCTACCACGAATGTATGATAACCACCAATGAACACGAATGAGCACTAATTGAAACCGCAGATTGCGCGGACAAAGTCCAATATTCAATAGTCAATGTCTGGGTCTCCTGACTCCTGTATTCTGTATTCAACATTGTAAATTATCAGTTCTATCTCGTCTTTCCTGTTATCCCGTCAAAGATGATCACAACAATACAGAACTACGCAAAACCTCAAGAAATATGCCGGACGACTTTAGATTTCTCCGTCTTCTTGCAGCGATTCAGCGTGAATTGGCAAATGCTGCCGGGGCCCCTTGCTGGGCTTTCTCCGGGAAAGGCGCTTTATCACTTTCGGCAGTAATCTATCAGGCGTGCGATCTCGCTGCGGAGGTCCTTGCGAGCGACGATCATGTCCACGAAGCCGTGCTCGAGCATGAATTCGGCCGTCTGGAACCCTTCGGGCAGCTCGACCTTTATAGTCTCGGCAATCGTGCGCGGGCCGGCGAATCCGATCAGCGCTCCCGGCTCGGCTATCAGGCAATCGCCTAACATCGCGAAGCTGGCGGTGACGCCGCCCGTTGTCGGATCGGCCAGAATGCAGATGTAAAGCCCTCCGGCTTCGTCGAACCTCGCCAGTGCCGCGGATGTCTTGGCCATTTGCCCGAGCGATACCACGCCCTCGTGCATTCTCGCTCCGCCGGAGCAGCTAACCACGACCAGCGGCAGCTTCTCGCCCATCGCGCCGTCAACGGCCGCGCAGAGTTTCTCGCCCACCACCGAGCCCATCGATCCCATCAGGAAGTTCGGCTCCATCACAGCGAGCATGACGCCGCGGCCCTTGATGAAGGCCTTGCCGATCAGCATCGCCTCGGTTGCGCCGGACTTTTTCTCGTCGGCCTTGAGGCGCTTTTTGTAGGTGGTCTCTCTGAACTCAAAGTCAAGCGGATCATCGGTCGTCATGTCGCCAAGCATCTGCTGGAAGGAGCCTTCATCGGCAAGGTACTCGATTCGCATGGTTGCCGAAATACGAAAGTGATAATTGCAATCGGGGCAAACGTTGAGATTCTTCTCGACGTTGCTCTTATAGAGCATGTGCTCACATCCCGGGCACCGCAGCCAGAGTCCCTCGGGCATTTCCTTTCGCGGCTTGAGCGAAAAACCGTTCCAAGTTGATTTTGCTTGTTTGCCCATAATCAGCCCCGCGTTTAACGGGGGGTTTTATTGTAACGAAACAAGTTCTGTTAACTCAGGGATTCTACCAGAAACCGCTCAATAACGCTATAAAAATCATGTACAAGCTTGGCGAATCGCGTTTATTGCCGCGATTCGGTCGGTTTTTGCAAAGATTGCGTTGCCGGCTACGAGTGTGTCGGCGCCGTATGAGACGACCGTAGGGGCGGTTTCGGGATCTATGCCGCCGTCGACTTCTATGCGGATATCGGGGCCGACGAGTTCTCTTACGCGAGCTATTTTCTTTGCCGCATCCGGCATGAAGGCCTGTCCGCCAAAGCCCGGATGAACGGTCATAACCAGGACCATCTCGCATAGGGGCGCTACCGTCTTGATTTCTTCAACCGGCGTCTCCGGATTCAGACAGATCCCGGCTGTACATCCGAGTTCATGCAACTTCTCGACCATCCTTTCGGGGTCGTCGGTCGCTTCGATGTGGAACGTTATATGGTCGGCGCCGGCGCGCGCGAAAGGCTCGGCATATTTAGCCGGATCGCTTATCATCAGATGAGCATCGAAAACCAGATCGCTGACCTTGCGAAGCTTGGCGATTACCGGCGGGCCGATCGTGATGTTCGGAACGAAGTGGCCGTCCATGACGTCCAGATGCACGATATTCACACCGGCGGCGGTGATTTCCGCAATCTCGTCAGCCAACCGGGCGAAATCGGCGCTCAGTACTGATGGTGCAACCTCAATTGTTCCCGCTTTCGGCAGTCTCATTCTAATCCTTTAGCAGTTGCTGCAATGTTGTCCATATCCTCATATCCTCGGCCTCGTCGCACAGTTTTGTCGCCCAGGTCTCAAGGTAATTCGTATCCAGTTTCCCCTTATGCCTCAGGACTATACTCTTTGCATCGAGCAGGTCCTTATCCCGACCCGGGATGATCTTTAACAGAATCAAATCCTCCGGAGAAGGAAAGAACGCTTTTATGCCGTATAACTTGATCGTCTTGGCCCTCTCAAAAGCTGTAGTTTCCAGGTCGGTTGAGGCAATAATAAAATCAACATGGAAATCTTCGAAATTGATCTGAAAAACGCCGGTTCGTTCTGCAGAAACGAGACACTTATCCTTGAATACCTCAAAGCCGTCTGTGACGGCCTTGTCCAAAAAATTCGGAATGCTCTCCTTATCGATTATGATATCGACATCAACATCAGCGGTGATCCGTGGTTCACCGAGCGTTCCTGCCGCAATTCCCCCGATTATCAGATACTTGTATCTTTCCCTGTTGAGAAAAGTCACAACCTTCTTATAGACTTCTTCCAACAGAATCATTGTTCTCTATGCCTATTCAGAAGTGCCATTCTCAAACAAACGGGGCTATCCTGTGAGAAGTTTTTACGCCATTCCAATACGAGTTCGGATGAAAGCATTTTCTCCTCAAGCCGCAAAGCTTTTTCCCAGGACAGATTTCGCAGCCATTGCTTCTTTTCCTGTTCCAGAGCCTCGAATCTCTTCTGGTCCAAAAGACCCTTATTACCTTTGGCTTTTTTCATTATACGAATCTTGATCTTTTATTGAAGTACTTCAGTCGAGCCATAAAACTAACGGTTGAATACTAACCGCTAGACTACACCCGGTCAAACAAAAAGGGCTGCAAGTTTATACTCACAGCCCTTTGCGTTTGCCCAAATATCCTGCTATTGACCAACGAAATACGCTTGGCGAGACTCGTCCTGAGCGGAGTCGAAGGATACGAATCAAAGCGTTCTCCGCCTCCGCGGCCGCCAACGGATAGCCATTGATATGCAGCGGGATGTGTATACGGATGGACTGAGGATAACTATAAGCACACTACATTGTAGCAGAAACGGTGAAAGATGAAAAGCGGGATAGAAGGTAATTTTGTGATGGTGCTACAGCCTCAGAAATTATGGGACTTCGGGACGCGATGAAAGGGACGCGAAAAAAAAGTAAAAAAATGTGAACCTTCTGGTGGCTTTGGCTTCTTAACATAATGGAGCTAAACTTATGAATGAGAGAATAAGACATTTCGATGAAGAACCGAGCCTGGAAGTCTCTTCGAGGTTGACAGAGGACATACAGGCCCTTTTTGAGCCGGAGCTTTCCGTGCCGGCGGAGACTGACAGGGCGGTTCTGGACCGGGCGAGCCGGCACTTTGCCGGTAGGAAATTCGTTAAAACGCGTCGAATCCGCTGGGTTGCTCTGTGGAAAGTCGCCGCGGCTGCCGCCGTTGTCATATTTGCGTTCAGCCTGGATCTTCACGACAAGCCTCAGCGGGCTGTTTACGATTCGGCCATAGCCGGAGCGGACGCGGTTGATTTCGATCGCAACGGGCAGGTGAACATTCTCGATGCCTTCAAGCTGGCCCGACAGATCGAGCTGGCCGGCAGCACTAAGGCGAATCTCGACATTAACGGCGACGGCCTGGTCAATCGCGACGACGTCGATAAGATAGCCTTTGCCGCCGTGAGTTTGACTCCGGCAAAGCAGGGGCCTGGAAAGGGAGTATTATAATGAAAAAGATCACGGCTATAATTATAACAAGCGTGTGCGTGATTGTGCCGGTGTTGGCACAGCAAGCCGGGCGCGACGATCTGTCGCCGGAGCCGGGCGTTCGCTTCGCTCCGCTTCACATTTATCTCGATTCGGGCGACCGCAGCCTCGCGGCTTATCAGTTCGAGCTTAAAGCCACCGCCGGACAGATCGAAATAGTCGGCGTCGAAGGGGGCAAACACAAAGCCTTCTCCGAACCTCCCTACTACGACCCGGCGGCTCTGGCGAAGGATCGGATCATCATCGCCGCCTTCAACACGGGGCGGGACCTTCCCACCGGCCGCACGCGAATCGCTACGGTACATTTGCTGATCAAGGGCGACGTCGAGCCGCAATACGAGCTGGACCTGACCGTCGCCGGTGATGCGGACGGAGAGAAAATCCCCGCCGAGATTACATTCGAAAAAGGAGAAGAAAAGTGAAAAAGAAAGCACTTATTACATCAATTCTTCTTGGCCTGACAACAGTAGTCTTGATCGGTTATTTCACAGGCGGCTGTTCTTCGCTGAAAGACGTGGCACTTCGCCAGAGGGAAGGACAGCAGGTCGCCGACGCAGAAGTGAGCGAAGCAGATGAAGAGACCAAGCCCCGGCCGGTTGTCGCAGTAGAACCAGCCGATTCCTCGACAAAAGAGGATTCGCTGACAGAAGATGAAACTAACCTTGTCAAGCTGAAAACTGTCACGGAAACAGATGTCAAGGACGTCGAACGTGTCATGGCGTTTGTTCCGGAAGAGGCAAAGAAACCAGGCTCTCGCGTCGATTCGCTCGTGGTGCACGACGGCCATGTTTGGGAACAGTCACGGCAGCAGCTACGCTCTCCCCGGACGGTAGCTTCATCGTCCCCGGACACTGCCCCGACACCCCCGATCCGTCCTAATGTAAATCCTCCGGCTGGCGGCATGATGGGTGGAGGAATGATGGGCGGCGGCATGAGGGGCGGCAGGGGCTATGGAGACTCGCGATCCGAGACCGGCAGTACCTACAGTAGCTACGGCCGTGGCACGAGGGGCGGCGGCACGCTCTATGGAGTGCAGCCAACAGGTCCGGAAGCGAGGAGGAGGGTACCCGGGCTTAGCAATTTGCCCACAACGGGGAGTCTCTTTAGTACGTCGTCCAGAAGAAATGGCAGCGTATCAACCCGGACCATACCTGTCGAATTGATAAATGTCTCGGCTGATGAGCTTTGGATCATCGCCAGGCCCGAAGTGCCACCGGCTCCGGCTCCGCCGGATGATGAAGGTCCGGGCTGCGGCGCCATGTTGGCCAAGCTGTCGAAGAAGGATAAGAAGATTCCCCTGCCGCTCAAGCATACCGATGTAAAGGGCCAGATCAGCGGCTACATCGCTACCGTAAACGTCACTCAGCAGTTCCATAATCCCTACGATGAAAAGATCGAAGCGGTGTACGTGTTTCCGCTGCCTCAGAACGCCGCGATCAACGAGTTCATAATGACAATAGGCGAGCGCAAGATTCGCGGCATTATTCGCGAGCGCAAGCAGGCTGAGCGTATCTATCAGCAGGCAAAGTCACAGGGCCACGTTGCCTCGCTACTGACTCAGGAGCGGCCCAACATCTTCACGCAGAAAGTTGCTAATATCGAACCCAAAAAGAAAATCGACGTCAATATCAAGTACTTCAACACGCTTGCCTACATGGACGGGTGGTACGAATTTGTATTCCCCATGGTCGTCGGGCCCAGATTCAATCCTCCCGGCTTTACCGATGGCGTCGGCGCCGTGGCTCGCGGCAAGGCAGGCATCTCCGGCCAGAAAACCGAAGTCCAGTACCTCAAACCCGGCGAGCGCAGCGGTCACGATATCTCGTTAGCCGTCGATATCGACGCCGGGGTCGATATCGAAAAACTGGTGTGCAAGAGCCACGTGATAACCAACAGCTCTGCATCTCGCCAGAGGAGGACAGTCAAGCTCAGCAGCCTCGACAGCATTCCGAACAAGGATTTCGTCCTGCGCTACAAAGTGGCCGGTAAGACCGTTAAGTCGGCTCTTGTAACCCACCGCGACAAACGGGGCGGATTCTTTACTCTGATGCTGTACCCGCCGGAGAACCTGTCTTATCTCAAACGCGCCCCGATGGAAATGATCTTCGTGCTCGACTGCTCGGGCAGCATGAGCGGCAAGCCCATCGCCAAAGCCAAGCAGGCTATCACGCGCGCTCTGCGGAAACTGCAGCCCGGCGATACCTTCCAGGTCATCCGCTTCTCGAACAACGCCTCCCAGCTCGGCCCCGATCCGTTGCCCGCGACGCCGGCAAATATCCGCAAGGGGCTCAATTATGTCGAATCCCTTCGCGGCAGCGGCGGTACGATGATGATCGAGGGAATCAAGGCGGCGCTGAGATTCGAGCACGACCCTCGCAGATTTCGCCTGGTTTCGTTCATGACCGACGGCTATATCGGCAACGAGGCCCAGATCCTCGCCGAAGTCCACAACAGCCTCGGCGCCAGTCGGATCTTCAGCTTCGGCATAGGCTCTTCTGTCAACCGTTACCTGCTCGACCGGATGGCCAAGATCGGCAAAGGCGCGGTTGCCTACATCGGCCTGGACGACAGCACTGCGGAGATTGTCGACCAGTACTACGACCGCATCAGCCACCCGGCCCTGACGGACGTTGAGATTGACTGGGGCTCCATGGATGTCGCGGATGTTCAGCCGAGCCGCATCCCGGACCTTTTCGTTGGCCGGCCAATAATCGTTACCGGCAGGTTCAAGGGCAACGAAAGCACAACCATCCGCGTCACGGGCAGTGTCGGAGACCTCACTCAGGAAATGGAAATCCCCGTTAATCTGGATAGTGCCGCCGATACGCATCCTGGAATCCCCTGCGTCTGGGCCCGCAAGAAGATCGAGACTTTGGGCAATCGGGCGACCTACGACAACAATCCCGACCTTCCGGGCGAGATCAAGCAGGTAGCCCTCGAATACGGCCTGATGTCGTCCTACACGGCCTTCATAGCCGTAGATTCTTCCCGCAAAACCGAGGGCGATCACGGCATCACCGTAGCCGTCCCCGTCCCAGTCCCCGACGGCGTACGATACGAAACGACCGTCCAGAACTAAATGGGTGTTCTCATGAGTGTCGGCTACTACTTATTGATTAACGGAGCCAAAAAGAAACTATCTATCTGTGAAGATTGAATTGGAAGAAGGAGATACAAAATGAAGACAACTACCCTTCGAATAGTCTTTTCTTGTGGCTTGGTCCTTGTGTCGTTCGCGCTGTTTGTTTCCTCCATAAATTGCAATAGCGCAAGGAAGTATGCCTACCGTGTACCGACTACCACCCGTCCTGCTGCCGAAATGATTGATCGCAGTGGATTTGCTGATACATCTGTGGATGAGATATGGGTAGTAGTAAAGCCGGAGGCAGAGGCACGGCCCGCTGATGAAGACACTCCCGGCACGGGTGCCATGCTGGCCAATCTGCCCGGCGAAGACAAGGACATTCCTCTGCCTCTCAAGCACACCGATGTAAAGGGGCAGATCAGCGGCTATATCGCTACCGTTAATGTTACTCAGCAGTTCCATAATCCGTACGATGAGAAGATTGAGGCTGTGTACGTGTTTCCTCTGCCTCAGAACGCGGCGATAAATGAGTTCATCATGACCATAGGCGAGCGCAAGATTCGCGGCATTATTCGCGAGCGAAAGGAAGCCGAGAAGATTTACCTGGACGCCAGGAGACAAGGCTACGTCGCCTCGCTTCTGACTCAGGAGCGGCCCAACATCTTCACGCAGAAGGTCGCCAATATCGAGCCGGGCAAGGCCATCGACGTCAATATCAAATATTTCAA
>Ga0180433_10011789_pt1 | contig 10318 bp, 10 predicted proteins | sample SS_ome_8_FD_132980 | JGI IMG/M metagenome (GOLD analysis project Ga0180433, IMG submission 132980) | Hypersaline lake sediment archaeal communities from the Salton Sea, California, USA - SS_1_D_1 metaG | ecosystem: Environmental > Aquatic > Non-marine Saline and Alkaline > Hypersaline >...
TCTTTCCATCCCGATGAGATAATCATCCGGGTTCTGTCTTGCTATATCAGGCTCTTTCTCATCGAGAATAACTCCATCGTCTCCGGATGGATAGGGAAAAACACTCGTTGCGACCTCCCTGCCGTTCAAAATATCAACGATCAAAGCCCGGCATGAATTGGTTCCAAAATCCAGTCCGAAGGCATATTTTCTCATGGTTCTCCTTTAGTTACATCAATCATTTCATCCCTAAGTAAGATAATATTTTACGAGGAATTATTCAACAATTCTCTTTGTTCAGGTCTCTCGTTTCATCTGTTTTCTTTAAAAAATCTTGATATTTTTTCCCTAAAAATGTATTGAATAGGAATAAAAATGAACTCATTCAAAGATAAAAACATTCTTGGTATTGATAATGAAAAGGTCCCCTTTTTTATTGGAATGGTTCTCCTTTCCATTGAGATCTGCATCATCATAGTCTTGTTCCTTTCTAAATCTTCCCTTGCTTTAAAGTTAATCTCCATGGTCACCGCTTTTCATCTTGGAGGAAGGCTTGCCATTATAGGTGCGGGTCTTGAATTTAATTTCCCTGCTCTCACGATCATGCTCATCATCCTCGCCTATCTCACGGCCTTTCTCCTCATTATGCTCTCTATTGTTGGTTTCTTATGGGTCAAAGCAAAGGAATTCAAACTGTTCAAAAAATTTGTCGAGATCCGAATGAAAAAGGCCGAAAAAAGGGCTGAGAAAATGAAAAAATGGAGCTGGATAGGAATTGTTGTTTTTGTATGGATGCCTTTTCCCATGACCGGGGCCATAATGGGTTTTCTCATTGCCCGTGCTGAAGGATATAAAACAATACCATCACTTACCATAACGATCCCCTCGATGTGGGTGGGTGTCGTGTGCTGGACCATATGGTTTGATGAGCTTTATAAAATCATTGAAAGGATCGGACATGGATTAACAACGTATGTGACTTTTTTTCTGGTCGCCCTTCCTTTCATCTATTCCCTTACGGGGATGCTCATAAAAAAAACCAAATCTCTCATTAAAAAAAGCGAAACACAAACCACAAAATGAAAACCACAGGTCTTTAAATTTCTTTTAGATCCTACTCCAGGATGGTCTTCCTGGAGCCGAAAAATTTCTGGAACCATGTTTTCACATGGCCCGTATATTTCTTTGTCAGAATAAGAGATGCTTTGCTTCTCTTGGCGATCTCCAGAGGAATATCTCCAAACATGGCGCGCTGCACCAATCCCTCTTCCGGAGCGCCCATAATCACGAGGTCATCACTCCGGGTCTCCTCAAGAATGGAATCCGACAGTCTGGATGCTTTCTTGATTTTGATCTTGTATTTATCAGGATTTATTCCGCAGTTCAGCTTCCTCAGTTCAGTTTCATAATACTTTTTTATTTCGTCAATATCATCTCTGTATGTGGCATGAAAAAGAACAATGGGGATCTGTTTGTCCTTGACCAATATTTCTGCCATCTGTAAGGAAAGAACAGCGTATTTTATCGTGCTCACCGGAATCAATATTCGCGATACTTGGGCTTCTATAGCCGGAGGACGGCAAATAAGCACGATATCACATACGGTGTTCAGTATGATCTCATCCAAAATCGTGCCAAAAACTCTATTATGGGCCGCCTTCTCTCCCTCCCAACCGAGCACCATTAAATCAATTTTCCTCTCTTCACATGTCTCAATGATAGCTTTTGGTATATTATGGGTGACTTTGACAACCGAAGAGATGGGTATGTTTTTGCCCTCCGCAGCATCAATGGCCTTTTCAAGGATAGCTCTTGATTCATTCAGATATTTGCGTCCCTCGCTGGGAGGAAGCTGGGAAGGGACCCGGATGACATTCAGCACTGTCATGTCCGCATCGCGATTCTCCGCGATCTCAACAGCATACTTCTGCAGTTGCTTTACGGTTTGTTCATTCGCTACCGGAACTAAAATATGGTATTTAGATTCATTTCCCAGGAAAACCGAACGCTCCATATGGATGGCAGGAGCCGCTTTGGCTGTGAACTCTTTCTTCCTGGAATAAATATAATAGATAAAAACACCCAAAAGAATATATCCAACACAGACCCACACACCTAACGGCCTGTAGAAAAACAAAAATACAGCCAGTAAAAGATTCAGGAAAGTAGCAAGGATAGGAATGAACGGGGAAAAAGGCACCTTAAATCCCCTGTCCAGATCCGGACGATTCTTCCTCAGGTTAATAACAGCTATATTAACGAATATGAACAGCAGCAGGAACATCGCATCTGTAGCACTGGCAATATCTTCGATCGGGAGTACTACGGCCATAAACAAGATAAAAGCCCCTGAAATAAATACGGCCATATGGGGAGTTCTCTTTTTTTTATGAATTTTCCCGAAAACTCCGGGAAGGTTATGGTCTCTGCCCATGGCAAAGCTGACCCTTGAGGAAGAGTAAATCGTGGCATTCAGAGCAGACATAGTTGAAAACAGACCTCCTATGAGAAAAATAATCCTTCCGATTTTTCCCATCATAAAATGCTCTGCTGCCTCGATCATGGCCAGCTCGCCTCTTGTCCCAAGATACTGCCAGCTCGGTATACCTCCCTCCGGAGTCACAGCTCCCAGAGCAACAAAAGCGACCAGAAGATAGATAGGGACCACAATGATAAGAGAAAGAAAAATGGAACGCGGAATATTTTTCTTCGGGTTCACAACTTCTTCACCACACTGAGCAATGATCTCATATCCCTCAAAAGCAATAAAAGTCAGCCCCATGGCCATGATGATACCCATAGGCCCTTTTTGAAAAAACCCTCTAAAATGACTCTGCCATGGTTCTGCCAGATTCCCGGAGAAAATAGCATAGCATCCAAAGGCTATGAACATGGCAATCACAATGATTTTAACCATTGTCACGAATGTTTCAGCCTGGCCTGTTTCCTTAGCCCCCCGGTAATTGATATAAACGAAGACAATACCCACAAAAACAGCGATCAATTTTGTCCAAAACAAATGGGGCGGCGACTTTACGATAGAGGGGACCAACCGTGAAAAATCCACTCCCCCCAGGCTCAATAAATCAACGGCAAACGCTCCAAATGCAACGGCATAAAGGCTGCAGGCCACAGCATGGGCAAACCAGCTGATCCATCCGGATAAAAATCCGTTTGGCTGGGGCAGCGCTTCCTTAACCCAAAGATATCCGCCCCCTGCCTCGGGAAAACAGGATCCCAGCTCTGCATAGGACATGGCAGTAAATCCGGTTACAATGCCGTTCAGGAGAAACACAAGAATCAAGGCTGGGCCTGCCACACCGGCAGCCAACCCGGTAAGAACGAATATGCCTGCCCCGATCATGGCTCCCACACCAATCATGGTGACATGCATCAATCCCATATCACGGGCTAGTTTCGTACCGGGTGCTTTGTTTTTAAACTCTGAGCTGTTGTTTTTCATTGCCAAATATCCCTAGCCTCAATCTCGACTTGTTCATCATCCAGCCTCATTATATCCAGATTCAAACTTTTCATTACCATATTCATTATAGAGGGAATTGTCAATTTCCCCGAACTATTCATAAAAAAATGGCGATGTTCATTTTTTCTTTTTGCTTTCAAGGACATACATGCTTTTCATAAAAATGGCAACTGAAATGTCTTTGTTTGTTTTTTCTTTCATTTTAATCGCCATTTTTTTACCTTTCAGGCAAGCCGATCTCACTGCATCAGCTTTGTTGCAAGGCATTCGCGGTGAAGGACCACAGCTTCATACCCTGCGCCTCGCATCTGCAGCAACCTCAACTTGTTCATCATCCAGTCTATATAAGCCGTTCCATTATATTGAAAAATGTTGCATAATAAATAACAGTGCCTCAATACGAAAACATTTTATGGAGAATGACCATGGACATTACCACTTTGTTTGATATCAGCTACGGAGTTTATGTGGTGAGCTCCAAAAAGGGAGAAAAATACAACGGCCAGATAGCTAATGTTGTGACCCAGGTCACCGCAGAGCCCCCTAAAATCCTGGTATGCCTCAATAAAAAAAACCTCACACATAACTATATCACTGAAAGCAAAGTTTTCTCAGTCTCAATTTTAGAAAAGGAGACCCCCCTAAAATTGATCGGCACTTTTGGTTTCAGGTCGGGCCGTGAATTCGATAAATTTAATGAAGTCGGCTACAAAACAGGGAAAAAAGGCATTCCCTATTTGACTGAGAACACTCTGGGATACCTTTTGTGTGAAGTGACAGAGACTTTAGACGTGGGCACTCACACGGCATTTGTGGGAAAGCTGATTGATGCCGAGAAACTGAAAAAGGGAGAACCCCTTACTTACTCCTATTATCATGAGGTTAAAAAAGGCAAGACAGACAAGAATGCCCCCACTTATGTTAAAGAAAAAAACACGGAAAAAAAGGAGAAAACAAAAATGAAATCTTACAGATGCACAGTGTGCGGATATATTTACGAACCGGAAAAGGGCGATCCTGACAGCGGAATCGAGCCGGGAACCGCTTTTAAAGATATCCCTGACGATTGGGTCTGCCCGGTATGCGGGGCATCTAAGGACGATTTTGAGCCCGTATAATCATCCCCTATCACCACGCTAACGAATCCCGCTCCAGCACTGCCAGCCCTATCTGGGAAAACGAGGTTCTTCGGTAGCCGCTCTCTTATTCATACTTGAGAGAGTCAGTAGGATTGGCACGCGCGGCTTTAAAAGCCAGAAAGCTGACGGTTAATATTGCCACGACAAAAGCGGCGAGCCCCGATAAAACAAACAGCTCCGCCCCGACATGTGTTCTGTAGGAGTATTTTTCAAGGATATTTTTCATGATAAGGTAAGCCACGGGCCAGGCGATGACATTGGACAGCAAAATCCATTTGGTGAAGTCTTTGGTCAGCATAAACACCACGTTCTTCATGGAAGCTCCCACAACTTTACGAATGCCGATCTCTTTGGTGCGCTGTTCGGCCATAAAAGCAGCAAGGCCAAAAAGCCCTATGCAGGATATAAGCATGGCAAGAAGAGTGAAGTACCCGGCAATTTTTCCTGTCTGCTCCTCTGCAGTGTAGATATACCGGGAGAGAATATCATTGAAAAAAAGCAAATCTCCTTTTGATCCGGGATTGTGTTTGGCCAGAATGGTCCGTATGTTTTCCAGAGTATCAGATATGTTTCCCGGTCTTATCCGTATAAATGCCAGGGAACTGGAATCAGGCCTCAGCATAAAGACAAATGGTTTTATTTCATGATAAAGGGGCTGGAAGTGGAAATTTTTCACCACTCCGATGATCTGACCTTGATTCTGAAAAACCGCAAGCCGCCTTCCTACCGGGGATTCCATTCCCATGAGTTTCACGGCTTCCTCATTCACGATGTATGCCTCTTTGAGGTCGGTAGAAAATTCTATGGAAAAAGCCCGGCCTTCAATGATGTCCATTTTAAAGGTTGCAAAATAATCGTATCCCACATAATCCCAATGCATATGGACCGTCTCATCCGCAGGCTTTCCATCCCAGTCCACTGCACTCACAGTGGATCCGATATGCCATGGCCCCTGAAGACTTTTTGTCACGCTTTCGACCTGGGGATCGCTCAACAATTCGTTCCGCAGAGGTCCGAATCCTTCCTGTATTCTCCGGCTCATCGGGAGAACGATCAAATTCTCTCTGTCAAAACCCAGGTCTGTGCTCATCATATAGTTTAATTGTTTGAAGACCACAACTGTACTGATGATCATAATAATGGAAAGGGAAAACTGGGACACGACCAGAATTTTGCGTAAAGAACCTTTAGTCCGTACTCCAGCAAGACCTTTCATGATACTTCTGGGCTGGATATTGGAGAGGTAAAGAGCCGGATACACTCCGGCAAGAAATCCTGTGATCAGGGCAATGCCTAAAAATCCAAGCGACACTTCGGGTTTGAGCAGAAGATGAAGCGAAAATTGTTTTCCCACAAACTGGTTAAAAGAGGGGAGAAAGACAGCCAGAAGTAAGACGGCAATAATTAGTGTGATGAGAGAGATCATCAGGGATTCGCCCATGAACTGCTGGATAAGTTCTCTCTTCCTGGCCCCTATCACTTTGCGGACTCCCACTTCCTTGGCCCGGGTGGCTGCTTTAGCTGTGCTCAGATTCACAAAGTTGATGATGGCAATAAAGAGAACAAAGAGGGCAATGGCGGAAAAAATCAACAGGGACTGGATCAAACCGCCTCCCTGCGGAGAATAGAGATGCATTTTTTTCAGAGGATGCAGATAAAAAGAGACTTCTGCTGTTTCCCACTGAGCGTGTTTGTCCACAATGGAAGTGATTTTTTGTTCCAATTGATAAGGGTCACTGTTTTTTTGCAGCAGGACGTAAGTCGCAAGAGGATTTCCTCCCCAGTGTTCAGGCTCTTTAAAATCCGGAGCATACTTGAGAATATAAGGGGCGACACAGTCAAACTGGAGTGAAGACTGAACCGGAACATCTTTAATGACACCTGTGACCTGGATATCCACTTCGTTGTTCAAAGTGAGTGTTTTTCCAATAGGCTCATCATTTCCAAAATATTTTCTGGCCATTTTTTCTGTCAGAATAACAGAATAATTGTTTTGCAGGGCCAGCTCAGGATCGCCTTTAATAAAAGAGAAGGAAAAGATATCAAAAAAGGCAGGATCAGCCAGTCCGACGGTATCATTGGTGAACTGCTTATCCTTATATCCCAAGGAAATCCCGTTTGCGGTTTCATACCGGACCGCTTCCCTGACCTCAGGGCACTCTTGTTTCAGAATCTTTGCCAAAGGATAGTAAGAGCCCATGAAAACCTGAGTGCTTCCGTTTGAATACAGGGATTCGGAATAGACCTGGGCAATGTCGTCTCTTTGTGTATGAAACCTGTCAAACCCACATTCATTCTGAACCCATAGAAAAATGAGCAGACAGACAAAAAGGCCAAAAGACATTCCTGCAATATTAATGATGGAGTGAAGTGTGTGTTTGCGGATATTTCTTATTGAAATGACAAGGTAATTTTTAAACATCATAAGCCTCCAGTAAAGTGCTGAATATAAAAATCCCGGCAGGGATTTTAAAATTTCTCCCCAGATCCATATCCCCGCTTTGATCCGGCCTCCAGTTTTCACTCTGTTCTCGTACAATTCATTGAAATTCTGGCTCAGATATACAGAGTCCTCTTTTGGAAGAATCCGCTTTATGAATCCAAAGGCCAACCCGGATATATGGGGTTTTACTTTTTTCATGATTAATTCTTGCCGCCAAAAGCAGGCACCTTAAAGCCTTCCCACATCAATTCATTCTGTCTTTTAAGAGCTTCCAGAGCTGTCAATCCGTCTTTGGTCAGGCGGTAATATTTGATCGGTTTGCCTCCGGGGGAGAATTCGGGCTTTTCCACATACGTCTTCAAATAACCACCGCTATGGAGACGGTTCAGAGGGGCATAGATGGTGCCCACAGAATAGTATTTTCCCGTAAATTTCTTTATCATTTCCCGAATAGGGATCAAATAGGCTTTATCTTTGAGATGAAAAATGGCCAGGAGAATCTGTTCTTCTTTTTTGGTGAATGTTCTCATGTTTTTCACCTTCCGTTGGCTTTTTTGAAAATCTCACTTTTTTTATGCTTGATGAGCACTTCGAAATTTTCGAACTTCTTTATAAAAGACGTTAAAACGGGCAAAAAGGTTGACCGGAATATAAAAAAATAAACAAGAAGACATAAGGTTGACAAAGGGGGATAAAAGACTTATATTATTATTATCCTATTATTTCTATAGGAATTATAACTTACGGGAGGGTAAAAAATGTCGTCAAAAAACAAACCCAAGAAAACACTTGACTGCATCGGGCTTTTTTGTCCGGAACCTTTATTCCAGACAAGAGAAAACATAGACAGCCTTAGAAAGGGAGATATCTTGGAGGTTCTGGCCGATGACCCTGCTGCTGAGGAAGATATAAAGAGGTTTGCAAAACGAACAGGCCATGAAATCATTTCATTCGAAAAAAGAGATGAATCCATGCGGTTCTTGATAAAAAAAACAAAATAGGAGACAAAAATGAAAAAAAGTTCAATTCTTTATGTTCAAACCAGTGACCACCCGGAAAGGCAGTACTCCCCTCTTGTCCTAGCCCAGACCGCAAAGGCCATGGATATTGATGCAAAAGTTTATTATCTGGGCCAGGGCCTGAGAGTCTTAAAGCCCGGAGCCGCTGAGAAAATTAAAGCGGGTTCCTTTCCTGCTTTATCAGAAGTCCTCAAAAAAACGCTTGATATGGGCATAGAGATATACGTATGCGAAGCCTCCAAACAAATGCTGGGCATGGATAAAGCCAATCTCATCCCGGGTTTGAAGATCGTCGGAGCCGGCACCTTAAATGACCTGGCTCTAGAATCTGACACAACCATGTGGTTTTAAAAAAGGGAGGAACAAATGAAGGTCTATCTTGACTATCAGTCCTCAAAACCTGTAGACCCAAGGGTCGTCAAAGCCATGGATCCGTATTTCAATGAAACATTCGGAAATCCATCGTCTCTGCACTCCGTAGGAGATGAAGCCACAGAAGCTCTTGATAAAAGCCGCTCCACAATCGCAAACCTCGTTCAAGCCGAACCTGACGAAATCATATTCACATCAGGTGCCACAGAATCCAATAACCTGGCGCTTATTGGCTATGCGCTCAAAAACAAAAGTCAGGGTAAGCAGATCATCATCTCCGAAACAGAGCATATATCCATACACAACACAGCCAAGTTTCTCATAAAATCCGGATTTGAAGTATCAAAAGTTCCTGTAGACCATTACGGAAAAGTGCATCCGGATAAAATAAAAGAGCGGCTCACAAATGATACCCTTCTTGTTTCCATAGGCTATGCCAGCAATGAAATCGGGACGATCCAACCTATAAAGGAAATTGGACGCTTGTGCAGAGAAAAAGACATCGCTTTTCATACCGATGCTGTAGCAGCCGAAGGGCTCCTTGAAATTGATGTCAAAAAAAATACCATCGATCTCATGACTCTATCATCGAATGATATTTACGGACCCAAAGGATTAGGAGTCCTTTATGTAAGAAAAGGAATCAAATTGATGCCGCAGATCATTGGCGGAGGACAGGAAAACGGAATCCGCTCCGGCACTGAAAACCTGCCTGCCATCGCAGGAATGGCCCGTGCGGCAGAGATCGTGATACAGGAAAGAGAACAGGAAGCCAAAAAATTACAGTCTTTTAGAGACACACTTATTAAAGAGATACTTAAAAACATACCAAGGTCATATCTTAACGGGCACCCTGAAAACAGGCTGCCCAACAACGCTCATTTTCGTTTCGACGGGATCGAAGGCGAATCACTGCTTCTGTCACTGAATGACAAGGGGATAGCTGTTTCAACAGGTTCAGCCTGCTCCTCAAAAACACTGGAGCCCTCCCATACACTGATCGCCATAGGTTTGCTTCACGAAGAAGCACACGGCTCACTCGAACTCACTGCAGGCAGGTTTACAAAGGAAAGCGATATTGAATCTGTTATAAAGGCTCTGCCTGAAGTCGTTGACAGGTTAAGAAAGCTTTCCCCGATCTATTAACCAGGTAAAAAAAAGAGAGGAGGATAGAAATGAAATCAACATCATATTCTGAGAAAGTTTTGGATCATTTCCGCAATCCAAGGAACGTGGGAACCTTAATAGGAAAAGATATAGCCAAAGGCACGGTCGGAAATCCTGTATGCGGAGACCTCATGGAATTCACATTGAAAGTCAAAAACAACCGAATCCAAGATATTAAATTCAAAACATTCGGCTGCGGCTCAGCTGTGGCCACTGCCTCTATGGTGACAGAATTAGCTAAAGGGAAGACTCTGGATGAAGCCCTTAAAATAACCCGACAGGATGTGGCGGATGAACTGGAAGGCCTTCCTCCGGTAAAAATGCACTGTTCAAATCTGGCTGCCGATGCCCTGAAAACAGCTATAAATAATTACAAAGAAAAACAAAAAGAAAAAAAGGAAAATGAAAAAGAGGCTAAAATCCCCCCTAAAAAAGAAATCCCTGGGGAAAAAGAGTTCTTGGAAAAAGGAGTTTATCACGAAGTCAACGAGCCTTCTTTGTTGAAGGAAAAAAGGATCCTCCTTCAGGATAAGGGAAAAGAATCCAGAGAGCTGGCCGAAACCTTAGCCAGGTATTCTCCAAGAGTGGTCTTTTTAACTCAGGAGAAATCCGAAAATATTTCAGACAATCTCAGGGCGAAGCTCAAACAATCAAATGTTAAAATCCTCTATGAATCCGAGCTCGTCGGGATACTGGGCCTTAATGAAGTTGAAAA
>Ga0180433_10011790_pt1 | contig 10315 bp, 4 predicted proteins | sample SS_ome_8_FD_132980 | JGI IMG/M metagenome (GOLD analysis project Ga0180433, IMG submission 132980) | Hypersaline lake sediment archaeal communities from the Salton Sea, California, USA - SS_1_D_1 metaG | ecosystem: Environmental > Aquatic > Non-marine Saline and Alkaline > Hypersaline > Sediment...
AGCCTTTCCGGATGATCTTGAGGCCGGTCCGGCCACTTCTTCCCTGGTAGACAATACCTACACCGTGCTTGATGCAGCTGATCTTGTTTTTTTCGACCCCGCCGGCACCGGTTTCAGCCGGGTGAGCGAGGGGACTGCTCCTGATGCCTACTTCTCCGTCGAAGCGGATGCCCGGCAGCTGACGCAGTTCATCAAAACCTGGTCGCGCAATCACAACCGTCTGGATTCCCCGAAATATATCTTTGGAGAAAGCTACGGTACGCTCCGCGCAGCCGTCGCGGCCCAGCAGCTTACGCATTTGGATCCTCCCGTTCGCCTGGATGGTGTTTTCCTGATGGGGCAGGCACTGAACATTGTCGAAACGTCTTCGCGTCCAGGCAACATAATCGGTTACGTCGTCTCGCTGCCGACGCTGGCCGCGCTCGGCTGGTATCATGGGTGCGTTGACAGAGGAGACAGGACCTTTGAGCAGTTCCTTGACGAGGTGCGGCTGTTTGCACGCACCGAATATCTAACGGCTCTATTTCAAGGCGATACCCTTTCTCCCACTAAGAGGGATCGTATCGCACACCGGCTAGCAGCGTTTACTGGTCTTCCTGCCAAGCTCTACATAGAGAACAATATAAGGATCAGAAAAATCCCTTTTCGTTCATTGCTGCTCAAAGATAATAACTTCGTGATCGGATACTATGACGGACGCTATACCGCAGAGGGGAAGGAAAGTAAGACTCCCGATCCCTCGAGAAAAATCAATGCGGCTGTAATATCCGGCTTTAAGATATATGCTGAAGAACACCTCAAACTCGATTTGACCGAGTATATCACTGACTCCCCAGTGAAGGGTTTAGAAGGATGGAAGTGGGGGGGAAGCACACCCTTCAGCGATTGGCCCTATATGGAGTCGATCCGCAAAGCTATGACCAAAAATCCCGAACTCCGGATTGTGGTTGGAGCCGGATATCATGACCTCACCACAACCATCGGGGCTTCTGAATACGCCATCGCTCAATCCGGCTGGCCGAGGGGTAGGGTTCGCATGGCTCACTACGAAGGAGGCCACATGGCTTACTCGGTTGAGAAAAGCCTGAAGGAGATGATGGATGATGTTCGCACTCTCCTCTCAGGAAGACAATGACGGAACAGGAGAGGTTTTAAAATGAGATTACAAATTCGTTCCTTAATCATTGCCGTTGCCGTTTTTGTCGCAGCCGTGCTGCCGTCAATTGCGCAACAAACAGGCTCTGCGGCTCTTGATTCACCTGTGGTAGAGGATTCGACTCGCTCCCCCTACAAGATCGTCACGAATCACACCATGACTATAAGCGGTAAACAGATTGCGTATTCAGCCACAGTCAAAGAAACCTTTTCACTCAATGACCAGGGCGAACGGACAGCCAGCCTTGTGTCGATAAGCTACGTGCGGACGGATATCCGCGATGGGGCTCCGCGTCCTGTCATCTTTGCCTTCAACGGCGGACCCGGCTCTGCATCGCTGTGGATGCATATGGGCCTCCTAGGTCCGTTCCGCGTGCTATTTCAAGATACTGTCAGCGAGGAGGAGATTCATCCAAAGACCACTCCGCCTTTTCTGTATGGCCCTAATCCTGACTGCTTGCTGGATGTGGCCGATATTGTTTTATTCGATCCGCCGGGGACAGGATTCAGCCGTGTTCTTGGGGAAAACAACGAGAAGCTTTTTTACGGCGTGGAGCAAGATGCCAGAGTGACCTGCGAGTTCATTGAGAATTGGTTGGATAGAAATGGACGCTGGAATTCCCCCAAATTTCTCATGGGTGAAAGCTATGGGACTGTGCGCGCCGCGGTGGTCTCCCGCTTGCTCACCGGAGGTCCCTTTTCGACCGGACGGATGGAGGGCATCACCTTGAACGGTGTCATCCTGCTGGGTCAGGCCATGAACATCTTTGGAGGCGGGAACGATATCCATTACCTGAACTTGCTGCCCACTCTCGCGGCGACGGCGTGGTATCACGGCAGGATCAGTCACGAGAACGAATCCCTGGAGCAGCACGTCGATGATGCGCGTGTTTTTGCTGCCAATGATTATGGCCGGGCTCTTTATGCGGGGTCGACCCTATCCCCTGATGAACGAAGCCGCATTGCCGACCGCCTGTCTGCACTTACCAGCCTTTCCCAAGACTTCATCCTCGAAAAAGACTTGCGTGTGGATGCAGGCTCTTACGCAGCCGAATTGCTCAAGTCAGAAGGTAAACAGGTGGGTCTCTATGACGGCCGTTTCACCCTGCCGCTCAACCCGACAGGTCAAGATCCCGTTGCTGACGATCCGGCCATGGCTCAATACGTTCCGGCCTTTGTGGCCACCCTCTATGAGTATTTGAAAAAAGAGCTTCATGTGGAGATGAAACGCACATATAACGCTATTGAGTTTAATAAAGTCAACGCCCGCTGGGACTATGGATTCGGGCCGGGAATTCCCACCTCGAACGAAAACTATGCTGAAGATCTGGCCGTTTCCATGCGCAGGAATCCGAGAATGAAAGTTTTGGTTGGAACCGGCTATTTCGATCTGGTGACCACGATCGGGTCGGCCGACTATACAATTTCGCATGTCGCCATTGATAGACGCCGTGTGTCGCACAAGCTCTATCGATCAGGGCATATGCCCTATATCGGGGCGTCCAATCGCCGAATTCTTGCCAAAGACTTACGGCAGTTTATAACCGATGCCAGTGGTCAATAAGATTGTGCTGGCCGGATAAACTCATTTCATAAGGAGAAAATATGGTCAAAAATATGAAAAAGGAATGGGTCGGCATCGGGGTTTTGATTATAGTTTTAACCATTGCCCTGTCCACCATGGTCTGCAAGGGCTCTTCGTTATCAGTGGAAGAGCAGGTAGCCGCAGATAATCTTCCCGTTCTTGATATTCTCCTGCGCGTGATTAGGGATACAGATGGACCCATCTCACATATCGAAGTCGATTTGGAGATGTCTGTTGCAGAGAGGACACCGGAAACCCCCTTCACGCTGATGGCCCCGGTTAAGTACACTGTGATCAGCGGTATCGCCGACCGTATTGAAGATCTCCAAGTGACCGACGATGAAGGCATCATCGAACTGAATCAGCTCGAAGATGAGTCCGATTATGGGGGAATGGTTATCTGGCGGAAGTGGCAGGCCGCACGGCCTGTCACAGGGCCGGTCAAAGTGCATTACCGAGCCCGAGTGCCAGAGCCGATTCCGCGTCCGCCGGGACCGCCCTATCATCTCAGCCTTAACGGCGGAGGAGTCAGCGGTGCTGGCTGTGGATTCATGGCCCTTCCTGAAGAAAAGGGGGAATTCACCCTGCGTCTGCGATGGGATCTGGATGCCTTTGAACCCGGTTCAACGGGAATCTCGAGCTTGGGTGATGGTGATATTGAGACCACAGGTCCGCTAGACCGGCTTTTTCAGAGCTGGTACATCGCTGGACCCTTGGGGAGATATCCGGAGCAGAGAAAGACGGAGGGATTTAGCGCTGCCTGGTTGGGGAATCCTCCCTTCGATGCCCAGGAGGTGATGGCCTGGTCGGACAAGGCCTTTAATGCGCTCAAGTCATTCTTTCGTGATACGAGCCCTGCTTCCTACCGCTTTTTTATGCGTGTCGGGCCGGCCGATCAAGGGGGTGGAGGGACCGCTCTCTACAATTCGTTCATGCTCTATGTTCCTGAGGAGCCCGAGTTGGCCCGCAACCCACGCAACACGATTTTTCACGAAATGACCCACAAGTGGGTTGGAGGTATGGAAGGATCTCCCGCCAAAGTTTTCTGGTTTTCCGAAGGGCTGACAGTCCACTACACCCGTTTCGTGATGTATCGGGCAGGGCTCTGCACTGCGGAAGAATTCCTTAAGGATGTGAATGGCACGGTGATCAGCTTTCTAACCAATCCCCTGCGTAACATGGCGAACAAGGACATTGGAGAAAAATTCTGGCAGGATCGAAATGCCCAAAGACTTCCCTATCAACGCGGCAGCCTCTATTTTGCTTATGTGGATGGTAAGCTCCGGGCCGTTTCCAGAGGAAAGCAAACCCTGGATCACGTGGTCCTATCACTTTTCAAGCGGAGAGCAAACGGTGAGAAACTGACGAAGGACCTATGGCTTGCGGAATTGGAAAAGGAGATCGGGCCTTCCGCTTCCGCGGACTTTGAGTCCATCATAATACGGGGCGAGGATTTTATTCCGGCCTCTGATGCCTTTGGCCCTGAATTCGAGCGGGTTCCCGCAGAGCTCCGTGTCTTTGAACTGGGCTTCGACGAGAGAAAAACCCTCTATGCCGAGGAAAAGCGAATTACCGGCCTGGTGGAAGGATCAGCTGCCGCTCGCGCTGGCCTCCAGGAAGGTGATTTGATCCTCAATGACGTCAACCCCCGGGCACTGAGAGACAATGAAGGTCTCACTCTAAAACTCGAGGTCCAACGCGGAGATGAAACTCTGAAGATCGAATATTTACCGAGAGGCGAGAGTGTCAACGGCTATAAGTATGTTCTTAAGGAGAAATAATTCTTAGGGAAAAACAAAGAGCATCATATTCTGGAGACACGATGATAATTGATACCGGGAGGGATTGATATGCGAACCGTGCTTCACTCAAATGTGTTTTCAGACGATCGAAATGGATTGGTCAAGTCCATCCTGCTGCGGTTGTTGATTATTGTCTTATTTGCAGCTTTGACAGCTGGGCTTGTAGCATACCATGTCCAAAGGCAGGTCATGGACGAGGATTTTGCCCGGGCCGTAAAGGAATGGACGACACGTCCAGAGTTTGTGAGCCCGCTCGTCGACCACCTGCCCAAATCACAGTCTGTGCCTACACCTAAGCACGTTTTGGGCGAGCACATAGGGGCACCGAATGTCCTGCACTATTCGGAAAGGATTTACGGATACTTCCAGATGCTTGAAACCCATTCGCCGCGCGTGAAACTAGCGAAGATAGGCAAAACAGAGGAAGGTAAGGACATCATTGTCGCCTTCATCTCATCCGAAACAAACATCCGGGACTTAGAGAGGTACAGAAATTATTTGGTGCGCCTCGGCGACCCCCGGACTCTCAATACCACCGAAGCTGCAGAGATAATTTCTAAGGCGAAGCCGATCTACCACATTACAGGCGGACTGCATGCCTATGAGACGGGAATGCCTGAAATGCTGATCGAGCTCGCCTACCGTTTGGCGGTCGAAGAGAGCGATCTAATCCGTAATATCCGCAAGAACGTGATCGTTGTCCTCACGCCGGTCGCTGATCCGGATGGGCGTGACCGGGTTGTGGATTGGTACTACCGACATAAGACAGAAGAAACCGACTACAGAAACAGGGTGCCCAGCCCACCTTACTGGGGTAAGTACATCTACCACGACAACAACCGCGACATCAATTTTACAGGAGCATCGGCGAGCGCACACCTCGATTTCCATCTGAAATGGCGCCCGACGGTCATGCACGATCTGCATGAATCCCTGCCCTACCTCTACATATACTCGGGTTATTCAGTCAGGGACCCGGGTCTCGACCCCGAGCTCTTTGCCGAACTCTACTGGTTCTCGAGCTACCAGAAAATGAAGATGGTTGGTTACGGGATGCCGGGTGTCTGGGATCATGGAACCTTCGACATCTGGTGGCCCGGGTACTTCATTTCCATCGGAGCCAACCACAATGGCGTGATCCAGATGTACGAGACCTTCAGCAACAACAGTCCGAACACGATGCTGCGCAACATCGCGCCGCCCAAGGCCAAACCCGGAGGGCCACCCCTTCCCTGGTTTCTGGCGCGCGATTATACGGCCCGCGACTGGCGTCGCCCTTTGCCTGCCTACACCGAAGAGCTCTGGTCGGCCCGGAACAACATCAACTATTCGCAGACCGGGGTTCTGTGTGCCCTGGAGCTCACTGCGGCTCATCCGGAGACCATCCTTGAAAATTTCTACAGGAGGAGCAAGAATTCGATTGCGGATGGGGCTGCCAGAGCTCCCTTCGCCTACATCCTGCCGGCCGATCAAACGGACCTCACACGAGTGGCTTTTGTTGTCAATCACCTGCGTCGTCAGGGTATCGAGGTCGGGAAAGCGATACAGGAAATCAAGGTGATGGACGGCTGTTTTCCCGCAGGTTCGCTTGTTGTGAAACTCAACCAACCCTTCGGACGGCTCGCCCGGACCCTGTTAGAAAAACAGCTGTATGAGGGGGATTCCAAAAAGCTGGACGACACAGCTTGGACCATGGGCTTGATGTTGCACAGCAAAGTCATCGGGAGTGCGGACCCGGAAGTGCTCAACATTGCCGTCAGGCCCGTAGACCGATACAAACCTATGGGTGTGTTTCCGTCTAGAAAAGCCCCTTTTTATGCTGTCCTCGATTGTGGATCGGTCAACGTGGCAACCTTGCGGTACAGACTGGGGAAATCGCCGGTGCAAATCGCTGAGCAGGCTTTTCAAACTGCTGAAATAACGGTTCCTGCCGGCTCGTTGATCGTGCCGGCATCTGCCCGTGCGCAGCTTGAAGGAGCTATAAAGTCTCTCGGCATCACGGCAATCGGCTTGGACTCGGCTCCAGAGGTTCCTCTTCATGAATTCCCGCTGCCGCGGCTGGCTGTTTATTCGACGTGGGGATCCACGCAGGATGTGGGGTGGGTTCGCTATGGGCTGGACCAGTCAGAGGTGCTCTACGACCTCATTTACAAAGAGCAGGTCCGGCAGGGCAATCTTTACTCACGCTATGATGTGATCGTGATACCTAGTCAGGGACGGAGGACGCCTAAAAGCATTGTCGAAGACATTCCCATGAGAGGGAAACGGCTGCCGTACACCAAAACGGAGAAGTTCGAGTATCTCGGCGACTACGGGTCTTCACCCGATATCCGTGGCGGCATGGGTGAAGAAGGCCTGCAGGAACTCAGGTCATTCGTCGAGCAGGGCGGAACATTGATCACGCTCGGTCGGGCTAGCGAAGTGCCGGTCGCCTATGGATGGATACCGGGAATCACGACGACAAAACCCTCCGAGAAATTTCGAGCAATCGGTCCGATCGTCGAAGCCAGAATTGAATCGCCGGACAGTTCGCTCTTCTACGGATATTCTGAAAAGACTATGCCGGTAAGGTGGGCGGTGTCGACGCTTTACGCGGTGGAAGAGGACTCGAGTGCGGAAATCCTGCTTCGCTTCCGGGGAAAGAAGGAATCTTTGCTGAGTGGTGAGTTTATCGGTATTGAGGAGACTGCCGGCCGGCCCGCCGTCATTGCCGTTCCTTTGGGAGAGGGGCGTTTGATGATGTTTGTTACCAATCCCATGTTCCGCCATCAGAATATTGGAGAATATCGCTTACTGTTCAACGCGATCTTAAACTTTAAGGGTAGTCCCTAACACTGAAGATCTTCGGATAGGGAATTTGCTGAATTAGTGCGCTTTTTTGTGGAAGGCCAAATAGTAGTACAATAGATTCTTTTTGAAAGGAATTGGAAATGTTTGGAACAGGTGGAATAATAATGAAGTGTAAGGGGATATTGCTTCTAGTCCTCCCGGTAGCTGTATCAACATTTTGGTGTGCCGCACTGCCTGCAACCACCACCGAGGGAGAGCCGGCGGTTATCACCAAACATCAAATCAATGCGGACGGCAAGCCGCTGGAATACACTGCCGAGACTGGCCGGATTGCCATTCGTGACGTCGAGACGGGCGAGCCCCACGGCTTCATGTTTTACATAGCCTACCGCATCCCGTCCTCGGGAATGCCGCGGCCGGTGACCTTCGTCTGGAACGGAGGCCCAGGCGCCAATTCTTCTCTCCTCCATTTCCATGTCGTCGGGCCCAAGCGTGTCGAGGGTGACAAGCTGGTTGACAATGCCGAGACCTGGCTGACGGTGACGGACCTGGTGTTTGTTGATCCGATCGGCTGCGGTTTCAGCCGGCCGACAAAAGCGGAATATGCATCCGAATTCTACGGGACCGTGGGTGATGTCGCCTCGGTTACAGAGTTTGTCCGGAGCTGGCGCCTGGAGCACGACGCGGATGATTTGCCGGTTGTCTTAGCCGGTGAGAGCTGGGGAGCGCGCAGGGCTGCTTCCGTGGGCTATGCCCTGCTAAAGCGTGGTGTGCGGGTGAGTGACCTTGTCCTTGTATCCGGAGGAACGGGGCTCAATAGCGAATTCTGCCCCTCCGAATTGAGAAGCGCCCTTCACGTGGTCGATCTGACAGCCACGGCGCTCTATCACGGCAAGATTTCAGCGGAATGGGGCAAAGACCTTGAAACCATCCAAAAGAAAGCAGAAGAATGGGCGCGCCGGACTTACGCCCCGGCTCTGGCCAAGCCCGATGGCCTCTCCGACGCTGAACGCATGGCCGTGGTCCAAAAGCTCTCCCTGTTCACAGGCATGCCGGTCGACCTCATCAACCGAGAGACGCTCAGATTCACGCCGCGTCAGTACCGGACAGGTCTTCTTAAAGACGAGGGCAAACTCCTACAAGTCTTCGACATGCGCCGGACGATACGGATTGGAGAACAGGGTGCTGCCGAAGATTCTAAAGCCAGATCTGCAATCCTTCGCTATCTGCGGCGTGATCTTGGCTATCGCACGTCCTTGCCCTATGTCGGCCTGGAAGGTTGGGAGCAAGGCTATGCGCCTTCTGGGAAGTACCCGGATAGCGTCAAGGCACGCTGGAACTGGGCCACAGCTCCCGTATCGCCCGAGGAAATGGAAGCAGCCATGAAGGCGGCTGCACAGAGCGGGAGCGGTCCTCCACGTCTCGGCCCCCCGCTACCGGCAACCGAAGAGGCCCTCGCGCTCAACCCGGATATGAGAGTCTTGGTCGCATCCGGCATCTTCGATTCCTATGCCTCGTGTGCGGCCTACGAAGAAACCGGGCGCCAACTGCCGCCTGCTTTACAGCAGTCGATCAGCTTCAAATGCTATGTCGGTGGGCATATGATGTACCTTGATCCCCCGACCCGCCTGAAGTTCAGCAATGACGTTAAGGCGATGATAGAAGAAATCCGGAACGGCAAAATCAGGTGAATGATTTTTAAGGAGAATAATATGACGAATACCGTCCATCTCATATCAAAGGGATTAAAGAACAGCCGTGGCCGCTTTGTCATATTGCTGGTTGTTATTCAATCCCTTGTTTGTTCTTGGGGTGTTCCTTTGGCGGCATCTCAAACAACCGCTAAATCCGATGAAGGTGCCTGCCCAGAAGATAAGATGTCAGTGACCAAACATCAGATAACTGTCGATGGCAAGGTATTGAAGTATACGGCTCGCGCCGGATTTCTTCCCATCCGTGATCAATACGGGGAAACGAAAGCCAGATTTTTCTATACAGCCTATACTCTGGACGGTGAGAGCGATAAGAAACCGCGTCCGGTAACTTTCGTCTGGAACGGCGGCCCGGGTGCTCCTTCTTCACTGCTTCATTTTTCATTACTCGGTCCTCGTCGGCAAGAAGCCGGTGGTAAGTCAGGACAGAACTCATCTTACCCTGTGGTTGATAACAACGAGACACTTTTGCGATATTCGGATTTGGTCATGGTCGATCCGATCGGCACCGGCTACAGCCATCCCTTGAAACCCGAGTATAGTGAGCTATTCTGGGGTATATCGCAGGATTTGGACTCCGTATCGGAATTTATCCGGATCTATCTGACCCACTACGATCTTCTCGAGGCTCCGATCTTTCTCATCGGAGAAAGTTACGGTACGTTCCGGGCCGCTGGTGTGGCCGAGAAACTGGTAAACAAAGAATATGAGTTGATGGGTATCGTCATGATTTCTACCGTTTTGAAGCAGGGATTAGATAGCGATATATCGTTGGCCTTGCATATTCCCAGTTACGCAGCGACAGCTTTTTATCATAAAAAACTGGTTCCGGAACTGCAGGCCGATCTTCAGAAAACCTTGCGGAAGGCGGAAACATGGGCCGAAACAGAGTATGTCGGGGCATTGATGAGGGGAGACCGTCTCAGCAGCAAGAAGCGCCAAACCGCCATAGACAATTTCGCCCGCTTTACGGGCCTTGATTCAAAATTCATCGATGAAAATAACTTGCGTGTGGGAACGGACCGATTCAGACGGCAACTGCTCTCTTCCGAAAAGAAATCAGTCGGAAGGTATGATTCGCGCGTCACGGGAAAAATTATGGGCGGTGCCTATGATCCCATGAAAGATCCCAGCCTCATTTCGCGTGGCGGAAAACCTTTTCTGTTCGTCACCTATCTGAGGTCGGAGCTCGAATTCAGAATCGATAGGCTCTACCGCGGACCCTTCGGCGGAATCTGGCCTCCGCCGGTAAAGCCGCGAGGCGACTGGAT
>Ga0180433_10011791_pt1 | contig 10315 bp, 6 predicted proteins | sample SS_ome_8_FD_132980 | JGI IMG/M metagenome (GOLD analysis project Ga0180433, IMG submission 132980) | Hypersaline lake sediment archaeal communities from the Salton Sea, California, USA - SS_1_D_1 metaG | ecosystem: Environmental > Aquatic > Non-marine Saline and Alkaline > Hypersaline > Sediment...
ACAGAAGTATATTTAGCGGGGGAGGTGTGACTTGCGTCACATTATTATAATAACATAACAGATATAAAAAGTCAAAACATTGTATTGATTTTGGAAATATAGTAAAATTTTATAAAAATAAGCGGGTATCGTATAATGGCTATTACATTACCTTGCCAAGGTAGAAATACGGGTTCGACTCCCGTTACCCGCTTTGAAAATAAATCCTCGAGGATTTATTCTATAAAATCTGTTCTGGTTTTTCTCTTGCAAACTTGATAATAGTTTAGTTGGTCAATGTATTCCCTTTTATGAAAAAATGAATCCTTTAGTTAGGAAGTGGGAAGTTTGATAAAATTAATCAAAAATAAGTTTGAACATCTTTAATGTAGCTTTGGAGCGAGTAGTATCCATTATCCTGTGTCCATCTCTTTTTTGCATATGAGCTATCTAATTAGTCTAATTAAAGGTAGTATTAGGTGTAATCTTTTAACCCCCATTTTTATGGACACAAAAGTAACTGAAGATGACAAAAAGGATGATGACAAAAAGGATGATGCTGAAAAGAAATAAATAGCCAGCAATCCAAACTCGTGTGATTTCTGACTTATACGAAAGATTTATAAGTCAGGATACACTTGTTATCAAGCGATGAATGCGTAAGTGTGAACAAGGATTATCATGTACGTAGAGCTACGACACCCCCTAAACTAGCTACATGTACTATTTTGTGTTATAATAAAAAATCAAATAATACAAAATATGGAATCAAAAGAAACAAAATCAGCAAAAAATATTGTAAGGGATTTTATTTCTAGAAATGAGGAAGAAATACAGAAAATAAATGAAGGAGCGCCAGATTATGTACCACAGGATATTAAAAAAGAAATATTAAACATTTCTGATCGTGCAAAATTCCAAAAAGATTTAAATAATGCGGCTATTGAATCTGCTAGAAATATTTCTAAACAGAAGGAATGTCTTGATCCATCAGGTGGCAATATTGACAGCAATGGACAAACAGCCAAACATGTTATTTTAACTGAAAAAATTTTAGATCCTACAATTCCAATAAAACTTAAAATTGCTAAAAGAGGTAAATGGGCAGAAAATGGAGATTTCCTAGAACCAGCTTTTTCAATTTCAATCTACAAGGGTGATGAGTTTATAAGTGTAATAGCAGTTAGAGAACATGAAGAAGAATTTGTCATGGCTCATAGAGAAGTAAATCCTAGATTTAGAGGACAAGGAATAGCACGGATTATGATTAATGCAGCAGAAGAATTAATTAAGGAATATTGTAAAAAAGTTGGTAGAAAAGCCCAGATTGATGCATATGTTTCACAGTTAGACGTTATGGCTATGTTTGATTCTTATGGCTATACTTCAGTAACTGATCGTGAACCAGAAAGACCACACCAGTTCAAAACTCGAGAATCACAAATGTTAAGTGATGTAATGTCTGAAGTTGAAAGTGATGAAATTATAGACCCAAATGCAGATTCTAAATATGTATTAGCAGAAAGGTTATATATACAACCAAGAGGAGGGTATCCTCCAAAAGAGCAAGAAACAGATCCTCGTGCAAATGATCCAGTTGGTAGAAGGATAGCAGATGCAATTAGAGTACATTTTAGGAAAGATTTAGAAGAAGAGGTCTCTAAAGAGAGAATCACTGACACACAACAACAAATCTCAAGATCAGTCAAAACATTGTTGTAATAAGATAAATATTGAAATTGAATTCTCTTTGGTCAGTTTAATAAGATCCTCAATAACCTTCCAATCTTTTCTAAATTCAAGATCTGTTTTTGAGCTTTGTTTTAATATAAAAGTCCGAACATCCTTGCTTAAGCATGCGGTGAACAGAGTGAACCGGATGATTAAGTACGCAGAGCGTTGCTAGAATATGCGATGAGTACGAAGTACGAATCGGATGGTCTAGTACGCAGAGCGTGACGGTGCAGCTCCAGGATAATTTTATTCCCCCCTATTAATAAAAAATTTTTCAGCTATAATTGATCCATAAAAATTATTACTTTTTTCAAATGGCTGATACAACTGTTACATGCAAACAGACTGGTGAAAATTTTCAGGTAACTGACTCAGATCGCACTTTAAGTTCCAAACTTGCTCCATCTTTTGGTGGTGAAACTTTTACTTTTCCAGATCCTGATATTACTCCTCTGGCCAGAGAGCTTAAACGTCTTTCTTTTCGGAATGAGAAAACTTTGTACCAGCGGCAGTGCAGTTTAACTGGCAAGAACATTATCTCTACTTATCATCAGGATGTCCCCTTTCCTGTTTATTCTCAGGAAGCTTTTTGGGGTGATAAATGGAATGCTCTTGAGTACGGTAGAGATTTTGATTTTACCAAGCCGTTTTTCCAGCAGTTTGGGGAGTTGATGCAGGTTGTCCCGAGGCTGGCCCTGGTTAATAAGCAGTCGGAAAATAGTGAGTTTTGTAACTATTCTTTTGCGAATAAAAACTGTTATCTGCTTTTTGGTTGTCATTATGAGGAAGACTGCATGTATGGGCGTTACTCTACAAAGAACAAGAACTGCATGGAGTATTATTGGCTTTATAATTCTGAGCTTTGTTATAAATGTATTTTTTGTGATAAATGCTACAATTCAGTGAATCTGGAAAGGTGTTCTACTTCTGACAACTGTTATTTTTGTTTTGATTTGAAGGGGTGCAGCGACTGTGTCTTTTGTCATAATTTAAGGAATAAGCAGTATCATATTTTTAATAAACCTTACTCAAAAGAAGATTATGAAAAGTATATTAATGATCTTAAGCTAGGTTCTTATAAGGCTTTTCAGGATTTAAAAGAGAAATGGAAAAATTATAAAAAAGAAAATGCGATTTATAAAGCGGTATATCAGGTTAATTGTGAAAATTGTGAAGGTTCAGATCTTAAAAACTCTAAAAATTTGAAGTTTTGTTTTACCGCTGAAGAATGTGAAGATTGTGCTAATGGATTTCAGATGGATAAAACTTATACTTCTATTGATAACAGTCATACCGGTTATGATCGATGCGAACTTGCTTATGAAACTATTGGTTGTAACGGCATTTTTCATTGCGTAGTTTGTGATTCATGCTGGCATAGTAGTGAGTTAATTTACTGTAATCTCTGTTTTTCTTCAAAAAACTGTTTGGGGTGTGTGGGACTTCATCAAAAGGAGTACTGCATTTTTAATAAACAGTACACCAAAGAACAGTATGAAGAGTTAGCGCCCAAGATTATTAAACATATGCAAAGTACAGGAGAATGGGGACACTTTTTTCCTTATGAGATTCATCCGTATGGCTACAATGAAACTGTGGCTCAGGAATATTTTACATTAACCAAAGAACAAGTTTTACAGAGAGGTTGGAAGTGGGAAGATGAGCAGGAAAAGCTTAAAGGCGATCCAAATTATATAATTCCAGATAAGATTAACGAGGTTACCGATGATATTCTAAATCAAAACTTGGTTTGTGAAGCGACAGGTAAAATTTATAAAATTAATCCTCAAGAATTAAAGTTTTATAAAAGTTTAAATGTTCCTGTCCCAAGAATTTGTCCTGATCAAAAATTTTTAGATATGAGGTCTTTGAGCAGTCAGTTTAGACTGTATGACAGAATATGTGTTAACAAAGGTGAAAGAGTGAAGAGTGCTTTCCCACCTAATGGGCCTAAACAGATTTATTGCGAGGGATGTTATTTGGAGACAGTATATTAAAGAATTATTGCAACATTTGACGGGCCTTTTCTCTTGCTGATTTAATAACAGTTACAAGGACAGTGTTTGGTTTGAATAATCTTTCTAATTCTTCATCTGAAAATCCTTCAATTAATGTTTGGAGATGTTCTTCTTTTTGATCTGAAACTAAACAGTTTTGATCCCCACAAGCGATATCTTCTTCATAATCCAAAACATCATCAACTATTTGAAGCAGCGTTCCAACTTTTTGTAAATCAGCTTTCTTTTCATACTCTTTTGTTATTCCCATTAATTCTAAAATAACTTTAAGTGTAACGGCTCCCCTTTCAAGCCCGTCATTTTCTAGATTTCCATTTACATCTCTATCAAATAACCTCATTGCAATCTCTCTTAATTCTTCAGAAAATTCTACTTCAAAAATAGATTTTAAAATTTCCCGCCATTTAGGATCGCTATTGTCTCTCCAATCGGATGCAACATCGTATAAAGTAGTTAAGACAGCTGCTTTCCCTGCACCTTTAGCTTCCTCTTCAGTTCCATTAACATTAAATCCAACATATGAATAAGCTAAAAATATACATTTCCCAAAATATCTGACAGCTTCAGTAGGAGTTATATTAAATCTAAGTAAATAGTTTAAACCCATTTTTTGTGATTCAGCCAGAGCTTTTAAGGTAAATTTTAAATTCCCCTTTTCTAAAATATTAGAAATCATTACTTTAAAAACTTCACAAAGCACTGCTGGTTTAGAGCGTTCAAGAAGACTTGGTTCATGTCTTTCTTCTTCGACAGTAGACTTAGGATTTTCCATATCTGTAAATTAAGTTTGACAGTGCCAGGATAGCATGAAATAATTTTTTACCAAGTAAAAATGACCACATGGAACAGCACTCAGAACTTCCTCAAATCGAAACAGGATATGAAGGGTACAATCCTTTAACAGGTGAGATTTCTCAAACCCTTACAAATGTAAGAGTTATAATTGGTCTAATAACGAAAGCCCAGGAAAAAGGTGAACGTGGATATATAGATTATGTGAAAAAATTAAATTCACATCATTTGTTAAAGGCTGTTAGTTGGATAAGTAAAATTTATCCAGCTATTTTAGATAGATTGAATTTAAATTTTACTGAATTGGAAGGTTATCCGGAAAGGTTGGAAATATTAAATAAAGTTTATACTGCTTGTAGGATTTTGGATGATGCTGTTGATGGAGATAGCCCACGAAAGCTCACTGCTGATGAAACTGAAGCTTATGCTACTGGAGCTGTCGATCGTTTTGAGAGTGAATCGTTTGATCCTAGAAATGCGGTTGATGCTTTTTTGGAAGATGCTTTAGATAAATGCAACCAAATAGGATTAGATATAAAGCAGCAGATTCTTTGTGTATTAAAATCCGTACAGTTTGATGCAAAGAGGAGATCAGAATTTTTACGAACCGGAATCCCCTGGTTTTATTCTGAAGAAGAGTTACAAATTCATTATCACCAGATGGATATCCAGGGTACTGTTGGTGCTATGTTAGAGCTTACAGGTGAGGGAGATTCCGATCCGAATCAATTATTAATTACTCCTTTAGCAAAATCTTGTCGGTACTTTTATGATGTGCGGGATTTGGTTAAAGAAGTGAAACAAGGACTTGTAAATATTTCAAAGGAAGAGGCTAAGAGATTTGGTATTGATATACATTCACTATATATATGGGCAAACATTGATGGGGATTATGGTACTGCTCCGGAAGGTGTTAAAGCCTGGATTTCTGAAAAAATCAGAGAAGGGCAAAAACTTTTAAAGAAACATCAAGAGCAGATGCAAGAAGCTTCCTTTAATGGAACAACAAATGAAGTACTTGATAAAAGCTTTGTTTCTCAATGTGAACCTTTCTACGCAATGATGATTCCTTTAGTTAGGAGATGGGGGTATTAATATTTGCAATTGGTGGTAGAGAAGACTTTTACAAGAAGTTAAATAGGAAAATTTAAAAATTTGACATATAAAGAACCACTCAAATAATGTATGATTTGTTAAGATAATTGTTAACAAAAAAAAATGAAAAAAATAATCACATTATTTATTGTCTCACTTTTAGTTTTATCTGGTTGCAGCTGGTTTTCTTCAAAAAAAGATATTGAGACTGAAGTTGAAGATAATACTTATGTTGAGGGATTGGAAGCTTTGGATGAGCTTGAAAAGATGCTTGAAGAGAAAGAAGAAGATGATGATGATGATGATGACGATGATGACGATGATGAAATAATGCCAGATTCACCTGGTCCTTTCGATTATAATGCTGTTTTGGAAGATGTAAGTGGAGGAACAGCATCTGGAATTGCAGGAGCCTCTTATAATGAAGAAGGTTATTACATATATGCTGCGTTTGAAAATTTACCTGAACTTGAAGATGACTATTTTTATGAAGGTTGGGTTGTCAGAAATAGTCCATTAAGCGTTTTAAGTACAGGAAAAGTCATAACTCAAGGAGGTAAAGATGTTAATGAGTTTACTTCACAAGATAATTTAACTGATCATGATTTTTATGTTCTTACTTTAGAACCTGATGATGGCGATCCTGCACCTGCTGCACATATACTAGAAGGTACACTTTTACCTTGAAGATTCAATAACAGTATCCTGAGCATTACAAGCAACTGTAACAATTGCTCCATTTCCTATTTCTTTAATTGCATAATAAGTTTTGCCTGAGTCCCCGATTTCCGGATCTTCCGGTATCGGTTTAATGTAATAAGAAATTTCACTATCTATATCCAAACAAGATGATGCTGTTTCTTCCGGAAGAGCTTCATACAGCTCTGTCTCTCTAACTACAACTAGTACACCAACTGCAGTATTACATACGAAACGCCAATATTGATATGTTGATGAGGTAAAATTATATGTAGCTAATTGCGGATCACCTGAAGTGTCAACAGGTCCATAAACTATATTAAAGTCACTTCCATTATTACTCCCTTCAATCGTAAAATCTGTACAGTTAAAACTTCCAGCGCTGTTATACCATTCCACAACTGCTTTATTAATAGACGTCTGCGAACCAAGATCTATTTGCCACCATTGTCCATGTGGTGATGCAGGATATCCATGCAACCAAAAAGTAGATGAATTTTCATCGTTAAGATTGTTTGCAGGATAAATTCCATAACTTGAACTTGCAGATTCTGTTCCTCCTGGTGCTAAATTTGTTGTGTCTGTTCCTCCACCTGTTGAATTAGGACAAGCCACATCGCATCCAGAATTATCTGTACCCAGCATTTTTAAACTTGTATCCACTCCCGTAGGCAACAAACCTTCTTCATCTGCCTGATATTTTTTAATTGCTTGTAAAATATTATCGATATCACTTGATCTCACAGAATTATTTGAGTCCTCAAATCTTTTAGCGGGATCAACTGCAACAAAGACTGCCCCTGCCAATAATGCAATCACAGCTATAACTAATATTAATTCCAGAAGTGTAAAACCTTTATTATTTCTCAATTTCTTTTTTTATTCTTAACCGATTTTTAAAAATAGTCTTTTCTATTAAATTATCAAATTTTTAAACATTTTTCCAGCAATATATTTTCCAGCTTTTTATACTTGCCCAAAAAGCTGTTCTATGTTATAATAATAAGATATTTAGAGACCAAAATGGAGAAAGTTAAAAACATATATAAAAATCATTTTTCAAAGGTACTTGCAACACTACTTGTGATAGTTGTTTCGTCAGTAGTTTTGTCTGAATATTATACTGATGAACGTTTTTCTTACGCTGATACAACTTCAAAACTTGTTGTTGCATCGAGTGATGATGCTGAAGAAATTCAAGGTGGAGGTAGTGATGGAAATATGGATTTAACCAACAATGATTTGAGGTTTGGACGAGTAGGATCCAGAAGACATATAGGAATGCGATTTACTAGTGTAACTATTCCAAGTGGAGCGATAATAAATGATGCTTATATAGAATTTAGAGCAACTGCTACTGATTCAGGTTGGTTTCAAGGTGATTTTTATGGTGATGATACTGCTACACCAGCAACTTTTACTACAACAAATGGTGATATAACAAGTAGAACTCAAACTACTGCTTCTGTATCAGGTGATAGTGCAGATTTTGGAAACTGGACAAATGGAAATGATTATGATTCTCCTGATTTAACAACAATTATCCAGGAGCTTGTAGATTCTTATGATTATAGCTCTGGTGGTGATATTGCAATTTTATGGATTTATAATACTGGAAATGGTGAACGTATAGCTAGGTCTTATGATGGTAGTTCAACAAATGCTCCTGAACTTTTTATCGATTATACTGATAATAATGCAGCTCCAGAATTCACAAGTATTACGGCTCTTGATACAGACTGTGGTGATGAAGCATTAACTGCGAACGATCAATTAACTTTACTTTTTGATATTGCAACAAATGCTCCAGCTGCTGGTACAAAAGCAGAAATTGATGGACTTATTAATTGGGGTGGAAAATCTATAGGTACAGCCTATACAGGTGCCTGGAGTACAACTACAAATGCAAATGATACTTTAAAAATATCTATAAGTAATGCTTCCGGAGGAAATTTAGCTATTGGTGATACTATTACAATTAAAGCAGATGGTACCGAAGATTTGAAAAATGCAGCTGAGACTTCTCCGGCTTCTACTGATTCTGATACTGTTGGTGGTGATTGGGGGCATCCCCTACTTGGGAATGATGATTCAAGTAGTGCACGAATAGGTAGAATTGATAAAAGTAATGCTGATTTAACTTTACTTGGTAATGTTTCAATCCCAAGTTATGGTCTTGCACAAAGATATAGTGACGGTTTGGTATTTGTACTTGAAGAGGGAGACTCCCCAAACAATGATCTGGTATCTTTTGATATTGCTACACAAACAGAAACATCAATTGGTACAGTTACAGGAACAAACACGATGCCACGTTTAGCATTTGATGGAAGTGATGTTCTTTGGGGTATGGATACAAATAATGTTTTATTTAATATCAATACAACTACTGCTGCACCAACAATCATTTGTAATCCTGTTACAGGTGGAGGTTTAACAACAAATGGTGGTGGTGACTTTGCGTTTGATACTGATGGGACACTCTACATGTTATCATCTAATAATCTTTATACATTAAATACAACTACATGTACTGCTTCGTTGATTGGTGCAACAGGGGTTACAAATTTAGCTGCTCTTGCTTTTGATCAAAGTGGTAACTTGTATGCGGGACGGTATGGTTCGGGTACAGAACAACTTTATTCAATTAATAAATCTACCGGTGCAGCTACATTGATTGCAGGATACACTCCTTCTGAAAACCTTTATGACTTTGCAAGTTGTCCTATTCCTGCTGGTACACCGGATTTATCTACTTCAACAAAAACAGAAAATGATGGTGACAATGCTGTAATGCCAGGAGATACAATTACTTATACAATTACTATAAAAAATACCGGTAGTGTTGATGGAACCGGGATTGATGTTGATGACACTATTGATCCGGGATTTGGAAATCCGGGTAACTTTACTTTTACAAATTGCGGGACATACACGAACAACTCTGCAGCTAATGTAGATATTGATGGTGTGGATGTTACAACAGCCAATGATTGTGTGATAACATATGATGTAACTGTTGATAATCCTTATACAGGAGATGGTACTATTGATAACTCTTGTACAATTAGTGCTGCTTCTGAAGGTGGTTCAGGTGCCGGTCCAATTTCTGCTGATACTTTAACGGTTGATACAACTCCAAATCTATCAACTTCAACTAAAGATGATGATGTTGGAGCTACTGTTCAACCTGGTGATACTGTTACTTATACAATTACTATTATTAATTCTGGAAATGGAAATGCTACTGATGTTGATGTAGATGACACTGTGAGTTCGAATCTTGAAAATGTAAATGTTACCGGATTAACTAATTGTGGTACTTACACCGATAATTCTGCCGGTAATACTATTGATATTGATGATGTTGATATTGCCGTTGGAACTAACTGTGTAATTACTTTTACTGCTGATGTTAAAAATCCTCTTAATGAAGGAACTTCTATCCCTAACTCAGCTACTATTACTGGTGCTACTGAAGGTGGTCCTGGTGGTACACCAGGTTCCCCTACTTTAACTGTTGATGCTACTCCTAATCTTGGAGTCACAAAGACTGAAGATGATTTGGATAACAATGTAGACCCTTCTCAAACTGTTACTTATACTATTACTATTAGCAATACTGGAGATGGTGATGCTACTGGAGTTGACGTTGATGATACTATTGACTCTGACTTCGGCGCTCCAGGTAACTTTACATTTACTAACTGTGGTGGGGTTTATACTAATAACTCTGCTGCTAATGTAGATATTGATGATGTTGAAGTTACTACTGCTAACAATTGTGTGATTACTTATGATGTGTTTGTAGATGCTGGTGCTACCGGAGGTTCTACTATTGATAATAGTTGTGATGTTGGTGTTGCAGATGAAGGTGGTAATGATCCTGGTGTTGTACAGGCTTCTACTTTAACTGTTAATACTAATCCAAACTTATCTACTTCTACTAAAGATGACAATGTTGGTGCTACTGTTGCTCCTGGTGACACAATTACTTA
>Ga0180433_10011792_pt1 | contig 10315 bp, 5 predicted proteins | sample SS_ome_8_FD_132980 | JGI IMG/M metagenome (GOLD analysis project Ga0180433, IMG submission 132980) | Hypersaline lake sediment archaeal communities from the Salton Sea, California, USA - SS_1_D_1 metaG | ecosystem: Environmental > Aquatic > Non-marine Saline and Alkaline > Hypersaline > Sediment...
CAGGGTGTCGAGCCGTTGTTCGAGGGGCTCCGCGGCAGCGACCCGGAGTCGCGGTTCTACGCAGCCGAGGCGCTGGCCTATCTGGACCGTCGCGAGGCCGCCGAGGTGTTGGCCAATGCGGCCCGGCAGCAACCGGCCTTCCGCGTGTTTGCCCTGACCGCGCTGAGCACGATGGACGACTACGCGGCCTACGAGCAGCTCCAGGACTTGCTCTCCGAGTCGAGTGCGGAGACGCGCTATGGGGCGTTCCGTGCCCTTTGGGCAATGAACTACGGCGGCGCCGGCCTCGGTGGCGAGACGCTGGGCGACGAGTTCAGCTACCATGTGCTCGACGTCGGCGGCCCGCCGATGATCCACATTACCCGCAACCGTCGTCCCGAGATCGTGCTGTTCGGCCAGGGGCAACGGCTGTTGACGCCGTTTTGGGTGAACGCCGGGCATGAAATCATGGTGAAGGGTTCGGGGCCGGAGGAGGTCTCGGTGGCCCGATATGTGCCCGGGCAGCCGGACCAGAAGCAAACGGTTTCGGCCAATGTCGACGACGTGATCCGGGCGATCGTCGAGCTGGGCGGCAGCTATCCTGACGTGGTTCAGGCGTTGCAAGAGGCGAAGGCGGCCAATGCGTTGGCCAGCCGGTTCGAGGTCGACGCCTTGCCCGAGGCGGGCCGTGCCTACCATCGCGACGCCCAGGAGGACGCTCCGGGTGAGGCTGTAGTCCAGTCGCCGGATCGGCCCGCGCCGGGGTTGTTTGCCTCGCTGAAGCGGATGTTCCCGACCGCAGCGGGGAGTGGCTCTGGTTCTCCAGAGAGCAAGGAGGAGCCGAAATCGGAGGAATCCGAGTAAATAGTGCCCGAAGTGGGGCATTTCGGCACAAATCCGGCTGCCAACGAGGCGTTCGTTGCTAAAATAGGGTTTAGCGGCCGGGGTTGCCCGGCGCGTTGCCGTGGAAAAGACGCGCCGGGCAACCCCGGCCGTTAAACCAGCTGACCGCAAACCAACATGCTCAAAGCCCTCGAACTGATCGGATTCAAGAGCTTCGCCGAAAAGGCTCGGTTCGAGTTCCCGCGCGGCATCACGGTGATTGTGGGCCCGAACGGCTCGGGCAAGTCGAATGTTGTCGACGCGATCAAGTGGGTCCTCGGCGAGCAGAGCGTTAAGAGCCTTCGCGGCAAGGAGATGGCTGACGTCATCTTCAACGGCTCGGGCAGCCGGCGCGGGCTGAATTCGGCCGAAATCACGCTCACCTTCGACAACTCGAGCCACCTGTTCCCAGTCGATACTCCGGAAGTCCACATCACCCGCCGCGTCTACCGCAGCGGTGAGGGCGAGTATCTGATCAACCGCAACCCGGCCCGGCTGCGCGATATCCGCGATCTGTTGACCGGCACGGGGCTGGGGACCCACGCCTATAGCGTCATCGAGCAGGGTAAGGTCGACGTGCTCTTGCAGTCTTCGCCGCGCGAACGGCGGTTGATCTTCGAGGAAGCCGCCGGCATCAGCCGCTTCAAAGCCCGAAAGATCGAATCCTTGCGGCGGCTGGAACGCGTCGAGCAGAACCTCTTGCGGCTGTCCGACATCGTCGACGAGGTGGATAGCCGCCTGCGGAGCGTGCGGCTTCAGGCCGGCAAGGCGCGGCGATACAAGCAATACACCGACCGGCTGCAGGAGTTGCGCACCCAGGTCGCGATGGTCGACTGGCAGCGCCTCAGCGAGCAACTGGCCCAGTTCGACGCCGAATTGCAGTCGCTGGTCGATCAACGGGACGCCGCCGGCGCCCAGGCCGAGGCCCTCGGCGCCCAGTCGCTTCAGATGGACAACGAGGTCGGCGAGATCAACGAAGCGGTCCACCAGGCCGAGGCCGGCATTGCCGAGAATCGCGAACGCATCGCGTCGGTCGAGTCGACCATCGACCATCAGCGGGCGCAAGCGGCCGACCTCGAACAGGAGATTGCCCGCCAACGGCGTCGGCTGGTCGCGCTGAGCGGCCGGGCAGGCGACCTCCAGCATGAGTTGGAAGCTACCGATCAGCAGGTCCACACCGCCGAAGAGCACCACCGCGAGATCACCCTGCGTCTTGGCGAAGGGGAACGCGAGTTGACCGGTCTGATCGGCGATTTGGACCACCTCCGCGGCGAGCACGAGCAGCATCGCTCCGCCCACATGGAGCAGGTTCGTGCGGCGGCCGCGTTGGGCAACCGTATCAGCGCGTTGGAGAGCCAGGCGGCGGCGGCCGAGGTCGATCGCGACCGTTGCCGCAAGCGGATCGAAGAGCTGGATCGCCAAGTGAACGAGGTTCACACCGAACTCGAGCGGCTTCGTCAGACGCGCGAGCAATTGGCGGAAACGCTCCAGCGGCAGCAGCAGATTCTCGAAGCGGCCAAGAGCGACCTGGCCCAACTCCGCCAAGCCCGCGCGGCGCGGCAGGAGGAATTGGCCAATCTTCGGCAACGCCATAGCGCCAGCTCGGAGCGGGTGGCGGTGTTGGAAGAACTCCAACGTCGTCAGGAAGGGCTCGGCGCCGGCGTGAAGGAGGTGCTCGCCCTGGCCAAGGATGCCCCGGAAGGGCCCTTCGGCGAAGTGCGCGGGCTGGTGGCCGACCTGTTGCGGGTGAGCGTCGAAATCGCCCCGCTGATCGAGGTGGCCCTCGGCCAGGCAGCCCAGCATATCGTCGTCGGCACCGGCGGCCGATTGCTGGACCACCTGGTCAACGGCTCGCGGCAATTTGCGGGTCGGGTCGGCTTCGTCTGGCTCGATAAGCACCCGGCGGAAGACGCAACGAAGGTCGATCTGGAAGGCCGCCCCGGGGTTCTCGGCCGCGCCGATCGCTTTGTCGAGGCCGAACCGGCATTGCGTCCGCTGGCGACGCGTCTGCTCGGTCGGGTTTGGATTGTCGAACGGCTCAGCCACGCTCTCGAATTGGCCGCCCTAGACCATGGAGCGCGCTTCGTCACCCTCTCCGGCGAACTGGTGGCCGACGACGGCACACTCATCGCCGGGCCGCGGCACGATGCCACCGGATTGATCTCGCGGCACAGCCAGCTCCGGGCATTGAAGACGCAATTGGACGAGCTGACCGCGACAATCGCCCAGGCCGAACAGGCCGTCGCCCGGCTCGATCAGCAGGTCGCCGATCAGCGTCAAGAGGTCGAGATTCGCGAGACGCAATACCACCTGGCCGCCGACCAATTGGCCGAGCATCGCCATATGATCACCGCGGCCGAAAGCCGACGAGCCCAATTCGACAAGCAGCAGGCCGCGCTAGACACCGAACTCAACGCGGCCGTGCGGCAACACCAGGAGGCTTGCGATCAATTGGCCGACCTGTGCCGGCAGCGCGATGCGCTCGATCGGCGCGTTGCCGATATGGAGGCCGAATTGACCCGGATGGTCGCCCAACTCGAACGCCTCGAAAGCCAACGACAGACACGCGATCGCCAGGCGACCCAGGTGAAGGTCGAGTTGGCCAAGAGCGAAGAGCGGCTGCGGAACCTCCAGACGCGTATGCGCCAGTTCGAAGAGACTCGGCAAGAACGCCACCGCGCGATTGCCGACTCCCGGGAGCAACTGGCCGCCTCCCTGAAACGCTTGGAGCAGTCGCGTTGGAAGGTTCTCCGCGGCGAATCGGAGATCGCCGAGCTGTATCTCCGTAAGGAGGGTTTCGCCCGAAAGACCGTCGCCATGATCGACCGTCGCGAGCATCTTCGACAAAAGGGGAGCGAACTCGCCGCGGAAGTCCTGGCCGTCCGAGGCCGGATCCGAAAAGCCGAGGAAAAAATCCACACGCAGCAACTCGCGGCCAATGAGATCCACCACCAGCGCAATACGCTGGCCGACCGCCTCCGCGAGGATTATGGCATCGAATTGGCCGAGCTCGAACACGAGCCGACGGCCGAGCAACAGCACCAGCGCGATGAGGTTCAGGAAGAAATCGACGACCTGCGCCGGAAGATCGCCAACCTCGGCAACGTCAACCTCGAAGCGCTGGAGGAACTCGAGGAATTAGACGACCGCTACGCAAAGCTCTCGGGCCAATACCAGGACCTTGCCCAGGCGAAAAATTCGCTCGAAAAGATCATCGACAAGATCAACACCGACAGCCGCCGCCTGTTCACCGAGACGCTGGAGACGGTCCGCGGCCACTTCCAGACGCTCTTCCGCGACCTGTTCGGCGGGGGACAGGCCGATATCATCCTGGAGGATGACGTCGATATCCTCGAAAGTGGAATTGAGATCGTTGCCCGACCGCCGGGCAAGGAGCCGCGGAGCATTTCCCTGCTCAGCGGCGGCGAGAAGACGCTTACGTGTGTGGCCCTGCTTTTGGCCATCTTCCGGAGCCGTCCGAGCCCCTTCTGCGTGTTGGACGAGGTCGATGCCGCCTTGGATGAAGCCAACATCGACCGCTTCACCAAGGTCTTGCAGGATTTCCTGGACCGCTCGCAGTTCATTATCGTCACCCACTCGAAGAAGACGATGACCTGCGCCGACACCATCTATGGCGTGACGATGCAGGAATCGGGCGTGTCGAAACAGGTGGCTGTGCGGTTCGAGGATGTCAGCGAGGACGGCCACATCCTGTCCGACCGTCTGACTGCGGCCGACGACGAGCCTGAGTCGGGCGACGAGACCCAGGCGGCTTAGATCGGCGAGCCAATTCCGACAACTGAACCGGGCAGCACCGAACCATCGATGCACAATTGTATAGAAGCCGGGCTTGCGCGGCCGCTAAGCTTCCATCGAACCTGGCCGTCAAGGTGGCTCACAGTTCGATTATCAACAGCTCTTGCTAGGTATGGATCGCTGGCCAACAGGAGTGCTCCTCAATAGATGTGGCCGTTTTGATCGGTTTTTAGCCTTTGCCAATTCGGGCCCACGAGGGTATGATCAAATTGGGCCACAACTAGTTTCCCGGTCGATCATCCGAGAGGTCGGGAAGGGTACTCTCCAAGGCAAGGGCTAGGGCTAATGGGAGAACCGACAGTCAGCGCAGCCGGTATGCGGGTCATCAAGCTGCTGGTTGGCAATCCACCAAAGACCATTACCGAATTGATGGATGCCACCGGTGTGACACGCACCGCCGTGACCGAACAACTGAACGAATTGGTGGGCGCGGGGTTCGTGCGACGCCATACCGAGCGTCTCGCGGGGCGCGGGCGTCCGCGCCATCTGTTCTCCGCCACCGACGCGGCGCTCACTTGGCTGTTTGTCAGCCACCAGCGGCTGGTCGTGCCCGCCATGTGGCGGGCGATCGAAGAAGTCGGCGGTGCCAAGTTGACCGAGCAGGTCCTCCGTCGTGTCGCGCAGCTTCTGGCCGAGCACTACCAGCAACGGGTGAACGCTCGTACGCCGAAACAGCGGCTTCGCCAGTTGGTCGAGGCCTTCCGCGAAGAGGGCGGATTGGTCGAGGTCTGCGAGGACGACGGCCACCTGGCGATGCGAAAACGCAGTTGCCCGTTCATCAGCATGCTCGATGAGAACCAGAATATCTGCTGTGTCGACCTGGAGATGATGAGCCAGATCGTCGGAGCCCCGGTCGTCCGCACCGCCTGTCGCCACGATGGCGATCCTTGCTGCGTCTTTGAGATTGCCTGCCCCCGGCAGAATTAGCTCCCCACGATTCCCATGACGTTTCCCCTCCTGAATCGGCCCTTTTGGCGTCGATGGCTCGGCTCCGTTCGCCGACGCTGGCCGGTGGTGATCCCGGTATCGGCGGCCTTGCTGGCGATGCTGTACGTGGCGGCCGACTGGTGGATTGCAATTCCGATGGACGCTCCGTGCCACTACACGCCGCGTTCCGAATGTATTCGCTGCCATCAGAAAGAGACCGACGCCTGGGCCGGCTCCGACCATGATCGGGCGATGGACCACGCCACCGAAGAGACCGTCTTGGGCGACTTCAACGACCGGGAGTTTACCCACTTCGGCACGACCTCGCGGCTCTTCCGCAAAGACGGCCGCTTCATGGCCCATACGGACGGCCCCGACGGCCGCATGCAGGACTTCGAGGTCGACTACGTCTTCGGCGTTCGTCCGTTGCAGCAGTATCTGGTCAGCTTTCCCGACGGCCGGGTGCAGTGCCTGCCGATCACCTGGGATACGGAAGAGAAGCGGTGGTTCCACCTCTACCCGAACGAGCCCATTCCGCACAACGACCCGCTGCACTGGACGCGGCCGCTGCAGAACTGGAACTATATGTGCGCCGAGTGCCACTCGACGGACCTCCGGAAGAACTACGATTTGAAGAGCGATACGTACCACACGACCTGGACGGAGATCGACACGAGTTGCCAGGCTTGCCACGGCCCGGGCAGCCGGCACGTGGAACTTTCCGATGCAAAGAGTCTCTTCTGGGACCGCCGCCTCGGCTACGGGCTGACGGTGAAGATGAAAGACGCCGAGGACTCGCGGGTCGAGATCGAGACCTGCGGCCCGTGCCATTCCAGGCGGCGGATCGTCTACCCCGGCTTCCAGCCGGGGCGGAAATTCCTCGACCATTACATGCCCGAGTTGCTCGATAGCGACCTCTATTACGCTGACGGGCAGATTCTCGACGAGGACTACGTCTACGGGTCGTTCATTCAGAGCCTGATGTACCGCAAGGGGGTCCGCTGCACCGATTGTCACGATCCGCACACCGCGCGGGTCAAATACGCCGACCCAAAGGGCCCCTGGCGACAACCGATCGACAACCGGCTCTGCACCGACTGCCATATGGGTACTCACCCGGCCGGGCAGTACGATACCCCGGCCCACCACCATCACCCCGACTCGAGCCAGCCGGGCACGAAGTGTGTGGATTGCCACATGCCCGAGACGACCTACATGGTGGTCGACCCTCGGCGCGACCATAGCATGCTGATTCCGCGTCCCGATTTGACGATCGACCTGGGCATCCCGAACGCCTGTAACGGCTGCCACAACGACGAGTCGAAGGGGGAAACGCCCGAGTGGGCCGAAAAGACGCTCCGCCAATGGTACGGCGAGCGAAAAGGCCCCAAGCATTTCGCCCACGCCATTGCCGCCGGGCGTGCGGGAAAGCCCGAGGGGCGAGGACTTCTCGAGGACGTGCTGCGGCGGAAGGACCTGAGTGCGTCGGTCCGGGCCAGCTCGATGCTGCTGTTGTCGCGGTATCCCGATCCGGCCGGACATAAGGCCGTGCTCGACGGCCTGCGAGATCCCGAGGGCCTGGTCCGCGCGGCTGCGGTCCGCGGCCTCGAAACGCTCAGCGAGGACGTGCTCTGCCGGTGGCTGCCGCCGCTGCTGGAGGACCCGATCCGCGTGGTGCGGACCGAAGCGGCCCGATTGCTCAGTCGGGTGTCGCGTTACCGGTTTAGTGCCGCCCAGCGTCAGGCCTTCGACCAGGCGCTCGAGGAATATATGACCGGACAGCAGAGCCTCGACGACCAGCCGGCGGCACATCTGAACATGGCGGTGGTCTACACGAACCTCGGCCAGATGGGGAAGGCCGAGCAGTCCTACCTGACGGCGTTGCGACTGGAGTCGGCCTTCGTGCCGGCGCGGCTGAATCTGGCGATGTTCTACAACCAACAGGGCCGTCATGCGGAGGCGGAAACGCAGTTGCGCGAAGCGATCGAGTATGAACCCGACCTGGCCGAAGCCCACTATTCGCTGGGTTTGCTCCTAGCCGAGCAGGAGGGGCGGCTCGACGAGGCGGCCGAGCAGTTGGCCAAGGCGGCGGAATTGGCCCCGGACAACGCCCGGATCCACTACAACCTGGGGCTTGCCCAGCAGCGGCTCGAGCGGCCCGAGGCCGCCGAGAAGGCGTTGGCGACCGCCTACGAGCTGGCGTCAGGAAATCCCGACTTCCTGTACGCCCTGGCGGTGCTCTATGTCCAGCAGGAGCGTTGGGCCCGGGCGGTGGCCTGTGGCGAGGAGTTGGTCCGGCGTTGGCCGTCCGATCCGCGTTATCGTGCGCTGCTGGAGCACGCGAAGCACGAGGCGCCGTAGCGATTTGCCGAGCGCATTTCTCCGGGGATGGCGCCGAGTACTAAACGTGCGTTCACGTGCCCTAGGCAGGGCATCGCCCCCGATTCCGCGGCGATTTTTTCCTCCTGTCGGCTTTGGCACTTGACGCCGGGAGCGTAGACCGGTAAACCCCTATTTTGCCCCCTTGACCGGTCTGGTGCGCAGTGCAATGTTGACAGGTCGAGGGCCGCGAATTTCAAGACGCCAAGGACCCAGAGCAGCGGGGGCCGCCGCAACGATCCGAGGACGTGGTCCGCATCACAGACTTTATTGTTACCGAGGGCAAAATGATGCTATTGGAATTGGAAATTGCTCGATCAACCGCCTGCGCGACCGATCCCGACCTGACATTCGGGCAGCCCGAAATCAGAACACCGCCGGGGTTCTGCAGCGCTGACTTCGACGAAGAAGACGACTTTGACGACTTTGACGACGACGACTTTGACGACGACTTCGATGATGATTTTGAGGAGGATTTCGACGACGATTTCGACGACGATGAGTTGGACGACGATCCACTCGACGCGGACGACGAGGCGTTGGAAGACGACCTCGACGAGGATGATGAGGACGAGGACGAGTTCGAGGACGACGAGGAAGAGCTCTGAGCACGGCTGAGCGGTTTGCCGAGTCGCTCTCCATTGCGGTGTATACTTGCCAAACGCCCCGGGAAGGCGTTCCCGGGGTGTTTTCGTTGCCCACCAATACCGACCGTTGCGTGGTTCAAGGCAAGCAGTGTCGGTTGCGGCAGGTCAAAGCCATCTATCCAAGAGGGAGAAGATCCATGCACGAATTGGCCGGGCAAGTGGCGGAGGCTGTGGGAGTTATCCGCCAACAGTGGTCGGGCAATCCCCGCGCGGGCATTATCCTGGGCACCGGGCTAGGGAGCGTCGCCGGAGAGATCGAGGTCGAAGCCCAGTTCGACTATGAGTCCATACCCCATTTCCCGCGATCCACATCCGTCGGCCATACCGGGCAACTCGTCTGCGGACGGCTGCAAGGCCTGCCGGTGGTGGCCATGGAAGGACGGTTTCACGCCTACGAAGGCTACACCTATCAGCAGATCACCTTCCCCGTTCGCGTCATGCGGGCGTTGGGGGCCCATCTGCTGATCGTCTCGAACGCCTGCGGCGGCATGAACCCGCAGTTCGCCCTCGGCGACATCATGGTCATCGAGGATCATATCAACCTGATGACTGGCAATCCGCTGATCGGCGTGAACGACGACGCGCTCGGGCCCCGGTTCCCCGACATGAGCCAGCCCTACGACCCGACCCTGATCGACCAGGCCCTGGAAATCGCGCGGCGGGAGAACTTTCCCGCCCACAAGGGTGTCTATGTGGCCGTGACCGGGCCGAATATCGCCTCCTGCGGACCATCGGCGCCGAGGTGGTCGGCATGTCGACCGTGCCGGAAGTGATCGTCGCGGTCCACGGCGGCATGCGGGTGTTGGGCCTTTCGGTCATTACCGACATGTGTCTGCCCGACGCGTTGACGCCCGCCGATATCCACGAGATCCTTGCCGTGGCCGCCGGGGCCGAGCCGAAACTGCGGAAGCTGGTCCTGGGTGTGCTCGAGCACGAAGCCGGGTAGCGTTCGTAGTTCCGCCTAATGAGCTTTGACGAACAAAACGGGTAATGCCATTTAGCGGCCAGACAGTCCAGCTGTCAGTCCCGCGCAGGCGGGAACCCAGCCGAGTGCCGGTTCCCGCTGGGTTCCCGCCTGCGCGGCAGTGACGGTTAGCTTGCGCTTTTTGCTCGTCAGAACTCATTAGGCGGCGATGAGCGGATTCACCGGTCTAAATACCATAACAATTCTCCGGCACCATGCGGCGTCCATGTCGTCTTCCACCCCAAGTTGACTCCCATGTTCCAACCCGTCGAAAGCTCCGTCTCCTTCCCTAAGCTCGAAGAATCGATTGTTCGCTTCTGGAACGATCGACTGATCTATGAGAAATCGCTCGACGCCCGGGCCGGCTCGCCCGCGTTCGTCTTCTATGAAGGCCCGCCGACGGCCAACGGCCTGCCGCATCCCGGCCATTGCCTTACCCGGGCGATCAAGGACCTGTTCCCGCGGTACAAGACCATGCGGGGATACCGCTGCGAGCGCAAGGCCGGCTGGGATACGCACGGCTTGCCGGTCGAGGTCGAGGTCAGCAAGGAACTGGGCATCCACAGCAAGGAGGAAATCGAGCAATACGGGGTCGAGCCGTTCATTCGCCTTTGCGTCGAAAGCGTCTTCCGCTACACGCAGCAATGGGAACACCTCACCCAGCGGCTCGGATTCTGGATCCATCTCGATGAAGCCTACGTCACCTACCACCAAAGCTACG
>Ga0180433_10011793_pt1 | contig 10314 bp, 3 predicted proteins | sample SS_ome_8_FD_132980 | JGI IMG/M metagenome (GOLD analysis project Ga0180433, IMG submission 132980) | Hypersaline lake sediment archaeal communities from the Salton Sea, California, USA - SS_1_D_1 metaG | ecosystem: Environmental > Aquatic > Non-marine Saline and Alkaline > Hypersaline > Sediment...
AAGCATTAAGACAAAAAATATAGATTTAGACGAGGAAGATTGTCAGGTCATATCAGATGCATATCCGGGGAGATTTATTTGTCTGACCCTGGAGGATACAGGAGTGGGTATTGATGAGGATACGCTTGTTCATATATTTGAACCTTTTTTCAGTACCAAAGGACCTGGGAAGGGGACAGGATTAGGCTTGTCAGTGGTGTATGGGATCATTAAACAACATAATGGGTGGATCAATGTATATTCTGAACCTGGCAAGGGGACAGCATTTAAGATTTATATTCCTGCCGTGGATATGGAACCGGAAGACGAGATAGAAAGACTGGTTTCTGAAGATGATTTAAAGGGTAATGGAGAGAAAATATTAATTGTTGAAGACAATAAGAATGTACAGCAATTTTCTTTAAATGCATTGAAGCAGAATGGATATACTATATATTGTGCTATAGATGCAGAAGAAGCATTGAAAATTTTTAAAAGAGTACATACTAAGCTTGATTTGGTATTTTGCGATGTAGTGTTACCGGACAAATCGGGGATTGAACTCGTTGAGGAGTTTTTAAAAACAGAGCCTGAATTAAAAGTCATTCTTACAAGTGGATATACAGATCTGCATTATCAATGGCCTGTGATACAGGAAAAAGAATATACATTTTTACAGAAACCATATTCTTTACATACTCTTTTGCAAACGATAAAAGAGAAATTATCTTCGTAACTTGTTGATTTTATGGTATAGAATATGCAACATATATCAATATACTAAATTTCAAGAAAAAGTTCTCATTACTTCCCTTTTCATTTATAACGGGGGTCGTTATGGTTGTAAAGAAAATATTAAAAAATTATAATAAGTTTATCTTTTTTCTGATCTTTATTTTCACAGCCTCGGATCCTTATTGTATCTTTTCTCAACCTAAAGCCACTAATTTTTATATTACAGCTGGTAAGGAAGCTTCTGTTAACGATGGTGATCAATTCTACCGGTCAGTATATTTCATTACATGTCTTTCAGAAGATACAGATCATTTTTATTTACGATTATTTGATGCAGATGTAGGAGGGATGTTTGATCAAATGGTTGATCAATCAAAAACCAGGTTTCGTCTGTTTGGCAAGGGAAATATTCAGCCTGATATACGTTCAATTGATGACACCATTCATCAATCATCTCCTTTAATAGATCTTTTGATAGGTAAAGATCCTCTTTACGATAATAAATGGCGGACTTTTGGTGTATTTAACTCAGAAGATGGAGAGATAATTGATTCGTTTCCTACTTTTCAGTTAGTTGTTGATGGGGTACAGGGAGCTAGTTTTAATTTGTACAAGATTTTTATTTCTGCTGAGGAAAAAGACAATATTAAAATAGAATCTGTTCAGGTTACAACGGATGTGTTATCTGTTGTTGTCCCAAAATCTAATGTTTTCGCCAGCCAGATTTCTTTTTCTATTCCCGAAAATAATGAATATCTGGATTTTTTTAATTTTGACGCAGAAGGAATGGGTGAAATTTTTCTGCAAACTCCTTTTAGAAGAGAAATTCCTCTTCAAGTTTCTGGGAATGGGACTCCTGCATCATCTCAGGTTCAATTCCAGAAAGACGAACAGGGAGGGGAAGGTGTACTAATTATTGGCGGCGAACGGTTTAAAGGCGATTATGTACAATGCTGGATCTATGATCATACTAAGAAACCAGTTCCCTTCATACTCCCTCCAAAATTATCACCTATGAATTATCCTCCTCATCCAAAATTTATTTCGGTACCTCTCACAGAACGCTGTTCTATGTTACTGGATGCTACTGAAAGTACAGACCCTGAAGGAGATGACATGGAATTTCAGTGGTCCCTGCAGGATATAAAAATTGGGGAGGGGCCAAGAATAGTACATACATTTTCTCAACCTGGTATTTATCCTGTCCGGCTCTCAGTCAGTGATAATTCAGGTTTTGTTGCTAATACCAGTACTTTAACTCAAAAGGTAAAAGTCAACCATCCACCTATTGCTTCCTGTGAAATGCCCTCTAAAGCGATTCCGGGAAAATTATTGGAATTTGATGCATCTGAATCTGTTGATAAAGATGGAAAAATAATAAAATATATTTGGGATTTTGGCGATGGCACAAAAGCTTCTGGTAAAAAAGTACAACATGCATACAAACTGCCTGCAAGATATACTGTCACCTTACGTGTGGAGGATGATAGCCGGTCGTTTTATAATTTTGCTGAAGAAGAGACTGAAATTTGGGTGAATTCACCTCCAGTTCCAATTATGGACGAATTGAATAAATCAGCAGTCAATGAAGAAATTACAATGAATGGTAAGCGTTCTGTTGACAGTGATGGTGATATTATCAGATATGTATGGGATTTTGGAGACGGTGAAAAAGGTGAAGGTGCAGAAGTAGTTCATCAGTATACTGAGCCAGGAACTTATAAGGTTCAACTCCATGTATTTGACAATGCTGATATAAAAAACAGTAAACAAACAATCGAGTCGTCAATTATCATCAATGCTGCGCCAGTTGCAAAAGCAGAGAGTAAAAGAGTAATTTCTGCCCACGAAAATACACAATTTAATGCATCAGAATCATTTGATAAAGACGGATTTATTACAGAGTATCACTGGGATATGGGTGATGGTACTTTTAAAAACGGCGAATCCGTTGTTCATAGTTATAGTGAATCAGGCACATATACAGTATCATTACAGGTTAAAGATAATTCAGGTGTGCGTAATAATATGTCAGAAACACACTATAGGTTACGTGTCAATTCTCCACCTTTACCGGATGCAGGAGGCGATCAACTGGTAAATGACAGTAAAGTATTCTTTGACGGAAGTCGATCAAGAGACAAAGATGATTCAATAATTCAATATTTATGGGATTTCGGTGACAATACAACTGCAACAGGACAAATGACAGCTCATACCTACTCGGTCCCTGGTACTTATCGTGTTATTTTAACAGTGAAAGATTCCTCCGGTACCACCTCAGCAGTCAGATCTGATACAGTTTCGGTCACCGTTAACCATCCACCTGTTACAGATCCGGGGATGACACAAATCGTAGCCACAGGTGAAGAAGTTCAGTTCGATGGAAGTTTTTCAAGTGATCCTGATGGGGATATTGTCAGCTATGAATGGGAAGTAGAAAAAGGAGTGATAAAAACAGGAAAGAAAATCAGTTATACCTATAATCAACCAGCTGTATATCAAGTACAGTTAAAGGTCTGTGACAATGCTGGTGCAGAAGATACTCAATCCATAAATGTTATTGTAAACAGTAAACCTGTAGCTGAAATTTATTCCATAGACAGGCATGCTCCGGGTCAGGCTGTTGAATTTGATGGGAGCGGTTCATATGATATAGATGGGGAAATCGTTGAAGCAACGTGGGATTTTGGTGATGGTTCTCCAGTACAAAAAGGATTTAAAGTAGCGCATATTTACTTCGATCCTGGTCAATATCCGGTAGTGTTAACAGTACGGGACAACAGACAAGTTTCAAATAATACAGATTCCTTTACTTCTACCATATCTATTAATCATGCTCCGACTGCAATGGCAGGAGAAAATATCCTGACCAGTTCACAAAAAATAATATTTGATGGATCAGATAGTTTTGATCTGGATAATGATCCACTCTCATATTACTGGGACTTTGGCGATGGTTGTTCGGGATCCGGCAAGCAGATAACACATATATATAAAAAACCGGGAGTGTATCCAGTACAGTTAATTGTTGATGATGGTACTGGCTTAAGTAATGCCACTACAGAAAGTTTCGTGAAAATACATATTAATTCAGCTCCCATAGCTGTTTTAGATGCACCGGATGAAATTAATGCAGGGGAAAATGTGCTTTTTGATGCCAGCAAGTCTCATGATCCTGATGAAGATTTACTGAAGTATGTCTGGGATTTTGGTGACGGGAGTTATGCTGAGGGTGTGAATCCTATTCACAGATATAAAAAAGGAGGTAACTATAGAGTTTTCCTTACAGTTACAGATAACAGTGGTCAGAAAAACAATACCGGCCTTGCTGAAAAAGTAGTATATGTAATTGATGCACCAGTGGCTGATGCCGGAGAAGATCTAACCGGATATGTCAACAGACCTATTATATTTGACGGTTCACACTCAAAAGGAGGTAATAGATCCATACAAAGTTATGAATGGGATTTTGGGGATGGTCATCAGGGCGGTGGCGAACGTACTACTCATTCATACAACCTGCCGGGTATTTATAAGGTACGATTAAGAATTACTGTTCCCTATGAAGGGGATAGTGAAAATTCTTCAGAAGATGCTATTATTGTGGAAGTTTTACCTTCACCGGTAGCATCTTTTCAGTACGATGCTGTTGGTTCTCCTTATGAAGACATTCATTTCGACGGCAGTGATTCTCATGGTGGTAAGAACACTATTATCAAATATTTTTGGAATTTTGGAGATGATTCTACTGGAGTGGGTAACCAGGTCACTCATCAGTATCAGAAACCGGGAAAATATAATGTTACATTAAAAATTACAACTGATGCTGAGGATGATTTTAATACAGCGTATGTTGAGCATCAGGTTACGATTAATGCCAAACCAGAGGCTGTTTTTTCTATTCAGACCAGTGAAAACAGTGTGTCTGACGTTACCCCATATACAATGGTATCTTTCAATGCTCGGGAAAGTCAGGATAGTGATGGTTATATTAAACATTATCATTGGGATTTCGGGGACGGTGAGACCGGGAAGGGTGTATTCGTTCAGCATCAGTACAAAAAACCAGGAAGATATAACATTACTCTTCAGGTTGAGGATAATAGTGGTACTTTTAACAATAAAGCATCAACAACTTCTGTTCTTGAAGTTATAGAATCCACTATTCTTGATATTCAGGGTCCATCAAAAGGATATATTGGAGAAGAAATACCTTTAACTGTTCTTCTGCCTGATGATAAACAGATAACACCTGATTCTCTTTTTTGGTATTTCAGTGATGGTAATACACTTGGTGGTGCTAAAGTAGTGAGAACCTTTCAGAATCCGGGTAAATATCAGGTTCAGGTTTTTGGAACGAATTACAGCAGCATGGCTGAAGATATCACAATCTTAGATTTCCCATCTGTTATTGTACCAGATCAACTGTTTGTTGAGGTTGAGAAAGAATTCGTTATAACACCTTCAGTTGATAATAAGGAAGATATACCCTTAGCTTTTCAATGGAATCTTGGAGACGGTACTGTTGTAAACCAAAAAAAGGTAAGTCATAAATATAGAAATCCGGGTAAATATATCGCTACTCTACGTGTTGAGTATGCAGAGATTCAATCCACTGTTTTCAGAATTGATTCTGTACATATCAGAGTAAGTCAAAAGCCAGATGCAGAAATAAGAATGCAACCGGATTCTCCAAAAGCGGGGGGTGCCCGCGATGAAATATTATTTACAGCAGTGCTCAAAGATACTTTATATAATTATATTTTTAAATGGGATTTTGGAGATGGACACACAGTCTCAGGTAAAGCTGTTTATCATAATTATCAAAAATCAGGTTCCTATATTATTCAACTGAAAATAATAAATACTTCTCAGAAACCGTTTAAAGAATATACAGTACAGAAAAATATTGAGGTTGGATCTAGATAATTTAATTTTGCAAAAAAAAGAATGGAATAAAATGAAAGTTTTATTTAAAAATTTTATTAGATATTTTTACAGTTTTTGTCTGATTTTTACAATATCCGCATTCCCGCAATCTCCCGGAGATGTCAAGGTAAATATTGAAAATAATGAAAGTCTACGCAGTATTGCAAAAAAATATTTAGGCAGTCCTAATGACTGGGAAATTATATTACATTATAACAATATGCAATCATCTGATGAAATCAGAATTGGTCAGCAATTATGGATTCCTGTTGAAAAGTATAAAAAGATAATGAATCTGATTGAAAATTGTCGAAGTATTGTGACAAAAGCAAACACCGAAGGTGCAGGAATTCTGGCAGAGGAAAATATCAAATCAGCGATCGAGCAATTAAATAGTTCTATACATGCCAAGAAAATGGGAAAACTGGAATTGGCTGAACAAAAAGCCAAACATGCTGTTGAGGAGGCAACCTTAGCTTTATCGATTACAAGAGAAAAACGTATGCAATCCATAGCAGCAATATTAGCAGAAAAAAAGGGAACAGTGCAATACCGTAAGTATGATGCATTACGGTGGTCTGAGGCTAGACTAAGACAGGAATTAATTGAAAAAGACCATCTCCGTACTCTTTCTCGTTCTTACGGGATGGTAAAATTTATAGACGGTAGTCATATACAAATAGATGCGAATGCTCTTATTGTTATTGAGGCAGTAAAAAAAGATATTATTAACAATAACAGCTCTGCAGATATTCTTGTGCTCGAAGGTGATGTGTCAACTCTCATTCAAAGTATTAGTAAGAAAAATAATTTCAAGGTCACTTCACCTGGTATTGAAACAAATATCCGTTCCAGAAATTTTATAACCAGCCGTGATGTGAAAAAAACAACCAGATTTTCCAATTTTGATGGAGAAATGGATGTTGTTTCAGAAGGGGAAAAAGTTACACTTACTAAAAACGAAGGGACCAAAGTCAAACTTGGATCAGTGCCTGATAATCCAAAAAAATTGCTTGATCATCCCAAAATGATTCATCCCGTTGATGGGAAATCATTATTTGATAGCATTATTTTTTTTCAATGGCAAGCTGTCAAAAGTGCACAAATGTATCAAATCCAAATATCACAGAATAAGATTTTCACCAAAATTGAAACAAGTATAACAGTAGAAGATACTTTTTCAGTGGCCTGGGAAGCTCCTGACAACGGAACCTATTATTGGCGGATCAGAGCTGTGGATGAGGAATTATTATATGGCCCATATTCAAAGACGAGGCAATTTTCTGTATTGGTGGATAATACACCACCTTTTCTTCAGGTTACTTCACCCTCAGCAGATACAGTTGTATTTAACAATGAAGTACGCATCAGAGGGAAAACAGAAAACAATGCATTGGTTACAGTTAATCAGGATACTGTTCAGGTAGATGAAAACGGGGAATTTATTTGTCAATTAAAATTGAGACATGGAGACCAGGATGTTAACATAAGTGCTGTTGACAGAAATGGTAATAAAAGTCAGATCGAACGAAATATTATGTGTAGTTTGGAAAAGGAGATTGTTTTTTTAGAGAATGAAGAGAATATTATTTCAAATGTAAATCGTGTTGTAATCAAAGGTCATACTAAACCCCGGGTAGAACTGACTATTGATAATCAAAATGTACAAATACACAATCGAACTTTTACCTACTGCCTTAATAAAAAAGAAGGAATCCATCAAATTAATTTAGAAGCCCAAACCTTTGACGGCCATATTCAAAAGAAAAAAATTAATTTAATTATTGATACAACTCCTCCTGAATTAATTATGGAAAATTTGCCAAATTATACAGAGCTTACTTCAGTTGATTTGAAAGGATCGGTTTCGGAACCAGCAAATCTTTATTTGAATGATGAGCCTGTCACTGTGAAACAAAACCAGTTTTCTATTAAATTGCCTTTAAAGCCGGGTAAGAATATAGTTCATCTGAAATTAATTGACAGGGCAGGGAATTATACTGAGAGATCCTTTACCATTAATCAAGATAAGAAACCTCCGGAAATACTTTCTTATGAATTGTCTTCAGATAATATCACCGGAGGTGACATTGTCTATGTAATTGTAAAATCAGAGGACCGGGGAGCAGGTCTGGCCAGAACAGGTACTTTCATCATTGAAACCATACCGGATAAAAAGCAATTGAGCGGATTGTTAAAATTAAACCATGAGTCACATATCTATAATGGCAGCTGTCAGATTCCGCCGGATATATCAGGACACATCAAACTAAAGAAACTGTATATTTCTGATTATCTGGGAAATACTACCCGGTTTGAATAAAAAGTGCTTTCCCCTGAATCTTAATCTGTGAATAGAATGAGTGTTAATTTAAGATAGAATATATATTATGAAGATATTTCGTATTTTGAATCGGAAAATTCTTTTTACCATCTTTCTGGTTGCATTTTTGGTTGTATCAGTTATGCCTTTGTTGATTTTTAGTTATCATTCAATTATCAGAATTCAGGATGAATTGAAAAGTTCTATGAATGAAAATAATTATCTGATAACACGGCATATATCGAATAAGATTGAAGAAGCTCAGATAGAAAACTGGATTTCTAATCTTAACAGTTTAATGTCATCTCTTACTTATAATAATGTTCCGGATTTGAAGTACAGAAATGCAATTATTAATTCTTATTTTGATAATGTAGGTTCACTGGTGATTCTTTCATTAAAGGATAATCCTTACTCTGAGTCAAAACATTATATTAATGAGAAATATTTAGAGAAGCTGAGCAATCAGGATCCTGACAGTCTTTTGGAATTATTCCATTTTAATCAGGATACTGCAACAATTCATGAATCTGTTTTTGTAGGAGACCCTGTTTTTTTACAAGGAGACAGTATAATTTTTCTGCCTATTGAAATCAGACAGAAAAATTCAGAAGTACAATACAGAAGTGTACGAGGTGTTTTTATCTTAACTTCCATGTTCGAATTTATTAATTCTGAGATGTCTGTGGTTCAGCGGGAAATTTATATCATTTCCAATAAAGGCAGAATATTGTTTCAGAATAAACATGGACAATTTTCCCCGGGGGAATTTTTATCCTATGATATTGCATTCCCGGATCAAGGTCAGCATAATGTATTTCAAACTGTACATTTTTCATATCTTGATAAATCTTATCTATGTTATTTTTCCCAAACATCATTAACTGAATGGTATGTGGTTATTGTTTATAGTGGAGAAAAAGCCTATTCCATGGTATCTCAGGCAAGACAATATCTTATATTCAATATTTTAATAGCACTTATACTTAGTGTGGTTATGTCATTGCTGTTTGCCTGGTTTCATGCAAATATTATTATCAGGGACAAAAGAGCACTGCAGAATTATGCTGAAAAGTTGGAACAGAGTAATAAAGAACTGGAAGCATTTGCTGATTCTGTTGCACATGATTTGAGATCACCCCTCAGTCACATTAAAGGATATGCTGATATTTTACAGATGAGGTTATCTTCAACTCTGGATCAAAAAAGTGCAAAACAATTAAAAAATATATCCAAAGCTTCCATACAGTTAAATAACCTTGTTCATGATATACTGATTTTTTCACGAATGAGTAAAGCTGAGGTTAATAAAACCAGGGTTCAGTTAACGAAAATTATAAATTGGGTCAAAAGTGAACTGGAACCTGAATTAAAATCTCGTCATATAAAATGGAAAATCCCCTCATTACATTCCGTCTGGGGTGATTTTACTATGATCCGGCAGGTAATGTTTAATTTAATTTCCAATGCAGTAAAATTTACTTCCAATAAAAAAGAAGCAGTTATTGAAATTGGAACCCGGTCGACTGATTCTGAAATAGTTGTTTATGTCAAAGATAATGGGGTAGGATTTGATATGAAAAATTACCAACAGCTTTTTGGGTTATTTCAAAGGTTACATTCAGAGAAAGATTTTAAAGGATCAGGAGTAGGTTTGGCCCATGTTCGACGTATTATTGCCAAACATAATGGAAAAATATGGGCTGAAGGAGAAATTGGTCAGGGTGCGACTTTCTACTTCTCCCTTCCCCTGAAAAATAAGTAGATGATATATTTAAGAGTAATTAATGTAATAATAATTATTTATAAATCTGGGAGCTATTAATATGAAACCACTTTCAATCCTTTATCTTGAGGATGATAAGATGGATGTTGAGTTAATTAAATCCAGATTAGAGGCTGAGAAGCTAAAATTTAAAATGACTAATGTTGATACAGTTGATTCTTTTAAGAATGCCTTAGATAAAAAATCATTTAATATATTTTTGCTTGATTATTCTGTTCCTGGTTTTAAAGATCTTATGGCATTAAAGATGGTAAGAAAAAAGTTTCCGGATTTACCAGTGATTATACTTTCCGGAGTTATTGGTGAAGAAATCGCTCTCGAAACCCTTAAACAAGGAGCAAATGATTATGTGTTAAAACATCGTCTGTCCCGACTGGTGCCAGCTATTCAAAGAGCATTAAATGAAGCTGAAGAACTTAAAAAAAGGAAAAGAGCTGAGGAAAATTATCGTCATCTTTATGAGAATATGACTATTGGACTGTATCGGACCAAACCGAACGGTAAAATAGTCATGGCCAACCCGGCTCTGGTAGAGATGCTGGGATATGATTCTTTTGAT
>Ga0180433_10011796_pt1 | contig 10314 bp, 9 predicted proteins | sample SS_ome_8_FD_132980 | JGI IMG/M metagenome (GOLD analysis project Ga0180433, IMG submission 132980) | Hypersaline lake sediment archaeal communities from the Salton Sea, California, USA - SS_1_D_1 metaG | ecosystem: Environmental > Aquatic > Non-marine Saline and Alkaline > Hypersaline > Sediment...
CCGATGCACCCATTATTGGGCGAATCATTGATATTTCGATCCATGACAGGGCTGAATACGTCATCATCAAGACAGACAGCCAGCAATCAAAAGAGATTCGTCTTGATAAAGTCCTCACTGTGACTGAGCTTTAAAATAAACAAGCACAGAAACTGTTTTAGAGTTTTAATGCGGAAAATTATTCTTCCAACAAGGAATTGACAACCTGCCACACTGATTCTGTATCCCAGTCAATCGCCCGATTGGCTGAATAGCGAATATACCCCTGCCTGTCGATAATAAACGAGCTTGGAAAACTGAAGACTTTCCAGTCCATGGACACCTTGCCATCGAGATCAAAGAGCACCGGAAAATCCACGGGAATCTGTTCTGCGAATGCCTTCAGTTGCTCAGGTGTTTCCCTGAAATCAATCGATACCACTTCGAAATCCTGCTGTGCATATCGGGCTGCCAGATTATTCAGCGAAGGCACTTCCTCAACACAGGGTGGACACCAGGTCGCCCAAAAGTTCACCAGCGTCACCTTGCCCTTGTAATCATCCCACTTGACAAGTTCATTATTCATATCATTTAGAGCGAAACCCGGAACCTGTTTTTTGCGTTTGAACTTAACCAGTTCCTTTACATCTGCCCGCATAAAATCCCTGTCAGCGGTTGTTTTACTGGCTCGCGGCTTGGCATAGGCTTCCATCAGTTGACTGAATGCATGTAACTCGGACGGAATGCGGGCCGTGGCCTTTTTATCGCCTTTACCATGATCAATATCTCCCATGAAAAACCAGTCCCTGACATCTGGAACCAGGTAAGCATGAGCAGGAGAACCGCCCTGCCAGAAAGCTTCCAGCACGGCATTAAGGCGCCAGCGCTGGCTTCCGGTGTCAGGTTGATAGATAACAACAGGCACATTGGTCATAGAAACGATCGGATCAATGACAGGGTCCTCCCCTGCTACCGGGGCAGGACCAAATAAATTTGGATAAAACAGAATGGCACCAGACAGTCTCGATACCTGCGCGCTTTTCTGCCACTGGTTAATTCCGCGCAGCATGGTTAAGGGCATACGGTCATAGGAAACCAGCATGATGGATTTTTTCGAATGCTCATGCGCATGTTTGAGTAACGCAGCAACCCCATCGCCAGGCAGGGTACGCTGGTTTTCACTGCTGCGTGGCAAAAAATAATCATCGAGCAGGTCAACGCGCCAGATTTCAAAACCTGACTTATTGACGGCATTAACCATGTTTTCAAACATCTTGCGATGTTCGTCATGATCTACCAGCCATATCAACAATTTATCGCCATCGGCCGCATAGACCTGGACATGAATTTCGTTATCGTCGGCATCACTTACTTCAAAGTCAGTGGTCGCAGAAAATAAGCTCATTGGCGAAAGCCAAATCGATAGCAACAGAAAGCTTACAAGCAAGTATTTCACAGAATAAACTGGCAGCTGATTTAAAATGTGAAAATTTACCGGTTATACACTTTCTTTTCCACTAAAGTTCTTGAATACTCTTTATGTTTAGTGGTTATATTCATACGGATAATGCAAAGAATAATTTTCAGGGGAGAAAATAACGATGAGTGACGAAAGCGGCCAGCAAATAGAGGACATCACTCAACATCTGATCATGATGGTTAAACAGAAAGGTTCCGATATGTTTCTGCATGTCGGTGCTCCGATTACCATCAAGGCCAATAAAAAATTCATGCGTCTCAAGCCGGTACTGGTACCCGGTGATGTTGAACGTATTGCCTACAACTTCATGTCGGATGAAAGGCGCAAGCTTTTTGAAAAACATCGTCAGGTTGATTTTGCCATTTCCATTCCCAAGCTGGGGCGTTTCCGTGCCAACCTTTTTAAACAACGTGGCGAAGCCTCACTGGTGATCCGCTACATCGATACCAATGTTCCAACCATGCAACAGCTTAATTTACCGGCAGTGCTGGGTGATTTTGCCATGGAAAAAAACGGCCTGGTGATAGTTATCGGTGCCACCGGTTCAGGTAAGTCAACCACTCTGGCAGCAATGATTGACAAGCGTAACAGCGAATCGGAATCACACATCATCACGCTGGAAGATCCTATCGAATTTGTTCACGATCATAAAAGCTCCCTGGTTGCACAACGCGAAATTGGTACCGACTGCGACAGTTTTGAAGATGGTATTATCGCTGCCATGCGTGAAGCACCCGATGTCATTCTACTGGGTGAAATCAGGAACCAGGAAACCATGGACTATGCGTTGAAATTCGCCAACACCGGTCACCTGGCCTTGTCTACGCTGCATGCCAATGATGCCGTTTCGGCAATGGATCGTATTATCGGTTTTTACCCCAAGGAAGTTCAGGAACAAGAATGCGCCCGTATCGCGGAAAACCTGCGTGGCGTGGTAGCACAACGCCTGGTGCCGACAGTCGACGGTAAAATGGCGGCAGCCCTGGAAGTCATGGTCAACAACCCACGCATCACCGACCTGATCAAAAAACGTGAAATGGGTGAAATCAAGGGAGCTATCAAGGGTGGTAGCCAATATCACATGCAGACCTTTGACCAGGCTCTACTATCGCTTTACCAGCAAAATCGCATCTCCATGGAACAGGCGCTACGCTTTGCAGACTCTAAAACCGACCTTAAACTCTCTATCAAACTGGCTGAATCCAGCCCCGATGACAATGATGGAGGTCTTGGTGGACTGTCATTGGTCGACCAGGAAGAAGGCAGTTAATTTTCTCTAAAAAAAAGCCCCATTCAAAGAATGGGGCGGAGGAAACATGGAGAAACATCATTTGGAGTCGCTTTCCACTGATATAAGGATATGCTGATTTACTAATTGCGACAATGTGACATAAGGTCGCACCCTTATTGCCTTTTAGAAAATCTCCTTAAAGAACACTTGCATACGTTTCCAGGAACGTTTGTCGGCCATTTCGTTATATTCCAGTGCCTTGATACCGGCTTTGCCTGCATCCGGGTTGGTGAAGCCATGCTTTGCATTTCCATAGGTATTCATTTCCCACACGGCTTGTGCTTCATCCAGCTTATTTCGGAAGTTGGTCACGACTTCGGGGGCCACAAAACTGTCTGCATGGCCATGTAAAACCAGAATCTGTGGTTTGATCTTGCCTTTCATCTCGGCAGGTGCAGCGGGCAAAGCGCCATGGAAACTGACAACACCCTTGACCGGCGCATTCGAATAGCTCATCTGCAGTACTGTGGCGCCACCAAAACAATAGCCAATCGCGGCGGTATTGGCTTCATCGACCATACCGCTCGCCAGCAGTTGTTGATGTCCTGCAAGCGCACGTTCACGCCAGCCTTCGACATCGGCTGTGACAGCCTGCATCCATTCCCTTGCCTGATCCGGGGTGGTGGTCACCTTGTCACCACCGTACATATCAGCCGCAAAGGCCACATAACCCAGTTCCGCCAGCATACGGGCACGCTTTTTAGCATAATCGTTAAGGCCCCACCATTCATGTATCACCAGTACACCGGGGCGCTTGCCTTTCACAGCATCATCCCAGTAAAGATATCCGGTCATTTTTTCATCGTCATATTGATAGGAAACTTTTTTCTCCTGAATTGCGGCCTGAGAGGCAACTGCAAAGCTCAGCAAAAACAGTGATAGCCAGAATTTCATGGTAAATCCTCCTGTGGATTTTAACTTGGTTTATAATTGCTAATTCAACTGACTTTAGCAGTCTTTTTGTTATCATCAAGTGACTATGGATACAGAATTCTGGATTGAACGCTGGCAAAAGCAAGAAATTGGTTTTCATCAGAACGAAATCAATGGCTATCTTAAAAAATACTGGGACCAGGCCCGCGCCCTGCACCCGGATAGCCAGGTGTTTGTGCCTTTATGCGGTAAAAGCCGCGATATGCTCTGGTTGAAAGAACAGGGACACGAGGTACTGGGTATCGAGTTAAGCGAACTGGCCGTGCAGAATTTTTTCGTAGAAAATCAGCTTGATTTTGAACACAGCGAACATCCTCACTTCAAACCCTATATCAGTGAAAATATCGAACTGCTGCACGGCGATTTTTTCAGATTACAAAAAGACGACCTGTCAGCCAGCCACCTGGTTTACGATCGCGCCTCGCTGGTAGCTTTACCACCTGAAATGCGCAAACAGTATGTGAAGCACCTGTCCTCTATCCTGCCCGAGGATGTTTCCATTCTCCTGGTGGTGATGGAATACCCGCAAGATGAAATGAGCGGCCCGCCCTTTTCTGTATCTGAATCTGAAGTAATGCAGCTGTTTAAAAATGACTTCCTCATCGAGAAGCTTGCCAGTTTTGATATCTATGCTGAAAACCCGCGCTTCAGGGAGCGCGGCCTGAGCAGCTTGCAGGAAAAAGTTTTCCACCTGACAGGCAAAAAGGAATAAAATTCTCCCAATATTAGATTTTTTTAATATTTAATAGATTTATGCTTGTTATAAGTTTGATTTAGTACTATGATTTTGCGCATATTACAGAATTAAATGACCAAGGAATTCTTTATGAATCAGAAATTCGCAGTCCGTCTGACCGGCCTGGCATCCACGCTGGTGTTGTTAAGCGGCCTATCGGCTAATGTTTCGGCTCAACAGCCCTACTATCCTGCCCAGCCTGGAACCATGGCGCCTTATCAGAACCAGATGCCATCACAGCCTTATCCGATGCGCTCAGCGCCGATGCCTCCTCGTCAGTCTTATAATTACCCTAATCGTGCGCCTTACAATGCACCATATAGAATGCCTTACGGAGCGCCGGCCCCGATGAATCGCCCACCGGTTTACAATTCACCGCGATCCGGCAACCCTTACAGAAACAGGCCCATGTACGGCAATCCCCGCTTTGGCGGCGCTCCTTACAGAGGTTTCAACCGGGGATCCCGCAGCCCGATTCCTTTTGAAAGTAACTTTACGCCATGGAGTACACGTTTCTGGGAAGAAATGGGTGAAGGTGGCGAAAATCCGTTCAAGGATATGGAAGACTGGGTTGATTTCAAGGAACCCAGAGAAGGCATAGCCAATGCCTGGGAAGACATGATTAATGCCCCGCACGAAGTCGGCCAGATGCCTGGTGGCTGGACTGCTCCCAGCATCAGTGTTCCCAATCCTGTTGATGTGCAAAAAGAATTTCAGGAAACCGGAAAACGAGTTCCTGATGAGATGCGCACCCAAATGGATAATATTGAAATCCAGACCTGGTAATTCTGTTTTTTTTCAGCATAACAAAGGGGTGGCCATGGCCACCCTTTTGTTTTTCCAGTTGCTGATAATCTTATAACTAATTGACTTCTTTATCTTTTGGAGCAGTCTGATGCTGAAACTTCCCGACTTCGGCGCTGGTCAGATCAAGTGAGTCGGATAATTCACTGGTATCAATATCAGCGTCATTGATCATGTCCAGGTCTTTGATTTCTTTCATCAGCTTTTTTGATTGTAGCTCCATCAAGTGTCTCCTCTTGTTCACGGTGGTAAACAACAGTATTGATCAACCCATCAAGAATTCTACTAGGGTGATTACTAGGAAAACCTGAAACTGAATACGGAAAAGATTTTAATTCGTACTGGATTTCCGGTTTTTGCATTCTATCCAGCGTGACATGAATTCTGTACTGCGCATCGAATGATACAGCAGCATCCGGCCGGTAAAATTGTTTGCACGATGTTTTGGCAATTGCTGCAGGATCCCGCTAATACTTTCAGACAGTTTGCGGCTATGTTCTGTGGCATCAAAGCGTTGCCCAAGCAAGTCCAATCCTGTTTTCTGCGCCTGCTTCCAGCGAGATTCGGACACATGGATCTCTACCGCTGCAGAGATAAATGCCGCGTCATTATCCACCACAGCGCCGGGCCAGGCATCGGCTGAAGCAATACCCTCGGCACCGGTGGCAGTCGTCACACTGGGTATTCCCCATTGCATGGCCTCGATCAGCTTACCTTTCAATCCTGCACCAAATCTCAATGGCGCCAGAAATACCCGTGAAGACTCCAGCAAGGGCTGAATATTCTCCACGTGCCCCAGCACGTTAAAGCCGGTTTCAGGTTTATGCATCTGGCTGATTTCCCTGGTTGGGTAGGAACTGACAATATTCAGACAGCTTGCGGGCAGTTGCTTGCGTATGGCAGGCCATAATGTCGTTTTCAGATAACGAATGGCATCCAGGTTTGGCGCATGCCGGGCTGTTCCAATAAACAGAAAGTCCTTACGCCCGTTAAAACCCGGTAGTGAACCCGGGGACTTTTCCGTTAGAAATGGAAAATATTGCAGTAATTCATCAGGTATTTTGAAATCCTGTTTCAGCAACTGCATTTCCCTGGCGGAAATGATGAGTGAAAGGTCCGAGCGGTAGATGCTGGCAATTTCACGCAAGGCGATGTCATTGTCCAGGTAGCCGTCATCAACAGATTTTTTCTGCCGCACAACAGCTTCCCTGCCCTGTCTCAAAAAATGCAGATCCTCGGTATCGAGTATGCGCATGGCATCAGGACAACTCCTCGCTACACGCCAGCCAAATTGTTCTTCCATCATGAAGCGGTCAAACAATACGGCATCAGGAGAAAGCCTGCAGATCCACTCATCGAAGCTGTCGCTGTTCAGCTCAATGCTTTGCTGCGGGATATTCAATGCATTCAAATCAGCCTTGTAAGGGCTGTCGGCAGCAGGCGTGGCAAACACAATGCGCCAGTGTGCTGACTGCAACACCTGGATTATTTCCATCATGTGCCTGCCGGCCGCCGAGGAACCGGGCTCTGGCCAGACATAGCCGATAATGACCAGCAAGGGGTTTTTCATCACCTTGGCAACTGCCTGATACTGATAAACTTGTTGTTCTGGTCAAACTGCATTTCGAAATGACCTGTAATGCCATCATGCGTTAAAAAAGGTTTCAGGCGATTTGCCGGAAACATGACGACCTGCCCGTTGTCTGCAACCAGACGCACCTTATCAGCCAGACCCTGATAATATCTGAGATACTCGTCAGACTCGATATGGATATGAAATCGAATTTTACGGACTTTATTCAAAATACAAACCTGTACCGACCATGATTAAAAAAAACCATGACACCAAAGAATACTTCTTTCATGAAGGATGTTACATCACGGAATTATGGAACGAAAATTCTGATGAACAGTCATCCGTTGCAAAAGCAAGGCTGGCTGCCGGAGAAAGCACCAAACCACACGCATTGAAAAATACCATTGAGCGCTATCTGATTCTCGCCGGGCAAGGCATGGTACATATTGGCGAGAATCCAGCGCAAAGCGTGACTAAAGATGATGTTGTCTATATTCCGGCGTCGACATCACAGTATATTAAAAACACCGGTGACACTGAACTGGTTTTCCTGGCTATCTGTACACCTCGTTTTGAAGAGGCAAACTATATTTCCCTGGCAGATTAAAGATTCAGAACACCAGCGAAGCTTCCGGGTTGATCACGCTTAACACATCGAAACAGTAAAGATTGACATCATTCATAATATCTTCCAGGTCATCTGCCTTGATACCTGCAGCCCTGAGAAGCTCCTTGTCTTCCAAAACGGCTGAGAGCTTTTCGGCATTCCTGCCTTTAACTTCCGGCTCAGTGCAATCAGACAATCTGGCCGCCAGCCTGAGTATCGCCGCATCCTTGAAATAAGGCGATGCTTGAGCATTTTCGTACATGATGGAAATCGGTTCGTAAAGCGTTTCTGCCAGTCCCCAGTTTTGCAGTAATGCAGAAGATACCTGGCTTGAGGTAAAGCCCATTGTTTCCTTTTCAATCTGATGCAGACTTTTACCGCTTGCAACGGCTTCACGCAGCATTTCATTGGCAATGGCATCATTCTTCATAAACAGTACGATTTTCCCCACATCATGCATCAACCCCATGAGAAAGAACATTTCTGCCCTGCGCCGGTCTCCTGACAGCTGCTTGGCAGCTAAACCAACATAAACGCTTCTGAACCAGAAATCGTTCATATCAATAGCTTCCGGTGCAACCTTGTTGAACACTTCTACCGCCGAAGCAGACAGGATCAATGAACGCAGCTCCTGCACACCAATCACAGTGATTGCGCGTGAAATGGTTTCTATCTTTGATGGCAGACCATAAAAGGCGCTGTTGACCAGCCTCAGTAACTGGGCTGTCAGGGAAGGGTCCAGGGCAATCACTTCAGCAATGGATTCAACACCTGACGTCTCCGAATCAATGAGTTCATTGGCCCGCATGACAACATCAGGCAACGATAACAGTTCTTCAACATCTTCTATCAGCTGTGGAATTTGCAGGGTTTCGGGCATGTGTTAACTCGATTGTAATTGTTATTACTTTTAAGTGTAGAATTTTCAACCCGGATACGCCATCCTTAAAGATATAATTTTCTATTTCTGCTGGAGACCGCCATGGGAAAACTGATAAAAATTCTTGTTGCACTCGTTGTATTAGTGATTGTTGCCCTGGCTGCCCTGCCCTTCATTATTGACCCGAATGATTACCGTGATGAAATCGTTACTGCCGTGGAAGAAAACACCGGTCGCAAACTAACTATCGACGGCGAACTGGGACTGAGTGTTTTTCCATGGATCGGCATTGATATCGGCAAACTTTCTCTGGGCAATGCACAAGGTTTCGGCGACCAGCCTTTTGCTGCAATTGACAATGCCTCGGTAAGAATCAAGCTCATGCCTTTACTGGCAAAGGAACTTGTTGCCGACACCATCACACTCAATGGTCTGCAATTGAACCTTGCCAAAAACAAAAAGGGGGAAACCAACTGGGCTGACCTGGCAGGTGAAGCCGTCGACGATGACATCAAAGACCAGGACAGCCCGCAAGGCGTTGGGCTGGAAGGTCTTGCCATTGGTGGTTTCGAAATCAACAACGCCACTATCAACTGGCAGGACGATTCGACCGGCCAGTCTTACCAGGTAAGCAATTTTCAGTTAAACAGCGGCGCTATTTCTCCCGGAGATCCAGTCGACCTTTCACTTGGTCTCGACCTGAAAAGCAGTGATCCGCAAATGACTGCGCGTCTGACACTGGATGGTACTGTCGCGGTTGATGATGCGATTGAAAAACTGACCGTGCTGCCATTGGAAGTGACTGTTGATGCCAGCGGAGAGGCCTTCCCCAATGGTGCATTAAAGGCCGAGCTTTCCACTGATATCACTGTAAACCTGAAACAACTGGCGGTTGGACTCGACAACCTGTCACTTAAATCAGGCGACCTTGACCTGTCAGGCAAAGTTGCACTGCTCAACCTCGACAAACAGATGCAACTGGATGGCAATCTGAAATTGGCAAAGCTCAATTTACGCCAGTGGCTTGCCAGCCAGGGAATGGCATTGCCTGAAATGGCCAGTGACAAAGCCCTGTCTGCTTTCGATGCCAATGTCACCATGAAAAGCGATGGTGCCAACACCAATATCACCAACCTGAAAATTGGTCTGGACAGTTCATCCATCACCGGTTCCGGCAAACTGGCCGGCAGCCATATCGGGTTTGATCTGAACATCGACCAGATCAATGTGGACGACTATTTACCGAAACAACAGGCCGACGCGGCTGCTTCCGACACAGCCAGTAGCACAAAACCGGCGCCGACAGCAGATAATGCGCCACTGTTTCCGGTTGAAACCCTGCGTCCACTGGATATCAATGGCAAGCTGAAAATAGCAAAACTTATTGTTAACAAACTGACTGCCGAAGCAGTGGAAAACCAGATCATCGCCAAAAATGGCGTGATTACCAGCACACAGAAAATCGGACGTTTTTACCAGGGCAGTTTCAATGGCAAAAGCACTCTCAATGTAGCCGGCAAGACACCCAGGCTGGCAGTCAATGTCAATCTGCAAAACCTTAAAGCAGGGCCCCTGCTTAAAGACCTGACAGAAAAAGAGGTGATGGACGGAACCGGCCGCTTCAAAATGGATATCAACTCCAGCGGCAACACCGTGGCTGATATCAAAAAAGCACTGGGTGGCACATTAAGCTTCCGTTTTGAAGATGGTGCTGTCAAAGGCATTAACCTTGCCAAGGTGCTGCGTGAGACCAAGGCAAAGTTTGAAGGTAAAACACTGCCGCCGAGCAATGAACCTGAGCAGACCGACTTCTCCGAACTCAGTGGTTCTGCCAAAATCACTCGCGGTGTTTTGAATAACCAGGATCTTTCTGCCAAGTCCCCTTTCCTCAGAGTAAGAGGTGCCGGTACCGTTAACCTCGTCAAGGAAACACTTAACTACACTGTCCAGGCAACGGTGGTCTCCTCCGCCAAGGGCCAGGGTGGTGAATCGCTCAAAGAGCTTGAAGGGCTGAATATTCCAGTCAAA
>Ga0180433_10011797_pt1 | contig 10313 bp, 9 predicted proteins | sample SS_ome_8_FD_132980 | JGI IMG/M metagenome (GOLD analysis project Ga0180433, IMG submission 132980) | Hypersaline lake sediment archaeal communities from the Salton Sea, California, USA - SS_1_D_1 metaG | ecosystem: Environmental > Aquatic > Non-marine Saline and Alkaline > Hypersaline > Sediment...
ACGTCAAGACCTCCGTGCTCTCCGTGTCTCTGTGGTGAAAACCCGAGATATTCCAGGAGAGCATTTTGTGTTTACCCGGGTTGACATCTGTGAGTCCACTGAAAAAGGGTCAACTAACCACGCACACACAGAGGGCGCAGAGAAATTGACCCTCACGTGTCCCCAATGTCGATTTCTTAATGGATACGTCAAGACCTCCGTGCTCTCCGTGTCTCTGTGGTGAAAACCCGAGATATTTCAGGAGAGCATTTTGTGTTTACCCGGTTATACTACAATTCATGTTGTGTATCTGTTGCTAGCGATTTACGTTAAGGTGTGATTTTAAGAAATCCGTAACCGGTTCTTTACTTTCTTTGATTATACTAACATAGCTACGTGCATCGCAGTCAACTGCCATAGCCTTGGATAGCTGAGCCAGGGCAAGAGTCGGGGTAGCGTTAGCACCTTGGGACCAAGGCGCGGCGGTTTACTGCTTGGCGGAGGGGGTCACATCAGATTGTAGGCGCCCGACTAATGACACCAGCTTCGCTAGGAAGACACCGTGAGGCTGGAGGTGCGGGGGGCGGAGCGCCTATACAGCCTATTCATTCCACACCGATACAGCCGTTGTTGCCTCTTTGTTCCCCTTATCCCTCTCTGCATCCCCGCGCTTTTTGCGTTGTGAACTTGCCGGCGTAAGCTGTAGTTCACTTGGATCCTTGTCACACTCAGGGAATCTTCCCTTCAATCATTGCGCCTGCAATGTCATTGCAATGCAAATGCAATCTCAGGGCGGATTTTCCGTGCTATAATTACATTGGGTCCTTCACCTTGCACACGGCACATCGTCCCCTCTCTGCTGCTTTCTCGTTTCTGGCCGACGTTGCGGCCCTATATGAAAAGAATAAGAACGATGGTGACAGGCAGTTGCGTCGACTGCGGCAACGTACGTTTAGCCGCTAGCTGTGCTTTTAGTGCTGAAGATTCCTGATCTCCCTGTGGATGGATATGGCAGAGAGAATATGACGGCGTACACCAAAATCGATGGTGGAGACAACCGGGTGCTCCCGCAGCCGCTGCAGGTTCTCACGCCCGAGCAGGTTATCGCGGTGGACCGGGCACTAGCGTCCATTGGCCCCTTCGGCGAGGTGCGTATCGTCAAGGTCAAAGGACAAGTGCGGTTCATTCAACAACTGCATAGCCACAATCTATTGCAGAATAGCGCGTAAGCAAGGGGTAGTTGAATACTTCCCTCGGGTGGTTGCCCGATTGACTGCCCTGTAAGGAACAGGAGGGGAGGTGCGGCGGGCCTGGCAGATAGGCGCTTGGCTCTTCTCTGCAATTTGATCAACCGCATGAGATTGGCTCCGCCAGAGGTGAAAAATCCCGGGGGCCGTTCGGCATTTCTAGGACACGGTGAACAACTCGTTAAGAATTTCTTAAAATGGGCTGGCTAACGTGATCGCAGGATAAATCAGGTTTTACCTCACACTCGAGTGGAATCGTAGCACAAAGGCGAAGCCCCGCACGGCTGGGAAACCCACGGGGCCTCGGCACCGGGCGCTTGCACACCCTGTGCGTTTGTATTGTATCACATAGAGCCTATCTTGGACAGTACCACAGTGTGTACTGCGATTCCATGTTCTAATGCTCGGAATGAGTCTGGCTGGAAGCAGGACCACCGATTCACTCAGGCCTTGGGAGGGGAACGTCCAGAAGCTAGCCTGACAGTTTGTCATATCGTATGATTACCCTGCGACTGAAACGCTAGCAACAGACTCAAACCACGCGATTGACGGCTAGATTGGGTGTCCCGGAAACGGGTAAGGATAGCAAGAAGAGCGTTGGCCTCATTGGAAACCCTACTAAGTTTTCTATATCTCTATCACCGAAATCTGACGAATATGCTCTAGAATGAATTCTAATCGAGGATTTCTCGGGCGTATTTCATTCCCAGGGCGGCCTGCCCTCAGGAACTCTCAGTTCATATCTCGAAGGCGTCAAGAGCGGGCCAGTTTGCGCATCAGGTATCCCTAAGGACGGCGGCTTTGGGCGGCGACCTAGAGCCCCCTCCAGATCCGAGACTGCATACACTGATTGAGAGCACAGGGTCACGTCGATGGAGATTCGCCGCTATATCCAGATTCTTTGGCGTAGGAAATGGGTGATCGTTGTCACGGCTGTTATGACGGTGACGGTTGTCGTCATAGGCACGCTGATGGCGACGCCCACGTATCAGGCTTCAGTGACCTTGCGGGTATTGACGCCCTCCAGTGGATCAGTTGACTGGGTGGAGCACAACGTCATGTACGCTGACCGCCTGATGAGCACGTATAGTCGAATTGCGACCAGTGGCCCTGTGGTGGAGGAACTGGCTCAGAGGCTCGGCCTCGACGACCTTCCTCAGATCGAGGTGGAGGTAGTAGCCAATACCGAGTTGATGCAGGTCCTGGTTGAGGATTCCAACCCGATTCTGGCTAGAGAGGCAGCCAACACGCTAGCTGAGATTCTCATAGCTCAAAGTAGAGAGCTATACGTTGGAGGTGGAAAGACCGCCCAGGAGATTCTAAACGAACAACTGGCTCAGATTGAGGACGAGTTGGGCCAGGCCCGGGGGGAGTATGAAACCTTGGTCGCACAGTCCCCTGAGGATTCCGACCGCGTCACAGCCGCCAGCCGATCGATCGCAGTGAAAGAAGATACGTACGCCACGTTGTTGGAGCAGTATGAGCATGCTCGTGTCCAAGAGGCGATGCGGACCAATACGCTCTCTATCCTCGAACCGGCCACTACCCCTCAGGCTCCCGCCAAGCCGCGCAAGGAATTAAACGTTGCCTTGGGATTCATAGTTGGCCTGGCCGGTGGCATAGGTCTGGCCTTCCTGTTCGAGATCCTAGATACCACGCTTTACAGCGCCCAGCAGATCGACGAGGTGACTGCGTTGACTACGCTAGGTAAGATTCCATCTGCCGGGAGACAGCCGCAGGTTGCCTTCTTCAACGGCAATTCCCCCCAGGCCGAGGCCTTCCGTCGTCTACGGACCAGTATCCTCACGCCTGAAAATGATGTGCCTCCAAAGACGCTGCTCGTGACCAGCGCCGAACCAAAGGAGGGCAAGTCAACCCTCGTGGCCAATCTCGCCTTCGCCATGGCACAGTCTGGGCGCAAGGTCATCGCCGTGGACGGGGACATGCGGCGGCCGACCTTGGGTGAGATCTTTGAACTATCCAACGAGGTAGGTCTGAGCAGCGTGCTTAGCCAGGAACTCGCCCTGGATGAGGCAGTGCAGGATAGTCATGTTCCTGGGGTGCAGGTGCTCACCAGCGGCCCCTTGCCCTCCAACCCCGCCGAGTTGCTCGGTTCTCCCCAGATGGTTGAGCTGATTGAGCGACTCGAGCGTCGGTTCGATGTGGTCTTGCTAGATACCCCCTCGCTGCTCGCGGTAACCGACGCGGCTGTGCTCGCTCCGACGGTCGACGGCGTGATCTTGGTCGTGGGGCGCGCTCGGGCACGGGCGGAAGCCGTGCGGGCTGCTTGCCAGCAACTGGCCGACGTCAAGGCCAGGTCGGTCGGGGTAGTGTTGAATCGGGCAAAGCAGAGCGATAGCTACGCCTATTACCACCGCGCACCGACGCAGCGTGCTAGGCAAGTCAGGATACTTCAGAAATTGCAGAAACTGCAGAAGAAACACGTACTGATCGGGGTAGTGGGCCTGACTGTCCTGTCTCTTGTCGTGGGTCGCTTAGTCGTGGGGCCGATATGGCCCGCTGTGTCAAGTACACCCACTCTGCTGCCCGTTGTCTTCGAGTCGACGCCGACGTTCACGGTTACACCTCTGCCGACGCAGACTTCCACCTCGTCACCTACGCCGACATCTATGCCGACTCCATCGTCTACGCTCGATCCCACACCCACGGTACCCCCTCCACCTGTGACCGGGCAGATGGCCGGCGATGTCTGGATGCGTGGAGGGCCGTCCGCCGATTCACCTCGCATCGGCCTGGTTATGGAGCAGGGTCAATCTGTCGAAGTCCTGGCCGTATTTGGTGACTGGGTCCAGGTGCGCTGGGTGCCCCAGGCCCAGGCTGAGGTCATCGGCTGGGTGCCCTCTAGATGGGTGGAGACGGCGGGCGCGATCCCCGCGCGAATTGTCACTCCGACGGTTGGTTCACAGTAGGAGATTGTACAATGGTCAATCGGTCCAGTGTCGCTAGAGGCTCCTTACCAGATTTGGCCATTAAAGGGGGAACGATGCCATTCCAAGAGGGGGAATCTGCACGTGTGTTGTTTGCAGTGCAGATCCAACACCGCCCGTGGCTCTATCTCATTTCCAAGAGGATCCTTGATGTCGTAGTCTCAGCCGTTGCACTTATTCTATTGTTGCCAATAATGTGGCTGATCGGCTTGCTGGTCAAGTTGGACTCGCCCGGCCCAGCCATCTATAAGCAGAAACGAGTAGGGTTTTCGCGACGAGTGGACGGCTGGCAAGAAGTCTGGGTGGCCAATACCTTCACTATTTGGAAATTCCGCACGATGTGTGACGGTGCAGACCCAGAGATCCATCGCACATTCGTCAAGGCCTTTATCCAAGACGACAAGAGAACTATGGCTAAGCTGCAGGGGCAGGGCCCAGAGCTTCACAAGTTGGTGCACGACCCACGTGTGACTCGTGTAGGCAGATTCCTGCGCAAGACCAGCTTGGACGAGTTACCACAGCTTGGGAACGTGCTCAAAGGTGATATGAGCTTGGTGGGACCAAGGCCACCGATCCCATACGAAGTGGACGAGTATCGGCCCTGGCATTGTCAGCGGTTGGAGGTCAAACCTGGGCTCACTGGGTTGTGGCAAGTCTCTGCCAGGAGCTCGGCAGGCTTTAACGAGATGGTAAGGTTGGACATCCAATATGTCGAGCAGCAGTCATTCTGGTTGGACCTCAGGATCTTGCTGAAGACTCCACTCGCCGTACTATCCGGCAGGGGAGCGGTATAGCATAGAAGGGATTGCAGATATGGAACCCATTAAGGTTGGCGTCGTCGGATGTGGCTATTGGGGTCCCAACTTGATTCGCAACTTTGTGGAGATACCCCAGTCGCGCGTTGTAGCCGTCGCAGATCTCAGGGAAGAGCGGCTCACACATATTCGGGCTAGGCATCCCCAGGTGACGGCTACGAACGATTACTCGGACTTCTTCGATATGCGACTAGATGCTGCGGTGGTCGCCACGCCGCCGCCGACTCATTTTCACATTGCTCGCGATTTCCTGCAGCATGACCTGCATGTACTCGTCGAGAAGCCTTTGGCGCTCAGCAGCCAGGATGCTGAGAATCTGATCGAGATAGCTGATGCGCGAGACTTGATCCTGATGGTAGGACACACATTTGAGTACAACCCGGCTGTGCGGGTGCTCAAGCAGATCATCGAAAACGGTGAGATGGGGCAGGTTTACTACGTTGATGCGGTGCGGGTGAACCTGGGACTGTTTCAACGTGATCTGGATGTGGTGTGGGATTTGGCTCCGCACGACGTTTCGATACTTGCATATATCCTCGGCTGCGATCCGATCACGGTTAGCGCCCAGGGTGCGGCCAATGTCTTTGAGGGCAAGTGTGATGTTGCCTATTTGACCTTGGGATTTCCAGACGACATTCTGGCTCACCTGCACATAAGCTGGCTTGATCCCTGCAAGGTGCGACGGATTACCGTCGTTGGCAGCCGGAAGATGGTAGTCTACGACGATGTAGAGACGTTAGAAAAGATCAAGATCTACGACAAGGGAGTGGAAGCTCTTCCCTACACGGACACCTTCGGTGACTTTCAGTGCAGCTACCGTTATGGCGACATGGTGGTTCCCAACATCCGGTTCTCTGAGCCATTGCGGGTGGAGTGCGTGCATTTCCTGGAGTGTATTGCCAACCATACAGAGCCCCAGAGCTGTGGCCGGGTCGGGTGGAGAGTCGTCAAGGTGCTCGAGATGGCCGAGCGGTCGCTGCAGAATGGTGGTGTGCGCGAGACGATTTCCCTGGGGGAGATAAGAAGGCATGAGCGAGATGTTGCTTGATCTGACCGACCAGGTTTCGCTGGGGGATGGATATCATATAGATTCGGGCGTCATTCTGGGATATCTGACCGGTCGATCCATAGACGATGTCACGCTAAGGATTGGACCTGGTGCACAGATAAGATCTGGCACGGTGATCTACGCCGGTTCTACGATCGGTGCAGGATTACAGACGGGCCACAACGTGGTGATCCGTGAGCAGAACGTGGTCGGTGACAACCTAAGAATCTGGAACAACTCCACCGTCGACTACGGTTGCACGATTGGGAGTAGAGTCAAGATCCACTGCAATGTCTACGTGGCCCAATTCACCACCCTTGAGGATGATGTGTTTCTTGCACCAGGTGTGACCATCGCCAACGATCCACACCCGGAGTGCGGACTATGTATGCGCGGGCCAACGATTCAGCGCAGGGCGCGCATTGGTGTGAATGTTACCGTGTTGTCCCATATCACGATCGGCGAGGGCGCCTTGATTGGTGCAGGCAGCGTTGTGACCCGTGACATACCAGCCAGGGTTCTAGTCTACGGCAATCCGGCCCGGCCGGTGAAATCCGTGGGCGAATTGTCGTGCTCCTTTGGCTTTGTTGAGCACCCGTACGCAGATGGATTGGACGTCAAGACGCGAAGGGAAGCAGGTGGAGGTTCACTATGAACGTCCCTTTTATCGACCTGCGGGAGCAGCACCGTAGGGTCCGGGATGAGCTTGATCAAGCCATACAACGGGTGATGGAGCGCGCCGACTTTGCTCTGGGGGAGGATGTCGTCCTTTTTGAGAGGGAGTTTGCCGAGTTCTGCGGCACGCGCTATGCGGTAGGCGTGGATAGTGGGCTATCTGCCTTGGAATTGAGCCTGCGGGCGTATAGCATCGGCCCAGGTGATGAAGTGATCGTCCCGGCTCATACGTTTATCGCGACAGCCGCGGCAGTCACTTTTGCTGGGGCACAACTGGTACTGGTCGATGTGGATCTGAGCACGTATAACATTGATGTCTCGCAGATCGAAGCGGCGATCACAGCACGCACACGGGCCATCATCCCAGTGCATCTCTACGGCCTGTCGACCGAGATGAAACCGCTTCTGCGGCTGGCCGATGAACATGGCCTTGTCGTCATTGAAGACGCATGTCAGGCCCATGGCGCGCAGTATGAAGGTCGGCGAGTAGGCTCGCTCGGCCATGCGGGTGCCTTCAGTTTCTACCCTACTAAGAATCTAGGGGGCTGCGGAGACGCAGGGATGGTGGTGACGGACGATGCGCAGGTTGCTGAGCGGATATGTGCCATGCGAAATTGTGGTCAGAAGGCGAAGTATCGCCACGAATTGCCGCCCTTCAACCATCGCCTGGACACACTTCAGGCTGCACTCCTGCGCGTCAAGCTGCGTTATCTCGAGAACTGGAATGAAGCGCGCCGGCGGAATGCTTCGCTGTATACCGAGCTCTTGGCGGGCAATGGTGTGGTCACGCCGGTCGAGTCTGCCGACTGCAGGCATGTCTATCACCTCTACGTGGTGCGGGTACCGCGACGGGATGCACTACGGGCTTATTTGCGAGAGCAGGGAATTGGCACGGGGATTCATTACCCGATACCGATTCACCTGCAGCCTTTCTACAAGCGGAACGGATTTCATCGCGGGCAATTTCCGGTGACCGAACAATTGTGTCGTGAGATTCTCTCGTTGCCGATGTTCCCGGAGATGACGGCCGAGCAGGTGCAGTATGTAGCCGCGCAGGTGATCCAGTTCGAGTCGGCTGTCCCTGTGATGGAAGGGGTGGACTAGGCCATCCGCCGGGACGGTTGAGCTTATTGACACTCTCTGTGCGCGAGAGCGCCTGAGAAGGAGGGAGTCCATGGCAGGTTTTCAAAGGGTCGATAGACCGAATAGCGATCGCGAAACCCAGACTTCGTTTACCTGTAGCATTGGGATCATGGCCTATAATGAGGGGGAAAACATTGGACGGTGTTTACAAGCTTTGATTGATCAAGAAACACCGCGGTGCGTGATCAAAGAGATCATTGTCGTGGCAAGTGGATGTACCGACGATACGGAGGCCATCGTTCGCGAGTTCTGCGCTCAAGATCAGAGGATCAAGCTTGTCGTTCAGTTGCGTCGGGAAGGCAAGGCCTCTGCAGTCAACGTCTTCCTCCATCACGCCCAATCTGATATCCTGATCTTAGAGAGTGCCGACACGGTGCCCGCGCCAGCGACTATCCAGCGTCTGTTGGAACCCTTCGCTGACCCGGAGGTGGGGATGACCGGTGGACACCCGATCCCTGTGAACGATCCACATACGTTCATGGGCTTCGTGGTGCATCTATTGTGGGAGCTACATCACCAAATCGCCTTGCGGAAACCCAAGCTGGGTGAAATGATAGCTTTCCGTCGAGTTTTTCGACGCATCCCTTATGATTCGCCAGTGGACGAAGCGAGTTGTGAACCGTTGATCTATGGACAGGGCTACCAACTGCGTTATGTACCAAAGGCAGTTGTTTACAATCGCGGTCCGGAGACGGTGAGCGATTTTCTTAGGCAGCGCCGACGAATCTACGCTGGGCATCTCAAGATGCGTCAAGCGCAGGGCTACACTGTATCAACGATGAGTACTGCCCGAGCCCTGGCAGCGCTGTTGTGCACTTGGCGATTGGAATGGCGTTATTTTCTCTGGGCACCGGCTGCGGTTCTTCTGGAAGCGTATGGCCGGTTCTTAGGCTGGACAGATTTCCACTTCAAGCGGCGGGATCACGCGGTTTGGGAGATCGCCACGACGACCAAGGGGGTGATCATTGATTGAAGTGGTGTGGAAGATCCCGCTTTTCATCCTCAATCGCCGCTTGGGGTGGCCCAGGATGCTGCCCATCAATCTCACGCTGACCCCCTCGCCACGGTGTAACTCGCGCTGCTTGACCTGTAACATATGGCGGAAGCGCGAGGACGAGCTCAGGCTGGAGGAGTGGAGTCGGGCCTTGCAGAGCATTGGCAAGGCGCCCTTCTGGTTCACCGTCAGCGGTGGCGAACCATTCTTATTCGACGGTCTTGTCCAACTCTGCCAGTTGGCTTATGAACACTGCCGACCGGGCATCATCAACATCCCTACCAACGGCTTGATGCACAAGCGCATCCCTCGCCAGGTAGAGGAGGTCTGCAGGTGCTGCCCCGATGCGCAGATCATCGTCAATCTATCCTTGGATGGCGTGGGTGAGAAGCACGACAGGATTCGCGGCGTGCCTGGCAACTTCGAGAAATTCGAGAAGAGCTACCATGCTTTACGGGAAGTGGACTGCCCAAACTTGACCGTCGGGGTGCACTCGGTCATCTCGCGCTTCAACGTGAATGATGTACCAGAGCTGTTCGACTACGCACTGGGAATCCAACCAGACTCGTATATCACCGAGGTCGCTGAGCAACGTGTGGAGCTAGACACCGTGGGCAAGGACATCACGCCTTTGCCGAGCAAGTATTCCTGGGCCATCGATCAGCTCATCACCCGAGTGGAGGATCGGTGGTTCCAAGGTATTTCGAGAATCACTGAGGCGTTTCGTGTGGAGTACTACGGTCTGGTGAAGCGTGTCCTCGTCGAGCAAACCCAGGTCATCCCGTGTTTTGCAGGCTGGGCCTCGGCGCAGATATATGCGAACGGTGATGTATGGCCATGCTGCGTGCGAGCCGATAGTCTAGGCAATCTACGGGATGTGGATTATGACTTCCAGCGGATCTGGTTCTCGCCCCGGGCCGATCAGGTGCGTGCCAGCACCCGCAGCGAGGAATGCCACTGCCCGCTGGCCAATGCCAGCTACACCAATATGTTGCTGCACCCTCCCACGTTGGTGCGGGTCGCTGCTAAGGTGGCTCTTTCGTCACTGTCGACAATCGGCCGCTTTGTCGAGCGCCAGCAAGCTTCAGCACTGCTTGGCCAGGAGCTTTGACGTTCCCAGCGTGCCATCGATGAAGCGGACACTGTATCGCACCAGCGAACCCACGCACAGTGCACTCAGCGGATCCTACTTCGCTGTCAAGTCGATATGCGGATATATGGAGATATCTCAGTTACCCACATCAGCATACCTTCTGATGGCTGTCCAAACTGTTGAGCTCTCCGGGGAGCTATTGTCTACCCACGGTGTCCGAACTCAGATTTCGTTTGGGCTCTGCATCGTGTCACCGGCCAGATTGTTTGAAGGTCGGTTGGCCAGACTGAATGGACTGAACAGGGAAAGAAAAGAGGCCCTTGCGGGCCTCTCAATGGGGTGACGAGAGCCATCAACCGATCTGCCCTTCG